>JAEEGJ010005005.1_pt1 | contig 42937 bp, 45 predicted proteins | sample 8958761 | NCBI WGS metagenome assembly JAEEGJ01 (sample SAMN16246546, study PRJNA631951) | gut metagenome | biome: gut microbiome; feature: rumen; material: RS-attached | host: Bos | place: Iran: Karaj | collected 2018-10
TCCGCGGCATCATCGGGAATGCCCGCATCCAGAACATCGGCGACACCGAGATGGCACGCTTCAGCGTCGCTACCGACCACGCCTTCAAGAACCGCAGCGGCGAAGCGGTCATCGAGACCACCTGGCATCAGGTCACCGCCTTCAAGAGCGACCGGATGCCGGACTTCACCGCCCTCGTCAAGGGCGCCGGCGTCGAGGTCAAGGGCCGCCTCCGCAACAACCGCTTCACCGACTCCAACGGTGTGGAAAGGACCGTCACCGAGATCCTCGCATCCCAGGTCAGCGTCATCGGCGGGACGCTTCAGTAAACCGTCGGGGAGACGGGTTCTCCGCTCCCGCTTCGCTTCTCTGCGCCGCCCCGGACAACCTCCGGGGTGGATCTTTTGTATTTGCAAAGTATCATACTATCATCGCTGAAGCAGCGTCTGTGTCTTGTTTCCAAAGCGCTCCCTGTGCGAGCGTCTTTCTTCTTTTTACCCGGAAGGGATTCTTCCGCTTATTCGGCCCCGTGGATTGGCGTATATCCTTTCCTGCAAATCTAAGCTCGCCCTCCGATGCGTCAAGTCAACCTGCGGGCAGGGGAGACACGTCTCCGGCTTGCCTTTATCTTCCGGTGGTTCGCTTTCCGAAAGCAGAAAAATATACGCATCCCCGGGGCCGGAAGGCCAGGAACAAAGGGAAAAGAAATGATTTCGAGGTTATGGAAGATGTAATGACACTTGTCCTGATCATCGTCCTCTGCCTGCTCTTTAAGCCGCTCATATCCGCTGTTTTGCGCGGACTGGGAAGCTCGGAGCATCGCAGGGACCGGTAGGGTGCTGACGATGAGATAGGACACATATCGCTGAGAGGTTGACCACGGCATTTGACGCGGCCGGCTATTGTCGTGTCTGATTGTCATCTTTTGGCGGAAAAGCCTTATATTTGTCAATCATGATCAAGGTAGCCTGTATAGGAGATAGCATCACATGGGGATTCACGCTCCTGAATCCCTGGAAACAGAGCTACCCGGCGCTTTTGCAGGAGATGCTGGGAGACGGATATGAGGTCCGGAACTTTGGATACAACGACGCCTCGGCCAGTTTCCATGCCGATACGCCTTATGTGGCAAAAGGAGTGTACCGGAGGAGCCTGGCCTGGAATCCGGACATCGTCCTTGTGATGCTGGGGACCAACGACACCAAGAGATGCAATTGGGATCCGGATATTTTCAGAAGGGACTACAGGAGGATCGTCGAATCCTATGGAGAGCTGCCTTCTAAGCCCCGCATCATCCTCGTCGCCCCCATCCGCATCTTCCTCATCAAGGGGCTGCATCTGCTGGGCCTATATCCGGAAACGATGGAGGAGGGTATACGTCCCGCTATCCGGGAAATTGCCGCCGATATGGGACTCGAACTGATTGACCTTCAGAACCTTTTTGCCGATAGTCAGTACTGCCGAGACGGGGTCCATCCCCAGCGCACCGGCACCCGGATGCTGGCCGAGACCATCTATTCTTCCATCCAATGGTGACACTTATTCTCATACTTATTACCGCGGCGGTCAGCATCCTCTGCTTCATGGGAGTGCTGAATATCAATGCCTTGAAGTTCAACGCATACAACGTTTGGCACAGGAAGCAGTGGTACCGGATGTTCAGCTACGGCCTGGTCCATGGGGGCTGGGGGCATCTGTTCTTCAACATGCTCACCCTCTATTTCTTCGGGACTGTGGTGGAGCAATACTTCCAGGCTGCCTTCGGGAGTACATCCGGGATCATCCTGTATGTGGTCTTCTATGCCAGTGCCATCGCCGTCTCGACCGTCGGTGACCTCATCAAATACAAAAATGCTCCTGGGTATAATGCGGTAGGTGCATCAGGAGCGGTTTCGGCCGTCCTGTTCGCTTCGATCTTGTTCGAACCGAAAATGGGCATCTACATCTACCTGATACCTATCCCTGTTCCCGGTTATACCTTCGCGCCGCTATACCTTCTGTACTGCTGGTATATGGCGAAGCGGAACATGGACAACATCGGTCATACGGCGCATTTCTGGGGTGCCGTCTACGGCCTTGTGTTCCCGTTGGTCTTCCGGCCGGATATCTTCCAACACTTCCTTGCCCAGTTGGGTTTGTAATCAGAAAACAAAAACACACACGATGAAAAGAGTCTTTATCTTCTTATCCGCCTGCCTGCTTCTCCTTTCGTGCAATCAATCCCAGGAGAAGAAGGACATCGCCCTTGTCAATGACTTCTACGAGCACGTCCTGTCTATCAAACCGATGACAGACAAGTATCTTGAAAAGACGCTCTCCGAGGATGTTCTGAAATCTCTCTGGGAGGTCGATTACGATGCCACCTACTCGTACTGGAGATTCCGGACCGGCCTTCAAGACGGCCCTTCGAAGGAGTCATCCGTGGAATCAATAGAACCCCTTGGCGACGGTTGGTACCGCGTGACCTATTCCGACATGGGCAATCCCGGCGTGACAGACGTCCAGGTTTCCGACGGGCGGATCTGTGCATACAGGTTTCAAGAGAAAAAGGAGGACAATGCCATCGATGCCATCTATAGGTACATGAAGGAACTGGGGGCCAACTATACCTCCGGAGAGCACTGCATCCCGTATTGCCTGATTGTCGGTACAGATGAGGAGAATCCCGACGATATCCAGGTCTGGGGCGACTTCTGGGTAGAGAACTACGACCAGGCCGGTGATACGCTCAAATCCGTCTCGGGCGGAAGCCATCCTGGCTGCATGCACGTAAAGAAGACGGACAATGGCTTCGAGGTAACGCAGTTCGATGCCGTTGGTGACGGCTCAGATTTCATTCCCACCGCCAAAGCCATCTTCGGCGACCGCTACGACGCTTTCATGGCCCTCACTTCCAATGACGACGCCAAGCGGACTGCCCGCGCGAAGTCCATCCTGGACTATGCCGAAGCCAACAACCTGGACATCTCCTTCTATCAGGACTACGGCTGGCCTGCTGTGAATATTAGGTAATGAAGACGTTCCTCAAGATACTGTCACTGTTCATCGCCGTAGGCGCGATTGGTGGTGCCATTATGATGTGGATGGACCCGAGCGGAGTGAGCTGGGGCGGGGAGCCAATGTTGGACCTGCTCCGGTCGAAGATGCCCTGGCCGGATGTCCTCTTCAAGAATTTCATCCCTTCCGGATTCGCCCTGCTGGCCGTGAACGGCCTTACCCAGCTGCTTGCAGCCCTGATGCTCTTCAAGAATCATCGTTGGGCCTACTGGGCCTGTCTCGCTTGCGGAATCATCCTCATGCTTTGGATCGTGTTGGAGTGGTGGATTTGGGGATTCGTGGCCCTGAGCAACATCTACTTCGTGCTGGGGCTCGTCGAAGTAATTGGCGCCGTTTTCTGTATCAGGCACTTTCGTTAGGAGGTTCGTCAATCCTTGAAAAAGAGGGCGGGACCGCCGGTGCATCAGCACCGAAGGTCCCGCCTATTTTAGGAATGAGACTAAGCCTTATTGGATGTCAATCTGCTTGACCGCCTCTTCCTTCTGCGCCTTCTCCTTCTTCGGGATATGGACGTTCAAGACGCCCTTCTCCACCTTGGCCTCGATCTTGTCGGCTTCGGCGTCGTCAGGCAGCAGGAGCGTCTGCTGGAACTTCTCGTAGGAGAACTCGCGGCGGAGATAACGGCCGTGCTTCTTCCCTTCCTTCTCCTCGGTCTTCTTCTCCATCTCGATGTGCAGGTTGTTGTCGGCATCGACATGGACCTTGAAATCCTTCTTGTCCAAACCAGGAGCGGCGAGCTCGACGTCGTACTCCTTCTCGGTTTCCAGAACGTTGATGGCAGGGGCCGTGTAAGTGGGCCTTTCCATCCAGCTGTTGTCGAAAAAGTCATTGAAGATGTCCGGCAACCAGCTGTCTCGAGTACTTCTAATTACAGGTAACATAACTCAAAAACTTTAATCGTTCCGGTTTTGGGCTGTTCTGCAAGGCCTTGTTCCCGGGGCTCCTTTGCGGAGCCGCTTGAAGGAGATGCAAAGCCGGGACCAATGCCGAAAACATGGACAAAGTGGCACGAAATGAGCCAGAATGTCCATTATTGTGACAAATAGTCCAGGATGCAATAACCGTGTCCTGCCGGATTACAGGGCGTAATCCAGCCGCATGACCTTGACCGGACGCTCGCCGCCCCGGTAGAGATGGCTGCACCAGTTGATGTCTCCGGTGTCACGGAAACCGCATTTCTCCATCACCCTGCCGGAAGCCGGATTATCCACGAAGAAGTCGCTCCAAAGGGTTAGGAAACCCTTCTTGTTGAAGCAGTAATCAATCATCGCCCGCAGGGCTTCGGTGCAAAGGCCCTGGTTCCAGTAAGGTTTCGCAATCCAGTAGCCCAGCTCTGCGTCTTTCTCGCCGATGCCGATGTTGCTTTCGCCATAGAGGTAGTAGCACATGCAGCCGACGGGCTCGCCTGTCTCCTTCAGTTCCAGCGCCCAGGTGTGGTCGTTGGCGAAGAACGTCCGGATGACGGACAGGCTATCCTCGACGGAGGTGTGTGGCGGCCATCCGGCGCGAGGACCGACCTCCGGGTCGGAGGCGTACTTAAACAAGGCTTCCGCATCGGCTTCCGTCCATGGGCGGAACCGGAGCCTGTTGGTTTCAATCATGCCCATTCGAAATTCTCCTTCCCGGCGCCGATCTCAAAGTGACATTTCACGATGCCGAGGTCGATCTTCGAATAGCCGGCCATCGAGAAGAGCGCCCTTGCCGACACCTTGGGGAGCTTGCTGAAGTCCTTGTGCCCCAGGTACTCGAAGAAGAACTTCTGCTGGTTGACGGCCGTCGGGGCGAGAAGAGCCGCCTCGATTCCCTTGTGGAACCATTTCGGGGTCACGTCGCTCGCATTGCTGATCTCCTTGACGGGCTTGTTCTTATGAGCCTTTCCCTGGGTCTGCCCGATGCCGAGCGATATGTAGCAGACGATCTTCTCGTCTTCCTCCAGTTCATACGTGCCCGGAATCTTACTGTAACTCATTCCCACCCAGCAGGTATTGAGCCCGACGGTCTGGGCATGGAGCACTAGCTGCTCGCCCCAGTAGCCGATCTTCTCGTCCAGGTCTTCACTTTTCTTCCCGGCCATGACAAAGTAGTTCTTCACGCCGGAGAAGGCACCGTAGGAGAAGACGCCGCTGGTCGACTTGAAACCGCCGAACGCCTTGGGCTCGTCGGTTACCAGCTGGACGTGCAGTCCAGCCTCCCTGTTGATCTCCCATACCTTGCTTTTGAGGAAGTCGAGAGTGGCCGCGGGTATGGGGTCGTCCGTGTATTTCCTGACGGAGTGACGCTCCTTAATCGCTTCTTGAAGAGTCATGATCGCTTCTCCTATTTGTTTTTCACGGTTCGTTTGATCGGTCCCTGGTGACGGCCGCGGTTGAGCTGGACCCCGTTCCTATTCAGGACGCGGAAGACGCTCGTGCGGCTTTTATAACCGCTGACCTTCCAGATGTCGTCGATGGAATGGCCAGAATTGTACATGTTGACGACGGTCTTCTCCTTCTTCAGCCGGACGGACTCTTTCTCGGTCTTTGGCTTCATGTCCCGGCGCCGCTGAAGTATGCGGGCCTCGGACCGGCGGATGGCAGTGGTCTCCGCGGAGATGCGGCCGATGACGTCCAGCACGTCGCCCGCCGTCGTATCGGGAAATAGCTTCCCCTTCGAGTCGATCTCGTCGTGGATGCTGATAAGGCGAATCCCGCACTCCTTGCAGAGCCCCAGGAGGACGCCAAGCTCGCGGATGCCGCGAAGGGCGTTGCTGAGCCTGCTGACTACGACCACGTCGCCGTCCTTGAGATTCGAGAGCATTCTCCGCCACTCGGGGCGGAACCTCTCCTGGATGCCGTCTTCCTCGATGACGGTCCCGCACCCGAACTTAGTCATCCAGGCGCGGTCCTCGTCTCGGGTGACGAGGTTTCTCGAAAGGAACAGATAGCCGAACTTTGCCATATTCTCTGCGTTTTCTGCCACTAATATACGAACAATTATTCACACTTCAAATGGTACTGTGAAGGAAACCGCTTGATATACCAGCCTCCTGGTCGGTACCGTTCATCAATCGAACCACAAGAGGAAACTCTCTTGTGTCTATCCCTTGGAAAGAATGCCATTCTATCCTTTGACATTAGGCAGATAATGAGTATCTTGTATATAGAGCAAGTAACTAAGAATCAATGTGTTTTCTCGGTAAACTTGTTTAAACCGGATTAAACTGGACGGAAATGCGTGAAATGCATTGTTGCATACGACTGAAGGCTGAAAGAGCCTGCCGTACGGGATGGACGGAGAAGCTCGGAAGACCTCTTCCGATACTCTTTGTCCGGTGTTCCGGAACTGTCCGGTCTGGAATCAGAGTACCATTTTTACAAATAAAAGTATACTCACCCGAAAAACTATGAATCACCAACAGATCGACATGTTTCGGACCCTCGGTCCGACGATCCTTCCCCGGCTGATCAATGCGGACTGCCTGGACTGCGTGGACGATTATGGCGACTACGCCATCCTGACCTACAACCTGGCAAAACCGCTCCCTATCAAGGAAGCGCTCGACGACATGGAGGACAACATGGACCTGAACGTCCTCTACCATGTCGAGACCTTCAGTGCCACCAAGCGCGGCGAGCACTGCTGCGCCTATTCGGTCCCGACGTCCGGCCGGATGTACAAGCTCAATGCGCAGGCGGGCTCGGACAAGATGCTGGATACGGTTTACGTATACGTCTTCGATTCCCTTGAAGTCATGCTCGAAGCGCTGAAGTCGGACCTCGCGCAGCACCTGCGCAGGGGAGTCGTCATCAGCAAGATGGAAATGTCCCGGCTCGTCGCCGATTTCATGTAGTGCCGGGCTATGGACGAGAAGCTATACAGACAGCTGGTGGACGTGATCCGGAAGTACTCCTTCCAGATTGTGGTGGCGGATGCCGACTGCTACCGGGAATTCACGAGCGTGAACGGGGAGGCGGGAGATACCCTGATGGTGCGTTGTCTTTCGCTCCAAACGAGCTATCCCTATGGCAACTATCCCCGGGGGCACAGGTGGTACATCCCCATCTGCGACCTGCACCGCGCTATCCGGGAACGCTCCGAATCCGACACGGATTTCATGTGGCGTGTCCGGCGGTGCGGGCTGAACCGGTACGATGTCGAGCGGATCGTTGCGGCCGCCTCCCACAATATCATCCACCTCCATATGTATTAACCGTCATCTGCCACGAACGACATCAACCAAGCGAAACCATGACCATACTCTTCAGAACCATCCAACTGGCCGTTCCGGTCATCCTGGTCTTAGCTCCCTTCCTTTTCTACAGGCGGAAGGGCACACGGATGCTTGCCTTCTATGTCTCGATGGCAATTGAGCCGAAGAGCCGCAAGACCTACATGCTGGTGCTTGCCGTCAGCGTGCTCGTTTACAACTACACCTTCTTCTCGCTCGACGGGGCCAGCCTGTGGCTGGTTCCGGGCATGCTGCTCGGATTCGTGCTGCTACGATACAGGTTCACGGATGCCATGCTGCACTGGCTCGGCGAGGACCGGGTAATCCAGGGGATCGCCTTCGGTGGGGTGCTCCTGTCGCTCGTCGTCCCTCAGCTCTTTTCGCTGAGCGTGTCGATGGCGATGGTCCTCGTTGCGGCCATGTTCTATCCGTCCCGGGAGATCGTCCGTCATGCGGAATATCCCCGGTCCTATCTTGAAATCCATCTGTCCAACGACGATATCGTCGACCTTTACTATTCAACACGCCGTGCCGGTTGCAGGCGGCATTGCCTGACACATGAACGCCCGGGCGGACACGGCAAGACCAACAACTCAAACGACAAGCGAAATGAAAAGAATCAAGCAGACAAAACCGGCGGCTGAGTGTCCGGACTATAGCCACGTCCTGCCAAAGAAGCTGGCAGACACCCTTCACCAGAAGACCGGCGAAAGGTACAACAAGTTCGAGGCCTTCCGTTACCTGATGGAACGTCAGGCCAAGCAGGATCCGGACGGGTCAGGACAACACACCGGTCCGTTCGAGGTGACCATCACCGAACTCTCCCTCGACTGGGGCTGGCACCGTCATACGGTGACGGCCTTCCTTCAGAAGCTCGTGCGCATGGGTTATCTCTCCGTGGAGAAGACCACTTCCAGCTTCAAGCTCCGTCTTTCCGAACTCTTCGTGGAAGGCCGCTAGAAGGCGTGGAATCTTCCCGGCTTGCCGGTGGTCCAGCCGGGGCGCGGAAGTCCGGATACGGGCCGGTAACGGCCCTTTCCGGGCGACTCCGGAATCTCTCCCGGAGATTCGGAAAACGATAGGCTTTTTGGCAGCGGGCTTGCCCGTTCTGCCACGAACAAAGGGAGGGGGTAACTCAATACCCACTTGACCCGAGGTCAAATGGTGGAGTGCCGACAACGCAGCAAGCTGGGCACGGGAAGAAAAGGGAAGGGAAATACCCTAGAGCGAAGCGATATGGGAGCACAGAAACAGGTGGTGCACTTCCAGGCGAAGAAAGGCTTCTCGAAGGCGCAGAGCAACGAGCAGCAGCGGAAGTGGACCGAGAAGGCCTGGAAGAAGGCCAACGAGAACGGACGTATAGACCGGACCCGGACCAGACTGAATTTCGAGGTCGTCCGGGGAGGGAGGGTGCAGGCCGTCGACCAGAGCAAGTCCATCCCCGAGCTGTTCCAGGAGAACATCCTTGCGCGGGGTATCAAGGATCCGAACGCGAAGAGTCCGCACGACCCGAAATACCGGACCGTCGCGGACTTCATCATCAGCGGTTCGCACGACACCCTCTGCCGGATGGCCTTTGGCAGCCAGGAGGTCGACTACGGGAAAGATGCCGACAACGGGGGAGTCGAGAGACACCCCGAGATCGAGCAGTGGGCGAAGGATATGTACGACGTCCTTGCCGACAGGTTCGGGGAGGAGAACATCCTGTCCTTCATCGTCCATCTGGACGAGCGGAGCCCGCACATCCATGCCGACGTCATCCCGGTCAAGGATGGCAGGATCTCGTTCAAGGAGGTCTTCTGCGGGAGCGACAAGTACGAATACGCCGAGCGGACGCGGGCACTCCACGACGCTTTCGCGGAGGTCAACGGCAAATGGGGGCTCGAGCGCGGGGACAGCGTCAACGAGACCCACCGGAAGCACCAGAGCACCGAGGACTACCGCCGGGAACTGTCCAGCGAATGCAGTACGCTCGAGAGGGAGCTGGAGAGCAAGGCTGCCAGGCTGGCGAACCTGAAGAGCCAGATCCACATCGCCGAGATCCGGAAGAAGTCCCTGACCACGATGGTCTCCAACCTGGAGTCAGCAAGGGAGCGGATTGAGGAGGAGATCGACGGCATCAGGACATCCCTGTCCGACGACGGAATGGCAACCGCCCAGCGGCGGGCCCTCCAGAAAAAGGAGGTCTCACTCCAGAAGAAGCTGGAAGAAATCCTCTGGAAACTCGCCGACAAGCGCGGCAAGCTGGATGCGGCCGAGAAGAAACTCACCGACCTGAAGGAAGAGCTTTCGCACTCGGAAGAGCGGCGTGAGGAACTGGAGCAGGAGATCAGATCTGCCAGCACCAAGGTGTCTGAACTCACCATGAACAAGGTGGGGACAGAGGCGCTTTGGACCGTGCTCAGCGACTTCCAGCAGCTTAAACTTTCGCTGCCTCCGGATACCTTCGACGGCTTCGACGACACGCTCCTGCAGGACATGAGCAAGCGTGGCATGAAGATTATCACCTGCGCGGCACTCCTTTCCATGGGGATGGTCGACCAGGCGACGAACTTTGCCGAGAACTGCGGCGGAGGCGGCGGGCACAGCTCCGGGGAGTGGGGCAGGGATCCGCAGGAGGATGACCGGCACTGGCTGCGCCGCTGCCTGGAGCTCTCCCGTCAGATGCTTGCCCCGGCTGGCCGGAAGATCAGGCGGTAACTTGCCACAATCATTATCAGCAAACCGTAACAATTATGACAACGATGAAACGAATAGCAATTCTTATCAGCATCCTCTGCCTCGGGACGGTTCCGCTCCGGGCGCAGGATACGACCCGGGTCCAGACTACGGACGCGGATATCCGTCAGTGCATCAAAGGCGATTGCGGATGCCACAACGGTCCGGTCAACAACTACAGCGGACTGAACTCTCTTCGGGCCCGGCTTGCCAATCCTTCCTGGAACGGTAAGTTCGGACCGATCAACACCGGTCTGAAGTTCGAGGATGGCAGGATTAAGCCCCTCGTCAGCCGGGAAAAGAAAACGGAATCTGAGGAATCCGAGACCGTCTCTGCCATCCCTACAGTGGCCGATACGAGCGACGATTCCCCTTATCTGACAGAAATCGCTAGGGGAGAAATGCCAGTAGGTGCACCTGTCTATGTCTTCTTTTCATTGGCTGGGACGAGGTTCACCGACCCGTCTCAGACGGTCAATGTGAATGCCGCGGCTGAACTGGCCCTAGCCCAGAATCTTCGGGTTAAGATCATCGGGGCGGCCGACTCGGCCACGGGCTCGGTTGTAAAGAACGCCGAGCTGTCGATTGCACGGGCGGAGTATGTCATGAACCTGTTCAAGGAGAGGGGAGTGGATGAAGGATTGATTGAGATCCGGTCCGAGGGAGGAACGGACAGGCTCAGTCCGTCATCTGCGAACCGGAACTGCCGGATAGAGCTCTACGTAAGATAAATCTTGAACCATTTATATCATATCATTATGGCATCTACAAAAGAACAACAGAAGGATTCTTACAAGGCTCTGATGGATTACATGAAGAGCCCGGAACACCGTACAGGCAACATCATCCGGGAGGATTCGGAGCTTGGTGCTAAACAAATCAAGAGGCTCGTGGAAACCCAGGCTCTTACTCCGATTATCGACGGCTGGTATTACGTCACCTCCTCGGTCAAACAACCGGACCCGAAGGAATGGTATCTGAACTACTGGCAGTTCATTGTTGCGTATCTGGACGACAAGTATGGGGAGGACTGGTGTCTGAGCTCGGATATGTCCCTGCTCTTTCTCGGAAAGAATGGAATACTGCCCAAACAACTGGTAATCAGGAGTTCCGGCGCCTCCAACACGAGGCTCTCCCTCCCGCTCGGATACGAACTGCTCGAAGTCGAGGCAGAATGCCCTGATGAGGTAGTGCGCGAGCCTCGCTTCGGATTGAGGATCTATCCGCTTCACCTTGCGCTCCTGGCGGCTTCACCCGGTTTCTACCGCATGTACCCTATGGAGGCACGCACTTGCCTCGCCAATCTCAGAGACTATGACGAACTCGCCAGGTTGGCTGTCGAAAGTGACCGCCGGACTGGAGCCTGCAAGGTGGCTGGCGGCATCCATTCCATCGGATATCCATCATTCGCTGACGAGATCATCCTTGCGCTTCGCAGGGCCGGATATGAGGCGGAGAAGGATAATCCTTTTCCTGAAAACATCATGGTCCATGGGGATCAACCGGCCATCAAGGCACGGATTTATCTCATGTGGATGAAGATGCGTCCTTACGTCCTCACATGGAAGGACTTCTGTGATACCTGCCCCAAGGATAGGAAAGTAGGAGAGATTATGGCTATGATGAATGATGTCCGCATCCGGGACGGAGTCAATTCCCTCAATCTCCATGGCCTGCATGTCACCGAACAACTGATCGAGGAGTCGGATACCCCCAACTGCGATTACCTGCTGGCCGATCTGGAGCTGGAAACGGATGACGTCCTGGCGGCTCAGGGATACAATAGAGCTTTCAGGCAGGTCAAGTCTGATATCCTTGATTCCATGAGCGGGGGGCAGGAACCGTCGAAACTGATCGACAGGCTGGAAGCCTGGCATAGCTGCATGGTATCGCCGTTCGTAGAGACGGGATGGGGGACATGGTACAGGGCTGAAGGATTCCGTAAGGGAGAATGCCCTATCGCGCAGTCCGTCCATGTCCCAGTTGAACCAGGGGCGCTGGAGGATGCAATGAGCGAACTGAGATATCTGCTTTCTTTGGAACCCGACGCCTTCGTTCGTGCCGTCCTCGGACACTTCTTCATCGTTTACATCCATCCGTTCATGGATGACAATGCGATTCTGGCGAGACTGTACATGAACAGCCAGCTGGTGACCGGAGGTTATCCGTGGACCGTAATACCGGAAGGGGAGAAAGGGGAGTATGACGATGTGCTGGAGAAAACCTGCGAGAACCAGGATACCCTACTTTTCACGACCCTGATAACCAAAGCAATTGACAGAAGTGCCTGGAAGGCGGGCAAGCAAGGATAATCCGTTGATGGAAATGGCAAATGAGAGTCTGATTGCTCGAAGAGAAATCAATGAACGGTTGCCCTGGGAATGTCATCCCAGAGAGTCGTGTAATGCGGACTCTGATGTTCGCGCGACATCTTGATTTCGCCGTTTCCTTGGGAGCCCAGCAGGACCGCACCGCGGCCGAATAGCTGATGGATGGAGTCGATGCTCGTCGAGAGCTTCGACTCCTTTTCCAATGCATCGACATCTGCGAAGAGTGATTGCGCATACCCTTCCTCCTGCACGAGCTTCGTGATGACCACACCTGCTTTCTTGTAGCCGAAGCCAGGCCGCCAGATGTCCCGGCATCCTTCCAGCGCATGACGGATGAAAGTGCGGTGGTCGCAGGTCCCGTCCGGAATGACCACGAGACGGCTGGCGTAGGTCTGTGGGGCGTTCTCCTTGAAGCGGTTCGTGATGGCGAAGACGACCATCTCCAGGGCGACGGAATGCTGGCCCCGGAGCTTGGTGACGGCCGATTCCGCGAAATTCGCGACCTGCTCGCAGAGTTCGTTCCTGTCGCTGATCTCCTTGCTGAAACTCCGCGATACGCAGATGGTCCTGCGCGGCTCGATCATGTCCTCCATCTCGATGCAAGGTATACCCTTGAGCTCCTTCCACGTCCTGTAGCCTGGCAGGTGGAAGAGCATCCGCACCGTAGTCTCCGGAAGAGAAACGTAATCCCAGGCGGTCTGCACGCCCATGGCCTCGAGCTTTTTCATCATCCTCCTTCCGATACCCCAGACATCCTCGGCCGGGAAGTTCCTCAGGACCTTCTCGATGTCCTCCGGCCGGTGCATGTAGCAGCCGCCCCGGAGCTTGGGGTAGCGCTTGCAGAGCTTCGAGGCGATCTTCGCGAGGGTCTTCGTCGGGGCGATGCCCACGGACACGGGAATGGAGGTCTGCTTCCAGCACTCCCGCGATATCTCCTTGGCGTAGGCGTCGAAATCCACGTCGATGCCGTCCAGGTCCAAGAACGCCTCGTCGATCGAGTAGACCTCGATGCAGGGGGAGTAGTTCCTCAGGACCTCCTGGACCCTTCTTGACATGTCGCCGTACAGCGCGAAATTCCCGGAGAAGACGGCCACGTCGTTCTTCTCCACGATGTCCCTTATCTTGAACAGCGGATCGCCCATCCTGATGCCGAGCGCCTTGGCCTCGTTGGATCTCGCCACCGCACAGCCGTCGTTGTTGGAGAGAACGATGACCGGCCTCCCGTTCAGCTCCGGACGGAAGACCCTCTCGCACGAGGCGAAAAAGTTGTTGCAGTCGGCAAGGGCGTACATTGTCCTCAGAAATCCAGCAGTTCCGAGACCATCCGGTCCCTGTGGTTGATCATCAGTTCCGTGATCCGGTAACTCTCCGTCTCCTCGTAGTCCAGGTAGCGGATCCCCGTGTCGTCAAAGCCAATGATGTCCGCGTCCGGCATAGCCAGCAGGATGGGCGAGTGGGTGACGATGATGTACTGGGACCCGTCACCGGCCATCTCCGCGATCCGGGAGAAAAGGGACAGCTGGCGCTGCGGGGAGAGCGCAGCCTCGGGTTCGTCCATGATGAAGAGGCCTGTCCGGGTGAAGGTCTTGATGAAGCTGAGGAAACTCTCGCCGTGGGACTGTTCGTGAAGGGTCCTCTCCCCGTACATCGGACGACCCAGTTCCTTCTCGTACTCGATGGCCTTGGTGGAGACGTTGTAGAAGCTCTCGGCCCGCAGGAAGAAACCGCCGCGTCTTCCCTTTGCGGCGCCCTGGGCGATCGTCAGCGCATCGCACAGCTCGGAGTAGTCGTCGTGCGTGGAAAAGTTGTAATTCAACGTCCCGCCCTCGGGGTTGAACCCGTACGCGATTGCGATGGCCTCGAGCAGGGTGGACTTCCCGCTGCCGTTCTCGCCCACGAAGAACGTGACCGGCTTGCGGAACGCAAGCTCATGCAGCAGGCAGATGGCGGGAATCCGTGTCAGGTACGAATCCTCGCTCACCTTGTCCCAGTCTATGCGGATACGGTCGATGTACATGCGGTCAGCGGTCTATGAGCGGCTTCAACTCCTTCTCGAAGATATCCCTCGCAATGATCCGGTAATGAGGATGGTAAGCTTCACTGAAAGCGTCGCTGTGGTGCATGATGAGATCGCCCCGGGCTATGAGGGAATCGAGCGTCTCCAGGTCCCTCCCCGCATCCGGGATATCCGGGAAATCCTTCCTTATGACCTTCCCGACAACCTTCCACTTGGCGATCCACTCCTCCTCCGGGACGCGCCTTCCTTCGTTGGCGCTGCGGATGAACGCATCGAGGTAGGCTTCCGCGCTCACGAGGGAGTCCAGCACGACCGACAGGTCCACGCGGACATAGTTCCCTTCGTCGCCGACCGGGTAGTAGAGGACGGAGGGAGCGTCGTAACGGGCGCTGTCCAGGTCCTCGCGGAAGGTCCCGAGCTCACGCTCCAGATAGCGGCGGGCCGACTCCGGATCGGGGATCAGGTGTTCCGGACCCAGGTTATCCTGGCAGAAGCTCTTGTAGATGTCCTGAACGCGGGTCTCCGGGTAATCCCGGAGCTGGCGTTCAATCGCGGCCTTCTCCGGAGAGGCCTTGCAGCCGGAGATGAGGAAGAGAGGGATGAGAAGGGTGAATGGAAGGAGTCTCATGGGTTCTTCGTCATTTCAGGTCCGTCACGAGACGGAAGCCCCAGTGCATGGTCCCCAGCTGGCCGAAGAGCGGTACCCAGAACGCACCGAGCATCTCCGTGTAGCGGGACATGGAGATGTCCCCCATGTCGAAGGTATCCGTCCAGCCGAACGCGTTCAGGATCCCTTTGACGGCCTCTTTCGCCCCGGCGTCGTTGCCGCAGTAGAAAGCGGTGGGTGCTTCGGCGAGTTCACCGGGGTTGGTCATCATCACGCTGCCAATGAAATTCAGCGTCTTCACGACCTTCGTTTCCGGGAGGAAACGCTGCACCTCCTCACCCAGGCAGGTATCGCCGCTGTATGCGGGGTCAAGGGAGATATGTCCGTCCCTGTAGACATAGGGGTTGGACTGGTCGACCAGGATCTTCCCGCGGAGGTTGTCCGCCCCGGCCAGCCCGAGGGCCTCCAGCGCATGGACGCCCTTGACGCAGTTGAACACGACCTCACCGAAGGCGGCCGCGTCGGCGAAGGTGCCGTTGCTGGCCCTTTCCCCGTTCTCACGGGCCCATGCGGTAGCCTTCTCGTTGGCGGCAGACCGCGAGCCCATCATGACTTCGTTTCCCAGCTCCACGAGCTTGCTGGCGATGACCCGGGCGACATCCCCGGTTCCAAGTACTCCGTACTTCTTCATATCAGTGAATCAACCTGTTTAATCCTGTGCGTTTGCCATCCTGGCGCCAGCCTCGCGCGCCTTGGCGAGGTCTTCTTCCCAATGGGCCTCCTTGTATACCTGCTTGTTCTCGGAAGTGCCTTCGGCGAACTCATAGCGGGAGTAGTCGTGCACCTGGACGGTATTGCAGGCCAGGATGGCCTCGGGCTCGTGGCCCAACGCCCCGGCAAGCACCCCCTCGAACTGGGCGAGGTTCGTGCTGCGTATCTGGGCAGCGTACGCTTCGGAGGCGTTCATCGTGTAGATGAAGGCGACGGGCATCTTCTTCGCGGCCTTCACCTCGCCCTTGGCGTAGGAGAGCCAGGGGAAGACCAGCCGCTCCCAGAAAGCACGCAGTTGGGCCGTTATGTCCCCGAAATAGATGGGGGAGGCGAGCACCAGGCCGTCGGCCGCGGCGCATTCCGCGAGGAGGTCCGTGATGCCGTCCTTGAAACGGCAGGTATCCACCGGCTTTCCCTTGAGCTGGCAGGCCATGCAGGAGCGGCAGCCTTTGTAGTCGATGTCGTAGAGACGGACGTGCTTCACCTCGGCATCGGCGCTGCGGGCACCCTCGGCGAAGGCCTCGACCATGGCGCCCGTGTTCATGTTGCGGCGGGGTCCGCCGTCGATGATCATAATCTTCTTCATATCCTTTGATTGTTGTTTGTGTTCTTTTCCTGAAAGGCCCACGGCCGGTGCCGCAGCCAGCGCGGCGGCAGCAAGCAGCGATGTCCGGATGAATTCCCTCCTGTCCGTCATGGCTATACTTTCTTGATGACCCAGGTCACGACGCCCCAGATGAGGAAGTCGTTGTCGGGACCGACCGGGATGGGTTTGTATTTCGTGTTCTTCTCGTTGCAGGGCAGAAGGACCGCCCCGTCCCCGTGGATCTCCACCCGCTTGACCGTGTACTCGCCGTCGATGAAGCAGACGGCCTTGCAGTTGTTGTACGGATCGACCGCACGGTCCACGATGATGATGTCTCCTTCGTCCATGTCGGCGTCCACCATCGAGATGCCGTCGATGCGGAAGAAGAAGGTCGAGGCGCTGTGCTGTACCAGCAGCTTCACGAGGTCCAGCTTTTCCCTCACCTCCTCAGCCGGAGAGGGGAAGCCGGCCTTGATGGCGCCGGCGAATGCAAGCTCCAGGGAGTCGCTGTCAGTTATGGGATGGGGATTCATCAGTCTTCTTTCATGATCAGTCGTTCGTATTCCTCGCAGAGCCGCTGCTTGGCGGCCTTGCTCACCTTCTTCCCGGGCTGGAGCATGTCGAAGGCGTGGACGTTTCCCGGATAGACATCTACCTTAGCATCCACGCCCGCCTTCCGGAGGTTCTCGACATAGGTCAGGGTCTCCTCGTAGAACGGCTCGCCGTCAGCCACGAAGGTGTAGCAGGGAGGGAACCCCGAGTAGTCAGTCTCGCGGGCAGGGGAGGCGTACTTGCTGACATCCGACGTGCCGTGGAGTTCTCCGAGGTAGTGCTTCCAGCCCCAGTGGTTCCGCTTCGTGTCCCAGATTCTGCCGTGGTTGTCGGCGGAGGATTCCGTATCCTCGCAGTCCAGCATGGGGTACAGCGGGATCTGCATGGCAACGGGGACCGTTCCCCTGTCACGGTTGTAGAGACAGAGCGCCGCCGTCAGGCCTCCACCGGCGCTCTCCCCGCCGACGACGATCCTGCTGCGGTCGATGCCCAGGCTGTCGGCGTTCTCGTACATCCACTCCAAAGCGGCGTAGCAGTCGTTCAGCGCCGCAGGATAGGGAGCCTTCCCGGCCAACCGGTAGTCCGGGCTGACCACGACGGCTCCGTAGCGCTCGGCGAGCATCTTACCGGCCGACATGTACACCATGTATGACCCGCCCAGCATGTATCCGCCTCCGTGGATCCACAGGATGCCGGGCAGGGGCCCTTCGCTCTCCCTGGGACGCAGGACTATAGCTTTCAGGCTGCCGTCCCCAGTATCGATGCGCACGGTGCGCGAGCGGAAGTTCCTCCCTGAATAGGCGAACAGGGGGATGGAGAGGACCGACAGCGCCAGGGTGAGCACGATGAGGGTTATTGTGAGGATGAGCATGCGTTTCATTTTTCCTGCCTTCACTGCAAAATACCTGCCCGACGGCGGACGGACACGCCGGTCGTCTCCAGTGCATTTCCAGGGGTGACCGTGCGCAAAGGTAATATGGAATTGTGCCAACCAGTGACACAGCGGAAGAATTATTCCTCCTCGTCCTCGATCTCGGTATCGTCCAAGTCGAAGTCCTCGATCTGGAAGACCATCACGTCGCCCTCGATCGAGTCGATGTTCAGGGCACGCTTATTCACGAAGGTCTTTCCGGGAAGGAGGCGGGTGCGGACGAAGACCGTCGGGATGTCCCAGTCGTTGTCCTCGTCGGGCTCGACGGAGAGCACCTCCAGCGTGTCGGCGTACTCCTCGGCGAAGAACTTACGGACCTTGTCCTCAAGGGGATCGTCGACCTCAGGGAGGAAATGCCTTATGGCAAGGCTGAGGGGCATCCAGCAGAGGACGCATCCCTCACCGAATCCGTCAACGTGCAGCCCAGGGACTATGATGCCCTCCTCGGGAATCTCGTCCTCGTCACCGGTCCAAAAGATACCGCTCTCCGGGTTGTCGACGCAGAAGGTGAAGGTCTCGTCCTGCAGCTCCATGCTGTCGATGGACCAGCCGTATTGATTCTCGAGCGCAGCCTTGAGGCTGTCGCAAAGGTCTTGTTTCTTCATATTCAATGAGTTATGAGACTATATGTATAGTATATCTATAGTATAACGTTCAGGAAGATCATAGTCACAAGGTCGTTATCCCGTTCTTAGTCAAGATGGCCTTAACAATGGCCAGATCGGCGTCGTGATTCCGTAGAAGCTTCTTTGAAGCGCCGAAGTCACTGTAGCTGATGATGACCACCTTTATCCCGTGCTTGGGCAGTTCCGTCCTTCTCCGCTCATCATATATCTTCCGCTGCTCTCCACGGCCGACTCCGCTTACGGTCATCCTACGGTTGAAGAACTCGACTTCCTCCGTATGCTGCCTCTCGTAGTATTCAACTACAAGATTCAGATCCGGGTAATACGCGTCAACAGGTAATCCGCGTCCTGTATCTCCGAGGAGGAAAGGGAACTTGTGCTGTTGGGAGGCCCTTCTGCCCAATGCTTCATTGCACAATCCGATGACGTAGTATTCATCGGAAGCAGAGCGGCCGCCTCCTTCCTTCCTGGATTTACGGGTAATCTCTGGGATACCGAGCTCGTTGATGATGTCGTCAAGCTTTCCCACCTGGAACCTCCTTCTTGAAATAGGCGGCTATCTTCTCGAACGATCCTTTAGTCTCTCCTCCGCCATATCCGAATGTCGTATCAACCTCACCCTCGATCTTGAGGCCGACAGGTGTAACGCTCACAAGCTCCCAGCCATCCTTACCGAGATCGTTGAACTCTTTCTCCATTTTTGCGCCTGGCTTGAATTCCAGGATCTTGTACTTATAAGTCGCCATGATTTCAAATGTATTAGTCACCAAAGGAGCAAAGGAGTAAAGTTTCATTTTATCGCAGTTCTATCCTATCGGCGTTTCATCCCAAACTCCAGGGGGCGAAGTGCGCTCTCTATCCCAATACTCTATTTCGTCAAGTGCTTCTTCCAATTGCTCTCTCGTCATCGGCTTTGCGCCCTCAATGGTTGCAATCCCGACAGTGTCCATTGCTTCCCAACTTACTGGGTCCAAAACAATACGCTCTAAAGACCTCTCAGGCCACATTTCTGATTCCTCTTCCATCCCCGCTTGTTTCATAATCATTTTGAGTACATCTGTTGTCAAAGACATTCCAAAGGAGGCAGGACTCTGCTTATACTCCTCCTCTGTGAGCACGAGCTTTAGACACGGATACTCTTCTGCCTCCCTACTATACTTCAGTACAACTTTTTTTGTTGTTGCCTCCAGCAGATAGTCTTCCCAAACATTCCTTTCTCCCCTTATCAAACTGGATACCGTGCGGAAGACACCGGATTCATAATTCTCAAAAGGATTAATTCCAGAATTAGATGCAGGATAAATCTCCAGGGAAAACCCGTCCTCATACTCTTCACAGTGTATTTCATTGATGCCATTCCTAAAAGTCCAATCGTCCTCTCCTTGAGAATACTCATCAAATAAGTCGGACTCGGAAAGATAGCCGTATAAGAGGCCGAAATTCGACTTCTTCATACTGGCAGCATTCTTGAAATCGACATTTAGAACAATACGGACGAGACTGTCGAGATCATCATACTCAAAGCGGACGATTCCGTTTTCAATCCCTTTATCATCTAAATCCAGATTTGCATACAAATGATAATTGGCGTCCATCAAAGTTCTTCCGTCCTTGCCGAATCGATTCAAGGCATCTTCTTTGCGAGAATCGCCCAGAAAACCATCACAGATAGAGATGGCGCCAAAGTAGGGGCAGATTAAGTCGAGCAGTTTCATAATCTATAGGTAGTAATTCAGGCGGTTTCCAAATGTTTGGTTGATTACCTTGAATTGAACTGATTGATGCAAATATAACACAATGCGGCCGGATTATGAAAGAATCATTCCATTTTGTCCCTGTTGATCAAATCACAATCCTCCGGACGCTCATCCATCATCCAATACTTGTATTTGCCCAGATAGCAATAGTTGTAGGTGCGGCCATAGAACTGTCTAGGCACGCTGTGCTCCTGGATGTACCTGGCGAACCAGAGAAATTCCTCTTTGTCTTTACACTCCTTGAGAAGGCAATACCAATGAGGGATCTGGGGCATTGTCTTGGCAAAATGCCACTCGACCCTCTGAATGAATAGTTGGGCCCGCTCATAATCCATCCCTTCCTGCCTTTTCTTGAAGTACGCCTCCTTTGAGAGAAACTCCAGATGATAGGTCCAGCCATCGAATTGTCCTTCACATTCACCTCCAGCGAGGAATTGCGGATCTGGGACGACATCTATCATCTCTCCGGTACGCTGGGAGCGCTCCAGCGCCCTGCACATCTTTTTCTCTGAGATGGGATGATCGTACCCATAATGCCGGACAGAACCACCTAAACTCCGGAAATAGGCATCATACTCCTGCGGGACAGAGCCACCCCACTCCATCCAATTCTGAATCCAGTCCAGATACTCCCGGCCGGATTCAAAACGTGGCACGATGCCCTCCCATGATGGATGCTGCTTCATCATTTAATCGGTTCCCAATGAAAGTTGCAGTATTTCTCATCCCAGCGGGCCATTTCGGGGGTTCCGTAATGGTTGTATTCACTGATGAGGCTGCCTGTGTAAAGGTCATTTGCCATCTCCTCGATGATGTCCAGCAGTTCTAACTTGTCGGTAAAGTGTGCCGGGATGGCGCTGCGGCTCAGCAGGCAACCCATGATGTTTCCGCAGATGGCGCCAGTCGAGTCGCTGTCTCCAGAATGGTTGACGCAGCTGATGACGGCGTCCTCGAAGGAGTCCTGATGTTTGATGGCGCTGTAGATGGCGATGGCCAATGCTTCATGCCCGGTCCAGCCACCGCCGATGGATTCGATGGCGACCTGGTCCGGGATGTCGGAGCCCGCCAGCTCCAGCGCCCGGGCGATGAGCCGTTTCTGCTTCCGGATGTATTCCGGCCACAGCTCGCCGTATGTCTTACCGCCGTCCTCTCCCGATACGATGTCCGGCATTTCGAATGGTATTCACCAGCCAGATGTATTGTTGAAAGAGTGCGTAGGATTTCATGTGTTATTAATTAGCAAGGGTTTGTGTAAGGTCCCGGCTTATTGTTCCCCCTTCTTCTGTTTAGCAATGCACTTCTTAATGAAATCAGGCTTGCAGTCTTCCTTCCGATGACACCCAGTACAACGGTCTTTGTCCCAAATCCACTCAAAACGCTTCACCGCATCTCGAACAAGTTCCGGATCATCCGTCAATATTCCAGTTTCAAAGTTTCCCGCCGTGTATGTGCCTTGACCTAGTCCAGCCCCAGTGATATTCGCCGAACCGATGTATGCAATCTTTTTGTCGATTATTACCAGTTTAGAATGATTCCTCTCGCAAAACCGTGATTTGAACCTCCTAGGATAATCATTTGCTTTGAGATAAAGCAGCCAATCATCCAATAAGTTATCTGAAGGCAAAGAGCAAATCACATCAACCTTTACGCCCTTATTAGCTTTTACAGCAAGTGTCTTGACGAACGGTGTCCCATCGGTGTATTTCTTTGAGCGCTTGGGTAGCATGCGGAACTTTCTGAAATTGGCTGTTGCTATCTGAATGGAAGATTTCGCGTCAGCGACACGTTCAATCACCTCGGCATAATGCTCGCCGTCAGAGATCAGTTTTGTTCCTATCTTTAGTGCACCAGCCTTCTGGGATAATCCGCTTTTTTTCTTTGCCAGCTGTTCCTTGGGAACGACCTTCTTTCCTTTATCGTCTAATGAAATCCCGAAATATGACGCGACACTATCCGCATCTATCATCCAACCACTTCCCGGAGCTTTATAAGCCTGAAGAATACCCTTATTAATTAGCGCGTAGACCGCTTTTGTCGTAATACCCGTCAGTTTTACGACATCCTTTGTGTTTATGTATTTCGGTTTTCCCATTATACGCTATCGTTTATTCCCCATTGGAGTGGAAATAATGAAATGTCGATTCCCACGTCCTTTTTCCTCATAGATTTTACGTGCGCACGAGTTGCAGAAATAGATATCACGCAAATCGACGCGCCATCCAGCATGGCCCGGGAAGGATTTTCCACAACAACTGCAGGTAAATGGCCTACCACTTTTGTGCCTTCCAAGTCCTTGAACTGAACTAAAACCCCTTACAACCGGGGGAACAGATGAGTCTGAATAGGTCACCGTGGGCTTCCTTTCCACTTCGCTTACTTTGCTTGGTTCCGATAGTACCAGATACTTCGTGGTTATAGTTGCGATGGGCTTCTTCCCGAATCCAATAACCGTACATCTTACTTTAACGCCACATTCATAGCGAGTTGCGGTTCCGGTTAACAAATGACGTCTGCCTGTCTCGTCTTTCATTATCTGGCAACCGTGCGCATCGCGTTCATCTGTAGCGATAAAGATGTAGCGCTCTCCTTTTTTGAATCGATTCTTCAGAGCCATTATTAAGTCCCACTTATGTATGATGCATAATCATCCAGCTGCTCCCGGATGGTCGCGAAGTTGCAGTTAAGATTCAGCGTCCGGACCATGATCCGGTTCTTGCCGAAGATGGCGTCGAGATCCGGAGCAATCTCTTCCTGGGTACGGGCGTAAAGGAGCATGCCGGAGACATTCCCGGTGTTATCCTTGTCCAGATTCTTGACGTATGTAAAAATCTGGTACAGGTTGCCGGAGTGGATGGTCTGCTTGTCGAACTGCTCCTGCATCATCTTCCCATAATACTTGGTGTCGATGATGAGGGTACGGTCGCTCTTGTGCAGGGTGATGTCCGTCCTCATCTCCGGCAGGAAATTAATCGCAGCAGTCTCACGGTCGGCGATGTCCCATTCGATATGGTCCGGATAGGCCGACAGTTCCCGATGATGGACCCGATAATACTCCAGTACAAACTTCTCGAAGAGCCGGTTCATGTGGTCATCCGAGAAGGTGGCCATCTTATAGGCTCCAGACTCCGTGGTCATCAGCATACCGTCCAGGATGAAATAGCAGATGTTCATCAGCATCCTATAGGTCTGGTTGTTGCGCTGGAAACGCAGCATATTCCAGTGGATGTTGAACGGGTCAATGGTCGCGACGCCATCGAAGAAGGGGAGTATTGACTTCAGCTGATTCTTGCGCTTGGAAGAAACCGTTCGCTCCCGGATAAGAATCCCCACCGTCGTCTTGAGAATCTGGTTGAAGGTGTTGTTCTCTGACAGTTCATCAAACTCGCAGGAGAGCACCTGCTTGTGACGGACACGGTTCTTGATGGTCTCGACCATGTCAAGCTTCCCGCGAAGGACGGAAAGCGTGTCATGGCGCTCAATGTATTCACGATATAACCCCTGCTTCAACTGATATGAGATGCCCTTGTAGAGAATCTCGGCAAACAGATCCTGGATATACTCAAAGTCTTCCTTCGAGATTTCATCATAGTTGTTCTTCCTAAGCTCTTGGAAAGCATAGGAGAGCATGTAATAGATGTTCCGGATCAGTATGCCCTTGTCGTTAATCATTGAAGATGGAATTGAGCTCGGTTTCCCACTTCTTCACTTCAGAACGATTGTCGAACCAGTATTCCTGGAGCATCGGAATGATGTCATAGTTGATGACCTGGTGCAACCAGGCGTCATCCACGCTCTTCTGGCCGCAGAAATAGCTGTGACCAAGCTCGAAGCCGGTTCCAAGTGATTCGTCCTTGGCGATGGCGCGGTTGAGATCCTCGATCTTCTCGATGAGACGGTCAAAACGAGGATTGGCCATAGCTGCCTGGTACTTCTGGAAGCCCTCGGACTTGAATCCCGGATGCATCTCATAGAAACTGAACCGACGGCGAAGCGCATAGTCAATCATGGCCAGCGACCTGTCGGCGGTATTCATCATTCCGATGATATACACATTCTTCGGGACAAAGAACTTCTCATCCTTGTATGCGAGGGTCAGTTTCTCACCCCGGTAATCCTTCTCGATAAGCATCAGGAGCTCGCCGAAGATCTTGGACAGGTTACCTCGGTTGATCTCGTCGATAATGAAGAAATGCGGCTTATCCGGATTGTTGGCGGCGTTTATGCAGAACTTGTAGAAGATGCCTCTCTGGAGCTCGAAATCACTTCCAGACGGCTTGTAGCCAAGGATGAAGTCCTCGTATGAATAGTTCTGATGGAATTGGATGAGGCTCACACGGGACTCGTCCTTCTCACCCATCAGTTCGTAGGCTAGACGACGTGCGCAGAAAGTCTTTCCGACACCTGGGGCTCCCTGAAGGATGATGTTCTTCTTGTTCTTCAGCAGGTTCTCAAGATTCGTTAGGTCATCCTTGGACATATAGACCTCCTCAAGGAAATCCTCCCGGGAATACTTCTCGTAGGAAGATACATGGCTCGCACTCTTGTTGGATTCACGAATAAGATCCATCAAGACTCCATATTCGTCCTTGGTCAACTTGAAGAAACTGCCGTTGGGATTCTGGAGGAACTCCATCTTCTGCAGGTCGGCATTCTCCTTGACGCTTGCGTAGGGGATAGGGGTCATCAAGGACTCCACCTTCTCGAACCAGATCTGTTGCCCATCATTCTCTTTTGACACGATGGCGAGAGCCGTGATCTGCTTCGTAGGATTCGCCTCATAGCAGATGACCTTGTCACCAGCCTTGGCATCGGTGAAATTGTGGAAGATCCTGCGCTTGTTGCCGTTATCATTGTAGAGCGTGTAGTCCTGCTCATCGCCCACGGGCCAGTCCGTCATACTCCAAACAGAAGGATTGGCGCAGAGCCACCAGTACCGGCAGTCCTCTTCAGGGACCACGCCACCGGTCACGAGGATGGTGAGGCGCTTGACGTAATCTTCGTATTGGGTGATTTCCGTGAGCGTCTTCATGGCCTGGAACTGCTGAGTCTCCCAGTTGCCTATCTCCGTCCAGCGGACCTTCCGGAGGCTGCGGTACTCGTCCCTCTTGTCGTCATAGTAATACTCGGACTCGACGACGCCACGGCCGACGATCGTCGTGCGGCCACGCTTGGCGAATACGATGTCACCGACCTGTATATCGTTGGCAAACTCCCAAGTAGCAAGGCTGGCATTCATATAGGAACCGTCCAAGCCATATTCCTGACGCATCTGGTCCCTCATCGTCTCCCGGCTTTCATATTCCTGGAGATTCCCAAGTTCATCCCATCCCAGGCACATCACACCTTCCGAGGTGCAGTCATTCCATTTGCGGGCATTCTCGCCGGGGGAGTACATCCAGTACTTGACATCCTTCTGGGCGACAGGCTTCACGGGTGTAGTCTCTTCCCAGAAACGGCTGACATAGAAGTCCAGGTCAACGACAACACAGTTCAGGTTCTCATCCTTATAGCAGTCGGAGGTAAGGACAGAATTGAGCATCGGACGGATACCTGGATCTTCCTGAACGGCGGCACGAAGGATATTGAAGAACTCGACAGCCTGCACATATCCAGGGGCATCGGCTCCTTTCCTAACCACGTAACTGGATTCCAGAACCTTCGTTGTCGCCTTGACCTCGGAATACTTGTAGATATAGTACTTGTCCGGGAACCGGGACCACAGGTAGGTGCTAATCGCATTGATGTCCTGATAATGCATCTTCTCCGGCCAGTGGTCCTGACGGATACGGTCGGACTCAGCCCGAAAGCGATTGATGCGCCCTTCAAGCGGAGTCGATTCGTCAAACAGATCCCGGAACATATTCCGCACCGTCTCCGGCTCGGCATCCCACATTTCCTTGAGCATCGAGCGGACGAAATGATTCCTGGATGTCAAAAGGTTGTCATGAAGAGACGTAGCCTCCAGGAACATGGCTCCGAATTCGGGAGCATCGATATCCCAGACGTCCTGGAACTTCTTGACAGCTTTCCACTTGTATATCTCGTCTGCAATATGGGTGGGGAAATACTGCTTATAGCCGGCGATTACTTCCTGAAGCTTGTTGCGGTTGATCGTTATCATATCGTGATAATGCTACTTGTTTATTACACTGAGAAGGTGATCGTATGATGTGATAAGATCATACTTAACCGTGTTTCCTGAAATAGAAGCGAAGTGACGTCTTGCACATTCGATCTTGGCCTCTTCTACACCTCGGTTTTCTCCGGTAAGAAGGGCGGCCTTAGTTTCTGCCACAAAGTATATGTGCTTCACCTCACCCTCCTTAAATACAATGGCCCAGTCAGGATTATAGTGGCCCATAGGTGTATTGATATAGAATCCCCTCGGCAACTTCGAATAGACGACTATCTCATCCTTCATCTCTAATTGTTCCGCAAATTGGACTTCATTCTGACTATCCATCACCACTAAGTCATACAATGATTTTGTGGATTCAATAGCATTGTGTCCAAGTTGACCACGTATAGGATCAGCAGAGAAGATATCCGACTCATATGTTGCGTTCATCCTGTGATAAGCAATATGCTGAATGACGGAAAGAGCCTTCTGACTGTTAATGATAGCGGCAGCTTTGATGATGAACTCCTCGGGATTCGCCTTAAACAAATTGAATGTTTTCGGGGATATCTGCTTCAAAACACTAATGATGGTCTTTCGAGTCAGCTGTGTGGCTTCAACAAGTTGGCCGACCAAATCATATTTGACGGAAGATCCAACCACTTCTCGAAGGGTGCTATCGTGACTCTCCTTTACCTTCATTGCTTCCCCCTTGAGTAAAGCCTCTTTGCTCTCAATCTGAGCCATCGAACCAGTTGTAATGACCACGCGGATCTGAGTAACAGATAGTTTCGCGTTCAATTCATTGACAGAGCGTTCTATCAGATCCTTAGTTTCAAAATCAACGGTATAGTATGTTTTGACATTGATTCGTTTCCACAATTCCTGGAACTCCGCTTTCTTAAACTTCTCTTCATCAAAACGCGCCTCACGTGCCTTATTACGGTTTTCTGGCTTGATGGAGGAAGGATTGAAGACAGAATCGAGTATTTTTATAATAGCGGGGATGGACTCAATGTATTCCTCACCAAAGTCAAGTTTGCCTGCACGCTTATCGTCGAAGTATTTCTGGGTTAATTGACCACGTCGAACATAGCCATATGAGATAAGATTCTCATGCAAGCCTGCAGCATCCTCTTCGGTCAGTTTCCTTTCATAACCATCCACGAACAAGTTCGCTCCAACAAACAGCTCCGCAGTTATGACTTTCGGACGATCAGTAACCTCATTTGCAATCTCAGTCTGTAGTCCAGATGCGAAGTCATCATAACTCTGGCTGGCAATAACTGTTAGGACATTGATGTCAAACACGGCCGCTCCGAGTACGTCTTCATCTTGACGGTCTCCTTCTTGATTGACGCAGAGACGCATGCCACGACCGACCTCCTGACGCTTTTTAACCGTGTTATCAGAATCCTTCAGCGTACAAATCTGGAATACGTTAGGATTATCCCAACCCTCTTTCAACGCAGAATGTGAGAAAATGAAACGTACCGGTTCAGTCAAACTTAGCAGCTGCTCTTTATTCCTCATAATGAGGTCATAAGCATCAGAATCCGAACTGTCAGTGGAACCTCTCTCCAACTTAGGGTTGACCATATGGCCCTTTTTGTCAATAGAGAAATAGCCTTGGTGAACCTGAGAAGGTGTAAACTTCCCAAGATAGTTCAAATAGTCGGTGTCGCCGAATTCGGTCACAAAGCTCTCTATCGCATTCTGGTATTCTTCTTCAAACATTGTGGCGAATTTACCGGGCTCGGCACCATTGTCTCCATATTTGCGGTAATTGTCCACATGGTCAATGAAGAATAAGGACAGAACTTTAATCCCTTTACCATACAGAATTCTTTCCTTCTCCAAATGAGCCTTGATAGTCTCATGAATCTGCTGCCGACGGACATAGTTCTCATTCACTGCACCGACAGACTGTCCCTCATACAAAACAAGATTATTCGCAAACCTAATACAGCGCTGAAGACCATCTATCGATTCTACAATCAGATGATTCTCATACTCTGATAATTCGCCACTCTTTTCGTATACATTATATCGTTCAGAGACTGATGCAATGATTTGTTTGACACCTGTTGCCGTTTTCTTATCATGGCCAAGACGAGCTACCGGATTACCCTGTGAAATGATTATCTTCTCCAAATAAAGGTAACCGTTTGTGGCTGTCGTGCCAATTTGCTGAGTACCAATTACGTCTATCTTCTTCACAAGATGCTTGTTGTAAGCATCCATTGCATCCAGCCGATAAACCATATTGTACACATCTCCCGCACGATGCGTCGCAGAATACAGGAGGGTGAAAAGTGGTTTGAACTCTTGCAAGCCCGCCCTTGTTGCATTGTCCCTATTCGTTCCCAAAACGCTTTGAGGCTCATCAATGATAAGAATAGGGTTAGTAGCAGCTAAAATATCGATAGGACGACGGGAGCGGAAAGAGTCTAACTTCATCCGGATTCTTCGAGCATCTTTCCCTCGAGCATTGAAAGCTTGGGTATTGATGATCATCGCATACATATTACTATCGCTAGCAAATGTATCGATCTTCGTGGGTTGAGTCGAGTCATATACGAAGAACTGGATACGCTTTCCATATTCATCCGCAAAATGGTCTTGCATGATTTGGAAGCTCTTGCAGACGCCCTCACGTATTGCAATGGATGGCACCACAATAATGAACTTGCTCCAGCCATAGCGCTTGTTGAGCTCGAACATGGTCTTAATGTACGTGTAGGTTTTACCCGTACCGGTTTCCATCTCAATGGAAATGTTTAGACCATCACCAACTAAACTATCGATGGGTTTGATACCCTGGGCAAGTTGAATGCGACGAATGTTGTCAGCTAAAGCGGCTCTATCCAATTCCAGAGGGTTGTTCCTGATGCCCAAATCGAAGAGAGCTCCTGTGAAACCCTCACCTTGGTCTATCCTATAAGAGAATCCTTCGGAGAACTTCTGTCCGACAAACACATCGCACACAGCCTTGGCCGCATCCGTCTGGAATCTCTGATGTTTGAATCTCAGTTTCATAGCCGACTAGATTACACGAATACGCTTTATGGCGTCTTCTTCCGACCATCCACAGCGCTGCTTGAACTGCTCAATCAGATTCATCTTCTGGGCGTCATCCTGGAAGCAACTGTCGCGGAAGACTACTCGGAGGGGGTGATAATCAGCAATGGTGTCCACCACCTCATTCCCCATATTGTCCGCAAAACAAGCCACGAGATCTCCGTCATTCACATTGTAAACGGTGCAGCCAGCCACTTCTTTTGATATCAAAGGGAGCGAAAGCTCAACGCCCCATTGAAGCATACAACCAAACAATAAATCCAAGTCGGTCGCGTCACTCTTGATATTATTGAGGAACAGATCCAGATTGTCCTGTGAATACTCTGAAGGCGCTTTCTTAACGTCCTCAAATAAAGTATCTGATATCTTAAAGACCCTGAAGCCAATGTCAAGTTTGGGCTCATCTATTTGGCCAAACAAACCACCATTATTACTAGTGGAAGAATCATATTGTTTACCGATTCTACGACATCTCTCCTTGGCAATCTCACATATATTAACAGGTAAATTATGAGATTCCAGAAAATCAATCGCTGTTTGAGTGATTTTCTTCTCTTTATTAGACTGTGTGGAAGTGACTTCAAGCTTTTCAGGGAGTTGAATCAGGATGCATTTGCGGTGTCCTTCGTCTGCATTGTTTTGTAAGAGAGTTGCATGGAAGGTCGTGCCGCTACCGGAGAAGAAATCCATAATAACCATCTCTTTATCATTACAATTCTCAATAAAACTACGGATTAGTTCTACTGGCTTTGGATTAGAGAATGGGGTATAAGGCGTTCCAAATAAACGCTTTAATGCATCCGTATCTTTTCTTGTCTGCATCTTGAAATATGCACGCATCACATCAAGACGGTCCTCGGTTATATACGTTTTCTTTGCAGGAAGTTTATCATCAGTATCCGGGAACCAAATAAGATTGTCACGAATCCAACTGTCCCAAGTCGCCCGTGTGCAACTCCATCCTCGGGATGGCGTTGCACACGGGCGACCGGTTTTTGGATTTAGCCGCTCGTCCTTAGGACCAGAACTCTGTGGATCATCGATGGGACCAATACGAAAAACACCACTTTCGTCTGCAAAATGATAATTCGCAATATTATCCCCATTTAAATCATGTTCGTCATAATACTTTTTGAGATTCTCTTCAATTAAAGCGTAATTATCTCCACCTTGCTTATATATTTCAAGCAAATCTTTGAATGCGGGATTGGAGACTCCGTAATTGGCTAGTTTTATACTCTCAAGGTTCTTACAAAAGACCAAACAATATTCGTGAGCTGTAGAGACAACATAAGGGTCATTCTTTGGAGTACCGTCAACAATGATTTCTGCGATGAAGTTAGCTTCTCCAAATACCTCATTCCCGATTTTCCTAAGATTGTCAACCTCGTTATCATCAATACTAATGAAAATTACACCATCATCAGTAAGGAATGACCTTGCAACGAGTAAGCGTGCATAAATCATCGAACACCAATCCGAATGGAAACGACCATTTGTCGCAAGATTCTTCCGATAACGATTACCTTCTTCATCAATGACTCCGGATTCTTCCTCATAATCCTCTCGAGAGATGTGGAAACTATCGTGATATACGAAGTCTTTTCCTGTATTATATGGCGGGTCAATGTATATCATCTTCACTTTGCCCATATAGGAAGTCTGCAATAACTTCAGAACTTCCAAATTATCGCCCTCAATATACAAGTTCTTAGTTGTATCCCAATTAACACTTTCTTCGGGATAAGGGCGGAGAGTCTTGTTGATAGGCGCGGCGGCATCTGAACGAGCGGATCTCTTGCCAACCCATGTAAAATCGTACACTTCATCCCCATCGTCAGCGATATTGTCCTCACCTAAAAAGGACCGAAGTTTCTCAAAATCAACAACGTGTTCGACATGATGAATGCCGTCAGGATCCGTCACATCCTTCTCGGTAAAACACGCCGGGAGTAATTTGTACAATGCCTCAAGGTTGAAGCTGCTTCCGTCTGGGGTAGCACAATTAATTCTCTGAAAATCCATATTAAAGTAATTCTTTTAATTCTTTCTCAAGCATTTCCAAATCTTTACGCTCAATCTTCAGATCTGCGTTTATAATCATCTGCTCGCTGAATTGTCGTTCAGCGCGAATCTTATTCTCTAAAGATGAGACAACCTTCCTCTTGGCTGAAAGCGCCTTACGCAGTTCTACGACCCTTTGAAGGTCAGCATTATCTGCCGGTTGAATCCCCGATACATAGGAAACAATACTATTGTAAATCAGGTCCAATGAAATCCCACTAAGTGGCAAGCGAAGTTGGGCCCTACTCATCCAGCGAGAGCGATATGATTCGGTGATTCTGAAAAGCCCTTTTGCTTCATCAGTCCACTGCTTATAGTTAATCAGCAGGCGGCACTTTGCATCGTTCTCAAGGATGAATACCGTATGCCTTGGAAGGCCCTTATCTATAAAAGTGAATACATCGTCGGGGCAGTCCTGTGATTTGACAAGAACATGGAAGACCGTTATCTCATGTACTGTTTCTCCATCCTCAACCCCAAGCGTATCAGCTGTAAGCTTATATAGCCACGTGATTTGATCGACATCTTCAACAAATCGCTGGCGAATCCGGTTGTTAACGGGCATATTGTCGTAGAACGCCTTCTTAGGGACATTCTTACCAACGAGTACCGTAGAGGGATAAGACAATATGTTTTCAGTTTCCGCCATTATCTAACCACGAGGAAAGAAATCAATTCAAAGTCATCGAGTCCCTTGATGTCACCACGTAACGCTGACGTTTCGCCAACGGAGAAAAGGCTAGCGATATCATTCTCTTCTTTTACATTGATGATACTACCAATTGCATCACCCAGAAGTTTGGAATAAGTTGTCATTTTAAGGCCATCACGGGTTTCTCTGTTGAAGACACGACAAAGAGAAGCCTGTGGTACATTCTTTCCCTTGCACAAACTACGGAACTTATCAAGCAGTTCCTTAGGCGACAGATGATTGATGACGACAGACCCATCGTTTCGGACATAGATAAGGTAGAACGGATGCAGGCGGTTCTTCTTATCGATATTGATGCCCTTGTTACGATTCTTCAAGACATATATGACACCAGGCTCAGTAAACTCGTTGTGGCTCACAACAGCGTGGAGGCCAAAGGGAGTATGTTCCACGTTCTCGTGCGTCTTCATGTACTCCAGCAAGTCCAGACGGAATTCATTGAGGCCAAGATCCATAATGGACACGCCACTATTCATCTCCTCAATGTCGACGACCTCTTCCTGTAATTTCTTCAGCTGAGCCTTCCGGTATTCCAAGTCGCCTTTCTCCTCTGGAGAGATAGGATTATCATCACCGGTGGAGGTTAGGACGGAAACCTTCATTCGTGCCTCAACACGGCCCTTGAGGTCGATATACTCGTCTAGGGTCATGTCTGGCCAGTAGTTGACCAACTGGATAACATCGTTCTTGGATCCAATACGGTCGATACGTCCGAAACGCTGGATGATGCGGACGGGATTCCAATGGATGTCGTAGTTGATGAGGTAGTCGCAGTCCTGAAGGTTCTGCCCCTCGGAGATGCAGTCGGTCGCGATTAGGACTTCGATCTCCTCATCGATATTCGGATAGACGGAAGCCTTTTCCTTGGAGATAGGGGAGAAGAGCGTCAGGACCTTGTTAAAATCCAGCTTCTCTTTGAGCTTAATAGTGCTCCTCGCCTCGACATCACCGGTGACAAGGGCAGTGTCCATGTCATACTTCTCCTTGATGGGCTTCGCTAGGTTCTCATAGAGATAGACGGCCGTGTCAGAGAATGCAGTGAAGATGATGACCTTCTTGTTTTCGCCATTGATGGGGTTGGCGAACTTGTTCCGGAGATCGTCAATGAGTTGCTGAAGTTTGCTGTCATGCTCGGGCGTGATGTCGTCTAGCATCAGCTTGGTAAGGGCTAGTTCTTCCTGGTCTCGGACAAGATACTGCCGCCAAGCTGTATAGTCCATGTCCTCTAACGCAATCTTGTTCTTCTTGGTGCCGATGAAAGCGTCGTTTTCGGCATCGTCTATGTCGAAGTCGTAGCCCTGAGCTTCCTCCACGTCAATGAAGGTATCGTGGTTGTCAATCTTCTCGATGGTGGAGGTAATAAGATTCAGAACACGCTCCAAGGTAAGGCGGAAGGAGTTTACAGAACTCTCCAGTCGCTTGAGCATGAGGATGCACATAATGCGCCGGATTCCCATTTCGCGGCCGACCAGGGAAAGACCGGCACCGTGTGTCTCCGGGTCGAGCTTATATTTCTCCGCTTTGCTAGCCAAGATGAACTCTGATGGAGTATAAATAGCCAGATTAAGCTTCTGTAGCTGAGCGAAAATCTCGTTGTAGTTGATTGCTGTCGGTAAATCCGTAAGGGATGGACGACGGGAAAGCGGAGCGAGGCGTGTCGGGAACTTGCCGACCGCCGCAGTATCGTAATAAGCCTCGATATGCTTTCGACTGCGGGCAATGGTGACAGAGTCCAAGACCTCGAAAAAGTCGAAGCTGAGCATCCCAAGGAGCTTGTCTGTGCTACGCTCTTCGCTGGGCAGCTTAGCCCACTGGTTGTAGGCCTTCTGGGCTTGCCGGAAGATGTCGTCGATGGAAGATTCCGTGTTAAGGATGGAATCCATCCGCTGGACATCTCCCTCGTAAGCAAGCTGGAGCTGGTTCTTAAGATCGTTGAAACGGTTATTGACCGGGGTTGCAGACAACATCAGCACCTTGGTCTTAACTCCGGCCTTGATAACCTTGTTCATCAAACGCAGGTAGCGGTTCTCGCGGGGATCTTCATCTTCATCCCCCCATGTGAGCTTGCCACCATTGCGGAAGTTGTGAGATTCGTCAATGACCACCAAATCGAAGTTGCCCCAGTTGATTTTGTCCAGTGCTATACCGTTGGACTGGCCACCGGCACGAGATAGGTCGGAATGGAAGAGAACGGTGTATCCGAGACGGTCAGCCGCAATAGGATTGGTAACGTAGTTGTTTCGGTAAGTCATCCAGTTGTCGCAGAGTTTCTTAGGGCAAAGGACCAGAACGGATTTGTTGCGAGTCTCGTAGTACTTTATTACGGCGAGGGCCGTAAAGGTCTTACCCAAACCGACGCTGTCTGCCAGGATGCAGCCGTTGTATTTCTCCAGCTTGTTGATGATGGCCAGGGCGGCATCCTTCTGGAAGTCATAGAGCTTGTTCCAGATCTTGCTATCCTTGAATCCCGTCGCCTCGTTGGGTAGGACGTCTTCGGAAATATCCTCCAGGAATTCGTTGAAGATGTTGTATAGGGTGACGAAATAAATAAATTCCGGAGAATTCTCTTTGTAGATGTTCGAGATGTGATCTATGATTTCCTCGGTAACGTCGGCAAAGTCCTTGTCGTTGTTCCAAAGTTCGTTGAACACACGAAGGTATTGTCTGGCATTCTCTCCATCAATGCGCTGGACATAGTTCATCAAATTATTCCCCCTCTCGCAGCCTAACCCCGTTGTGGTAAATTCATTGACCGGAAGATACGTGAAATTCTCATTGGTACCAGCTACGGAAACAAATCCCATCATCTGCTGGGGCGTGGTGTTAGACTTGAACTTGACCTTCTCCTTGATCCACTTGGCGCACTCGATGGCGATGGCTTTCTGAGTGAGTTGGTTCCTCAAACGGACCTCGAACTCGGAGCCGTACAACGTGCGCTCGCGGTTGATACGGGGGATAAAAAACTCCCTGCGCTGTTTGGATTCACGTTCCTGGACAAATGAAGGGGCAGTGAAAATGAAACGCAGTTCATCAATGTCCTGCAATTGTTCCTTCAGCTCATTGAAGGCGTAGATGGAGAAACACGCGGCTGCGATGCTTACCTTGGTGCCTTCGCCGATAGTGACGCGCAGGTTGTCTACGACCTTGTTGTTGATGTTGTCAAAGAAAGAGAGGGAAGTGTCAGGGAAAACGCTGTCCGGAGCAGGAGGTGCCGGTGCCTCGTTCTTCCGGTGGACCTCGATGACATTGCCCAGATGGAACTCTTCAACCCAGAATGCAAAGCGGGGGACACCTTGTGCGTCTTCCCGAATGCCTTCAGGATGGAAGGTGTAATCTACTACTTCAACGATGGCCCTGTCGCGCTGCTTGGCATAGCCGACAGCCAGAGCGAGGTACTTATACTGACGGGGGAGGAAGGGGAAGCCGCCTTCCACGATGTCATCGACATAGTATTCCTTCGAGAAATCCTTGACGACCTCGGGATTCAGCTTGTACTTGGTTGCCGGATCCTTGATCAGGTACTTGTTGGCCGTAGTGCCTTCCTTGACTTCTCGGTACTCAATCTTTTTCGTACCAGCGACTATCTGGTCGAAAAAGACCTGCTTTATGGGCAGATAAAGAGTATTCTCTTTATTGGGGGCTTCCATTGTGGTTCTTTCTTGTGAATTGCTTAACCTACAAATTTAACATTTTTTCATCTCGTATCTACCTTCTGTAATGATTTTCTGACTATTAGCTATACGACCAGCGTGTTTACCATCGTGTCCCTGTGGTTGATGAAGGCCTCCGTAATCTTGTAACTCTCAGTTTGTTCATACTCAAGATAATGCATCCCTGTACCATCGAAACCGATGATGTCCGCATCAGGAATTGCCAACAAAATAGGGGCAATGGGTGACGATGATGTACTGTGAACCCTCCCTGGCCATCTCGACAATCCGGGAGAAAAGTGACAGCTGACGGTTGGGAGAAAGGGCGGCTTCAGGCTCATCCATGAGGAAGATACCGGTCCTTGTAAAGGTCTTGATGAAGTTCAGGAAGCTCTCGCCGTGTGACTGCTCGTGAAGGGTCTTTTCTCCGTACATCGGACCCCAGCCTTTCTCGTACTCGATGGCCTGCGTCGAGACGTTGTAGAAGCTCTCGGCCCGCAGGAAGAATCCCCGGTTCTTGTCATGGACACCCTTGCCGATGGTAATGGCGTCGCAAAGATCGGAATAGTCGTCGTGGGTGGAGAAACGGTAGTTCAGGGAACCGCCCTCCGGATTGAATCCATAGGCAATCGCGATGGCCTCCAGAAGGGTTGACTTCCCGGAGCCGTTCTCGCCGACGAAGAAGGTCACTGGCTTACAGAACTGTAACTTCTGCAACAGGGAGATCGCCGGAATCCGTGTCAGGTAGGATTCTTCCTGGATTTTGTTCCAGTCGATAGAAATGTAATCGATATACATGGCGGCCACTCTATTGTTTGCAGTAATCTTTCCTAACCGCATTCACAACGAGAGCAATCCATATCATCGTTCCGTAAAGGAGTATCACTCCAATCGAACCGTGTAGGACTCCTTCTGTGAACCGAAACCACGGATCCTCCGTAATTATAAACCGGAAGATATCCAACACGATGACAGCATAAAACATGAATAGAATTAAACCCAGAAGACATCTTAGGGCTTTGTCTGAATGGCATAATAGCCACGCTGAGACCAGGTATATCGAGACACCCAGCGTCCATAAGATACAATGACCCATCCCAGGCATATGGTTTAACGTTTGGGGGTATTATTACTTGCTTTCGCGGGCAAATATAAAGGGCGGTTGTGCCAAATCGTGATACAATACCTGAAAAATCGTGTATCTTTTCAGACCACCCCCAAGAAGGAGGTGGCCACGTAGCCGAACTGTTTGAATTACCGACGGAGCCAGTCAAGGAACTCCTCAATCGGGGAGGCCTTGAAACTGTGATGCAGGAGCTTTGCCTTCAGGAGACGGGGGGTGTCGCTCGATAGCTGATCACGCAGGGCAATTGCCCGAACACGCCATCCGGAGACCATTTCATATCCCTTCTTTCCACATTCGCATTCATACTCTAGGTCCACGCGACCGCTGAGCGGAGAACCAACGTAGCGGTAAGGGAACAGTGTCTTCCTGCATTTGGGGCATGTTACCTGGAAGAGTTCCGGGTGCTCGATGTTGCAGCGGATGAAGGACCCCAGCCATACAGGGTCGGGAGCGATTTCCGCCACCCAACCCATGCTGTAGGTCATCTCCATGTAGAGTGGGATGAAATAGAACCTGTCATCGTCCTTCCAGTCATCGAAACGGGCGTAGATCTCGTTCGCGTTGATGTAGAACAGTTTGGTGAGGAGACGCTGCTCCTCGGTAGGGCGCAATCCGGCCTTACGAAAGAAATTGTACTTGTCCATGATACAGACTTTTTTTGATTGAACATCCGCATCGTTTCTGCCACCGTGGCGTCTGGCAAGCTCGGTTGGCGTCCCTCAAGGGGCTCTCTTGATGCACCTACAAATATATGAATAATGCAGGGATCTTCCAAATGACATCCTATCTGGTTTTCTACATTTGTCAAATATAGTATAGATTCGACAAATATTTGTTGGATATTTGTATTAACAAGAAATAAAGATTATATTTGCGCAAATTCAATTTTAATTTGTATGGCTGAATCAGCTAAAAGAGCGAGGTTTACAAAGGTGGCATCCGCTCGTGTCACCAAGATCATCAATTATCTTGGTCTTCTCCAGAATTGTTCCAACCGCAATAACTACGAATACGACTCCGAAGATGTGGAGTTGATGTTTGCGGAAATAGGAAAGGCCTTGCGCGATGCAAAGGCCGCCTATGCAAATGAGCTCAATAAGCAGTCGGGCAAAGGAGGTTTTTCTTTCAAGAAGTAAGTCACTATGGCAACCTCAGAACTGGAGTGCAAATGGCATTTTGCTCAATCCACTGGCGGAATTGACCAGGGACCGAACGAGGCCATGAGCGAGCTCTTCAAAAAAGAGCCCTATGAGTCGCTAGTCAGGGAGTCAATTCAAAACTCACTGGACGCTGTTCTGGACAAGCGACAGCCTGTTCATGTTGTGTTCCGGTGGAAACGACTTACTGAGGCTAATTGTCCGGGGCTGTTTTCCATCCGGAACCATTTCCAGGCATGCGTTAAATTCTGGAACAATCAACCTGCATTCGATAAATTCGAACCTAAGATCCGTTACATTGACGAGCATTCCATTGGTGGGATGTTCTGCCTGGAAGTTAGCGACAGCAATACTACTGGCATGGACTATAAGGCCAACGACAGGTCGTCGCCATTCTATTCATTTGTCAGAAGTGCAGGTAATTCCAGCAAGGCAATGACGAGCGCTGGCGGTTCTTACGGATTTGGCAAGGCGGCCTATTACAATGTATCAAGGATCAGCACGGTTCTCGTATCCACACAGACCCCTGAAGGAAAGAACTTCTTCGAAGGTGTGTCTTCGATCTGCACGCACGAATATGAGGGTAAGAAACGCACGCATGTAGGCTATTATGACAATAATGATGGAGAACCTGTCACGGAACTGGAGCGGATTCCTAAACGGTTCAAGAGAGAGCAGCCAGGTACAAGCGTATTCATCGCCGGTGTTGACCAGAATGAGGGATATCAAGAGATTATCTCTGCTGTTCTTACTCATTTCTGGCTTTCAATCCTAGAGGGGAAACTGACCGTCAGTATTAAACTCAACAATGAAGGGAATCTTTTCCCGAACGAAGAGCCCCTGGAGATAAGTAAGAAAACCCTTGACGAGTTGATTTACAAAACCTTCCAGGATGAACAGGACAACATCCGGGGCCACTCAAATCCCCGGCCATACTATGAGGCAGTCAAGTTCGCCGACACTGACAAGTCCCATATCCTTATCAAAGACTATCTGTCAAGTCTTGGAAATGTCCGCTTCTATGTGAAACGCGACAAACATGCAGCGGACCGAATCTCTTATATGCGTTCTCCCAGAATGCTGGTCTGCAACAAGACGAATTCTACCGGCTACGGCTTCTACGGGGTTTTTGTCTGTGATGACGAGAGGGGTAACGAGATCCTCCGACACACGGAGAACCCTTCTCATTCCGAATGGGATTGGCGAAACTGTCCGCCCAAACAGAAAGCGGAAGGAAAAAACGCGCTGAATGAGAAACAGGAATTCATAGATCAGGCGCTCATTCGCATCTTCTCTTCAAACGGTGCTGAATTCCTCAATATAGCTGGTCTGGATGAATTCCTGTATATTCCCACAGCGTATGAGGAAATCGAAGATTACGATACTCAAGCATTCACCGGTGCCCCGACAGGCCAAGTCCAGGAAGAAGGTACGTCCAGTACGACCGAACTATCAGACCCCAAACCGTTCTCTGCTGAGGCTCCGGAAGAGAAGACCTCAACCGGCCACGTTTTGGTAAACTACCGGTCAACCGCTGAAAATGCCGAACTAGGCGAGCTATATAGTGGGCATTCCACGAAGCCGCGCAAAGGTCACGGTGATGGGGAACCCACATCCAAGCTTCCCAGCCAACCACGTCAAGAGAATGAGGAGAGGGGGAAGATTGGCACTTACGCCTATCCTTTTGAAGTCAATTACCGATCTTTCGCCCAGACTGAGGATGGGAAGGTCTATCACGTCATTATCATCCACTCTGAGATTGAGGTAGGTGATGGTCAGGTGGTCATCTTTACTGGTGGCGAACAGGACGACGAGCGCATTCGTGTCATTGACTCCAGTATGGGTTCTGTCATCGACAATACCATTGTCGGACTTCAACTTCATCCCGGAAAGAACACGCTCAAGATCCGTCTCGCCGACGATATGAAACACGCCATTAAACTGGAAGCCTATGAAAATAAATGATATATCACTGCCGTATCCTGTACTGGGCATCAGTGATGACGTGTTGCCGTTGCTGAAGAAAGATTGTGTCGCTATTGATCGGCCGACCATGACGGCGACATCCTTACAGTTCAAAATCCGCCTGAAGCAGAAAAACAGGGAGATCTCCAAATTTATCCGGCAGGGTAGAGCCGAATACGTCTGCGAGATCAACTGTGCAAGGACATTCTATCGGGAGTGCTATCATCAGTTCTCTCCGGAATTTGATATTGAGATTCCTCGTAAGAATGTCAGCGGCCGCATCGAATTCGATATGTTTGTCACGGTGAAAGAGCCGATTGAGCAATATCATAATTCTCAATTCAACCCGGACTATGACGGTGTCTACTTCGATATGGAACCGGGAGACGTCCTCGTTGCGTTCCCTTCGGCCTCGTACAATCTTGATCTCAAGTATGACAAACTCTATGCGGCGGGCTCCTTCATGCAGATTGCAAACGGCGGCGATGACAACCGTCCGACCTGGTTCAACATTAGTGGCGACAAGATCTTGATTATGCTGCCGCCCAAAATGTTCAAGGAGTATGACGAACGTATCCGCGTTGACCGAGACTACATCGAAATCATTCACTCTTCCATCGTATTCAATGCTCTGGTGTTTGCTTTATATCACATTAACGAGCAGGAATATGATGGGAAGCAATGGTCCGAGTCCATCAAATACAGAGTGAAGACCGAACCGGCATTGAAGGGATTCGACATCACCGACAGCACGCGAGTGTTTGAATTAGCTCAAACGCTTTTGGAAGATCCGTACCAACGTATGTTCAACCATCTCTGTGAGATGAAGAAAAGGGTGGAGGAATAGCTATGGCACTACAAAAAGTATTTAGAGAGGCGTATGTCGAAGTACTCAGAAACAATATTGATCCCGCCAAGTATGCAGGGGAGTCCTTCGATTATGACGAGACCCAGGTTCACTACATGGCAAACGTCCATCATCCAGAAGGCTTGGTTGACAGGATGGATGAAAAGGACGACTTGAAGTCGGCCATTGAACTCTTTGAGGCATACCAGGAATTAACACCACTGGCTGCATCGAAGAACGACATCTGGACCTATCTCACACATGTCGATCTGTTTGCTTATATGCAGAAACGATTCCCTGAAGTGAAGAAGGGGCTCGCTGATACAAAGTTCATTCGAGAGAGATGGTTTCGTAGTTCAAAGGGTGCAATCCGGTCTACTTTAGCAGGTCTCTGGTGGGCTGTCTATTGTTCAGTTGACAACACTAGGAAGGATAAGTATGAGCTTACCCGTATACTCTTCCGTAACGATGCTATTAGGACGCATTACTTTGGCCCTTCCACTATTTTTAGACATCGGGAAGCTGTTATCGGAATATTGGAATTCCTAGTAGAGAATCCTGATATCTCCAGTGTCCATTTCAATAGTCGCTGTATCTATATCGCACAATATTTTAACCGTTTAGGTGCGGTCAAGCAGTTGGCATATATGGATCGGCAATTCTTCAAGGAGGAGCTGATGAAGAAAAAACCTGTTCTCTTAACAGTCACAAGTAAGGCTCAAGTGCTTGGTAAACAAGGTACGATAGGTATAACTGAATAACCCGCATCATCCCATGAAACAGTTTACACTTTTTATTATTACTCTCTTCGCCCTAATGTCATGTAACAACGGCGTTCAACAGAGAATTGTCTCGGATACTCCTATTAAAACTGAGGTCTTTGGATTGAAGCTGGGTGAGTCATCAAGTCAAAAAGCAATTGAGAACGCCCTCTCTAAAGAAGTCGGGAAAAGCGTTTATGGAGACAGCCAGAAAGACGGTGCTGGCACCACGGTAAGAGTGTTCCCATTATCCCTGGAAATCAACTATGGCGGGCTCTCCTGGCATTATCTTGATGTTTCACTAAACGAGAATAAACAGATTGTACAAATTACCTTTGTAGGTTCATACGAGAGCATTGATAGAGCCAAAGAACAGTTTGCCGCGGCGAAAGAGGTTTTTACTCAGAAATACGGAAAAGGAAATAGTAATGAGGAGTATCAAAATATCTTTTGGACTGACGATACGAACTCTGTGGGAATAACATATAAGGAATCAAGTGCAATAAACGGGAATGATCGCAGTTTCTGTTCCCTCTACTATGTCAATATAGATTTGGCTACTGCTCTTGAAGAAGCTAACACGCCCGACATTTAGTACATTGAATCATCACAGAATTAACCGATAGCAGCCCCGGATTAACCTCCAGGGCTGTCTTTCGTCTTATCATCAAGATGTGACACAGAAACCAGCTCCAATCCCAGTTCGCGGATGAGCGCCTTGACATTCTTCCGGTTCTTCACGGAGACGTACTCAAGCACACCCTTGTCCTTTCGTTTCTTCTTCCTGGCCATGGCGCTCTCCGTCTTTGGTCATCTTGACCGACCGTAGTGGTGTTGTTCCTCTTCCGCTTCGACAGGTAGGGCCTCCTTTGCCGCCTGGACCTGGTGTTCCTGTACAGGTTGCTGGGCTTCTGCCTTCACGGAACGGAATTTCCCGTAGTCCGCCTCCTCGCCCCTTGACATCTCCTGCTGGATGGCTTCGAGACGCTGGGTAATCAAGCCGGAACTGCGTCTGACGTCGCCTAGTACGCTCTTCAGGTACTCCGGACCCTGCTGGAGGGAACCTAGCCAGGACTTCAGGTACTGGGCGCTGTCGCTCTTGATGTGCTTGCTCATCCCGTATTGGCTGGATATCACCGCTGCAGACAACTCAGCAATCAGTTCCTCCCGTGCATACTCCGGAGAGCCGAAAGGATTCCCGCCCAGATGACGAGCCAGACGGCTGTCCGCACCGGTGGCGTGGGCACACTCATGGAGAGTATTCGTGGCGAATGCCTCACCGTCGACAAACTGCTCTCGCTTCGGGACGACGATGTGG
>JAEEGJ010005007.1_pt1 | contig 42931 bp, 37 predicted proteins | sample 8958761 | NCBI WGS metagenome assembly JAEEGJ01 (sample SAMN16246546, study PRJNA631951) | gut metagenome | biome: gut microbiome; feature: rumen; material: RS-attached | host: Bos | place: Iran: Karaj | collected 2018-10
AGATATCATCTTCGACTCAAAACTGAAACATCCGTTTATTGTATCTTCGATCTCCTTATCGCTGTATCCGCATCTGCCCAGAAGATACTTCACCTGATACTCGATCTCCTCTTTTTTTACATAACCTTCTTCAGTGATATTCACATAATACTCACTCTCTTCCAGAGTCGGTTCGGGCTCACTTACCATCAATGCAAAGTAACCGTCTGAAGACAGATACTTGCAGCATTCGAGCTCAACCAGAGCAACTGCCAGCGGATTTTTCTCATTGTCGAGCATATATGCGGAAACATCATCTATCGTCTCGATCTCATCAATGTAATCCAGATATTTTTTGAGCGGATCTACGCCACAGGAATCACGGTATTCCCAATCGCAGAACAGGCCGTCTGCTATACGGAGCAATTCAACATTTTTATTCTGGAAAGATTCATCTTCCAAAAGGGCTCTCTTATTCTGCACCACAGTCTGTTCCACTTCTCCAAATGCAGAAATGCGCATAGAGAAATCCTTTGTCTGCTGAGAAGCCCAGTCGCGGTTTACGGCTGCCGCAAAATCGTCTTTCAGATCGTACTCATACATCAGGTCAATATTCTCAAACAGATTGGAATCGATCCAACGGTAATTCAGTCTCTCTGTTGTTACAGGCTGCTCACTGCAGCCACATGCCGGGAGCATCAGTGCCGCAATAAGTGCAAGTGAAATGTGCCTCCTGACATTTGCCTTCACGGCATTTCCTATCTTATTCAAATCCCCGCCTCCTATATATAAACAATTATTGTTCAGACTTCTCCAAAACGAGATAATCCCCCGTGGAACCGCCATAGATCTCGTAATAAACAGTATCATCATCGTTCGGCAGTTGATATACAAAAGAGATACTTGTGGTCTCCCCGTCAACGCTTAGCACAGCATCTGAATCTCTGACATCGACCGGGATCAGATTTGCTGACCGGTAAAAACCTTCACCTGTCCATACGAACTTATCGTCACCGATCGTGACATAGACATCACGGCCTTCATAACTTTCGAGTCTTCTCATTCGTGATGCATTAGTAACACACACGATATATGCAAATCCGGCAACGATAAGATAGAAACCGATCATGCATATACCGGCAATAAAAGTAAATCTCTTTTTGCGTAAGACAAACAAAACAACAACAAAGATCACGCCAAGCAGCGCGAACCCGAAATACGGAATATAGGATGCTGAATGACGGACAGCCTTTATCGTTCCCGAAATGCTCAATAACACTCCGAGAATAAGGATAATGCATTCAACTATAGTAAATCTCTTCCCCATACAGCAGATTATACTATAATTTTTCTTTGACAAAACGGATTGTCATTCATGTATGTTTACAGGCGGATATTATCCTATTTATTTATGCTAATATATGGTTAGTTCCAAGTGTTTACCAGGTCTTAAAAGATCGTTCAAATTAAAGAGAATTATGAGAAGAATAAAGTTTTCGGTCTTATTATTGATACTTACATTTGTATTATGTGCCTGCGGCAAGAATACCACAACGGATTCGGGTGATCCGCTAGTCGGAAGATGGGAATATCAAAAGACATTTGATTATCAATACATAATCTTCAACGAAGATGGTACTTATGAGCAGGGATATTACCCGGATGTGGTTACAGGTACAGGCACATATACCGTGGACGGAAATGCGATTACCATAATTGTTGAAAAACAGGAATTTGAGTATGAATATGTAATTGATTGTACCTATACAATTGATGAACGTGGCATATTGCATCTTAGAGAGTGGAACAATTCCGGCGATATCAAGACTTCAATTACAAGGGGTTGGAAAAAGGTGAAGTAGATTAGCAAATGAATGAACATCAAATCTCTTTTCAACTTGCAGACAACAGAACTTGACGTTTACAACCATAAAGTAAACGGAACAATCAGGCCTGTAATTCACACTCTCCATAAAAAATCCACATATTCGGACTATAATATCCCTTATGAAAAAGATATTGGTCGTAGAAGATGAACCGGAGATCAGAACGCTCCTTAATAACTTCCTCACGCATGAAGGCTTTGAAGTCAGTCTTGCCGAGGATGGTGTCGAAGCCATCTCAATGTTTGCCAAGACTCCGTTTGATCTCGTTCTGCTGGATATCATGATCCCCAAGATCGACGGATTCGGCGTATGCGAGGTAATCAAGAAACAGTCTGATGTTCCTGTAATGTTCCTTTCTGCCTTAAACGATGACAAATCGCAGATCAGAGGTTATGACCTTATGGCGGACGACTATGTCACAAAACCTTTCTCGATGCCGATCCTGATCCGTAAGATAAATGCTCTCTTAAGGCGTAACGATACGGTCGACAACAGAAAAGACTCCCTCCTTGTATGCGGAGATATCCTGATAAACACAGAAACCATGGAAGTTACGGTGGCAGGCAATAAGATCGATCTTACCTCACGCGAGTTCGACCTGCTCTACACGCTGGCCAAAAATCCCGGCAGGGTTTACAGCAGAGAGATGCTCCTTGACCTTTTGTGGGATTACGATTCTCTTGTAGACGAACGTATCGTTGACTGCCACATCAAGAATCTCCGTCATAAGATGGGTGGGGATTATATTGAGACTGTAAGAGGAAGAGGTTACAAGATTGACCGGAAAGATATTTAACAGACTGTCAGTTAAGGTATTCCTTATCTCTTTTATTGTTCAGGTCATATCAGGCTTTCTGATCTGTCTGGCACTTTATATGCAGACTCCTGAAATGATGTATTCACCTAAGGATGAACTTGATGACCTCGTACAGATCCTTGCAGAGACACCACGTTCTGAAGCTGATGCGGTAATTGATGACTTCATAAGCAGGACCGGAATGGAACTGGCATTTTTCGATGAATCCAAATTCATGTCACATCAGTACAACATGCCTCTGGATAACATCGGAACTCTTACCATCAAAACCATGCCGGACTATCTTGCACTGATAAAAAATTACAATATCGACATGGGATCGTACGGCATCCGTTTCAAAGATGATTCAACGGATTATATAATGCAGTATTTTGACACCGGTGACCACTATAATCTTGTCCCGCGTGCCCTGCACAAGAGTTATCCTCTCATGATCGTCGCGGTTGTCTCGCTGTCTCTCGTAAGTTCCATAATCTATACATTCCTGTTCGCGCGTCCCGTCCGTCAATTGAGCAAAGTCTCCCGGAAGATGGCACAGATGGATTTTACAGCCAAGTGCGATACCAAAAGGAACGATGAGATCGGTGCCCTCGCGCATGACCTTAACACGCTCTCTTCCGAATTGGACAGTAAGATAAGAGAACTGGAAGATGAGATAATCCGCGTCAAGGAAATGAAGAGCCAGAAAGAAGTTTTCTTCGCTGCTGCATCACACGAGCTCAAGACTCCCGTCACCATCCTGGAAGGCCATATCCGCGGCATGATCGAAGGCATCGGGCCATATGAAGATCACGATGAATATCTGGAGCGCTCCCTGCGCACGGTAAAGCGTATGGAGTCTCTCATCAATGAGATCCTGACCGCATCGAAAACACAGTCTTCCGACGACATCGTAATGTCTTCCGTCGATATGGCTGACATACTGAATAAAAAACTCGAAGAGACTGAAGAATTATTCCTGATAAGAAACATCACCATAAAGAAAAACATCGGCAGCAAGCTGATGTTCGAAGGCAACGCAGAACTTACTTCTCTTGCCATCGGCGCATTCATCAGCAATGCAGTTTTCTATTCCGTTGAAGGATCTGACATTGAAGTTGAATCTATCCGCGAAAACGGAAAGATAGTAACTCGCATCCACAATAACGGATCGCATATTGATGACAGTGATCTCCCCCATCTTTTCGAGCCGTTTTACAGGTCTGATTCCTCGAGAAGCAGCAGAGACGGCGGCAGCGGTCTTGGCCTTTACATTGCAAATCTCGTAATAACTAAACAGCATGGTACTGCTGTTCTTAAAAATGAGAGAGATGCAGTTCTTGCAGAGATAATACTGCCCTCCACATAAAATCCACAAAGACTCCCCGTGTACTCCTTGAACGTCTGATATTCTCCCTGGTAATGAACCAAAAGGAGATAATAGGATGAATGAAAAAACGAAAAGGATCCTGGCATCACTGATCCTCACGGCAACAGCAGTAAGCAGCTTTTCGGGATGCGCTTTTTCGCCTGAGAACAGCGCAGGCCGGAAACTCACAAATCACATGACACAGACAGAACTGGAACGTTCGGCAAAGACCGAATTCCGTCTTTTGGATAAGCCGTGGGAAACGGAAGAAACACCAGCAGAAAAAGATTACAGCTATCTGAATGACAAGATATGTTTTGTGCCTAAGATCGGAGCGATCGTTCACGGCAACCCTGTATTTATTTGCCTTCCGGAAGAAGATTATGACGGTAGCGCCGGAACAGCGGTCTATCACGATTTTGATGTTTCAACCGGTGAGAGTACGGAAATCGAACTTGTTTTCGGGAGTTTCGAGGATCTGAAAAAGCAGCTCAGGGAGAGATTCGATGTCCTGATCGCATCAGGATATCCGGCTGTTCCTGCCAATGAAGAATATAGCTGCGTGATCGAACTGTATGAGGCGGTCATTGCAGATGAAGTTGAGATCATTGACCAGGAATTGCTCGACGAATACATGGATTTTTATTACAGTCAGGGAGGAAATTCTGACAGCGAATCCATGTACTGGCAGATGGATGATTCCAAGGTCGCTGCCATCAAGGACAGCATCAACGAATACCATTTCTACGATGAAGAACTTAACATGGGCTTTACGGTGCATGTAACCGTGCCACCGGCATATGAAGCAAAGAGATCCTATCCTGCCTTGGTAATGACTGATGCGGTGTGGAGATTTAATGACGTGACCTCCCTTTACGGCGAGATGCAGTCAGGCAAGGCAGATGCGCAGATACTTATAACGATCGGTTTTGAATATGACACTGACGGTTGGGACAATATGGTACGAAGCAGCATTTTCTGCGACCACAAGAAAGAGTTTCTCGACTTCATAACGGATAACATGATGCCTTATCTCGGCGAAGAATATAACTTCGATTACGGCAGATCGACACTGTTCGGACATTCTCAGGGAGGCGTATTCACGCACTATGCGGCTTTTAATTTTGACCTCTATGAGAACCGTCCCTTTGCAAATTACATCATAGGAAGTCCCACATTCTGGACACCATATTTTACTGAGGTTCCTGGGTATGAAGAATACCTGGATGAGTACGGATATTTCAGCCGCAACAAATCCTACGACAGAAACCTCTTCATAACTGCAGGCGACATGGAAGATGAGGACTATGAAGAATACTACGGTGACAACGATTCAACGCTTGAAGGTGTCAAGCATCTGAAAGAGCGCTTAACTGAACACGGCGTTTCCACATATCAGGTAAAGATCTATAACAGCCACCACTATCAGTACGTTCCTGAGATGCTGACTGAGTATATCTGCTCCATGTCATCATGAGATTTTTACTGCAACATTTTGTTTTTTGACTTGTATATAGGATAATAAGCCATACACGAAAAGGGGTTTTAATATGAATATGATCATTGAATTAATTAGCAAAAAGTATAAGTCATGCATTAAGTTAATGGACCCCGTAGAATGTATTGACATTAATCTGCCGGAATCTTTGAAAGAGATCCTGTTGAGTTCAAATGGAGTTTTAGAAACAATGCCGCATCCCAAAACCGGTGAAACGATGGATATAGGATGGATTGTGTATTCATACGAGGAAATATGTCGCGCTACAGCTTATTACAAGAAAGAATATGGATTATCAGGAACCGTCTTTTCTGATGATGGCGCCGGAAATCCATACTATATTTTCCAAGATAAAGTATATGAGTTTGATCCGATAGATAACGAATCTGTTCTTAAAGCCGATTCTCTTGAAATGTTTTTTACACAACAATGAACAAGCTGATAAGGATATTAGGATGAGTAAAGACGACAGAAAAACAAGTAAGCTCGCCATTGCCGGACTGATCGCCGCGGTCGCAATTCCAAGCCTGTTTTTCTTATGTGTCCTTGTGTTTGAAAGCCTCTACAAACAGCTCAACTTCGGGTGATATAATAATCTGATTCAACGGGAATAGATACAAAGATATTGGGAGATAATATGGGAGATTCAGCTGCTACGATTTTATTGTATTTGTACATGTTCGGCCGACCGGTAATTTTCATTACCTGCCTTATTTTAGGCATTGTGATTATCTGCACGAAAGAAAAGATAACGAAGCTGTTCGGTGCATCGATAACAACCGGTTCCATAGGCGGTATCGTGGAGGTTCTTTACGAATTCGGATTAAGATTTTTCGGCAGCATGGAAACAGCGGAGACTTTTGCTTATGCCCATTCATTCGCGTCGATTGCACTTGGCGTTGCTTCCGGAGTGTTCCTCTATCTTTATGCTAAAAAAAGATATGAAACCAAGCTTATAACAGGAATAATTTTGATCGTCGGCAGTAATACAATGTATACGGTTATTTCTCTGATCATTGGTAATTTTATTACTCCCGATGATTTTGATAATCCGTCGCAGTTCAGATATCTTCTTGCGTCTATCACAGGTATTTGTCTGCTCGCATTTCCAATCGTCTGGCTCATTATCTTCCTGAAGAACAGACACAAGGAGAATGAACTCAAGCTCTTGTGGTTTGAAAGAGCTATTACTGTTGCAGAGGCCTTATTCAGCTTAATCTTGAACTTATATATGTTTTTCGCCCTTAATGGTACTACTTCAGTCAGAGATCTAAACATTGCTCAGGTTAGTATTGAAAAGTATCAGGTTATCGGCATTCTTGTTTTCTGTGTCCTTAATTTGTTGATAAGCATCTACGTTGTTGCTAAAGGACGCAAAGCTTCTAAGGTTAAAGAACCTTCAGCAGCTTAAAGAGTGATTTTTTGCCCGGGTGGTATAATTACTTTATCTGAGAAAAACCTTAGTTGGGGAAGTTTTAGAATTCTAACCTTTATGTCTGATTAGACTATGTGAGATAGTAGGAGTTTTTAGAATGAAAAACACGAAGGTTATTGCAGTCATCTTATGCACAAGCATGGTTGCCGGAATCGCAGGTTGTACGACAGTAGAAACTTCTGCATCCCTGCCTGAGACAACTGTTGCTACAACAGAAGCGGTTCAGGAATCAGAATCAGAGACAGAAGCTGCTCCTGTAATTGCGGATTCAGGAGTTGATTATCTTGCAGGTCATCAGAGATTCGAGGTTACATCAACAGATCTCGTAGATGGTGTTTGGGCTGATGTCATTTCCAGTACCAGCAGAGGAAACAATGTTTCACCTGCACTTAAGTGGGAAGCTGTTGACGGAGCCAGTGAGTACATCATCTACATGATAGACATGAATACTCCTGAGGCGATCGCTTGCGGAAGTCTCCACTGGAAATCGGGCGGTATTACAGTTACCGAACTTCCTCAGGGTTGGGCACCGTCAATTGACTTTGCAGGTCCCAGGCCACCGGCAGGAGTAACTCACATTTATGAGATTTATGTAGTAGCTCTCAAAGAACCTGTCGATAGACTCAAGGGCAGCGTAAGAGCAGTCAATCCGAAATTCGAATCTTTCATCAATGAACTGGATACTGACAGCGAAGGCAACACAGGAAACATCCTTGCATACGGTAAGATCTCAGGAACATATACAGGCTGATAAACAGTAAGTTAGAAGATTATTATCTGATTGAGGATTGTATGGATAAAGAGGAGATAAAAACAGTTGGTATTCCATTTTTCTTTGGAATTGTATCTATTATCCTTCTCGGTGTATATCTGTTGGATATGCTTTTCTGGGATACTTCATTAAGATTAGTAATTATTCTGATTCCATTTATTTCGATAATCGGTCTGATTGTTTCATTTATAGTCAGAAAATTCATTCATAAGCATAAAGGAATCTGGATCGCAGGTTTTTTATGTTGCTTATTATGCTTTTTGGGTTTCTTTATAATTGTAATAATGTCTTTGTATAACATGGGTTTAGCTCTTGGCTAAAACAGAAATTCGATTTTCGGGGATGAACGTGCAGGTAATATCATCACACACCATAACGGGTTAATGTATCTCCAAGGAAATCGCTGAGCTGAAGTGATTCTGAACCATCAGGACTGTTTGCAATCGCCTGATGGTACGCATTAATCACGTCGTTGTAATCACTAGCTATTTTCTGTGCATCTTCATAGCGGTGTTTGGCGATCAATGCAGCTCTGATTCGTGCTACCTCTTGCATAGCAGCTTTTTGCTGCATCTTCTCGCTGTCCGTCATGTATCGTCCACCGCTTACCTCGTTGAGTTCGTCAAGGTTAAGTTCTTTCATTAAATCTTCCATATAGCTGCCCTCCATTCCCATAGAAAATCCTGTTATTAGATAATTTATCATCTGTATCTCTTCCCAATATAGCTTTTTAGGTTTCATGACTGTAAAAGAATGATAATTTTTGCGAGGAAGGATAATGGACGAAGCAGCTTAGTCCCGGAGAAATGAACTCCCAAAGTCTGTCCAACTTCAGGAGTCCATTTCAAATTGAGACGTGCTTTTTAATTATTGGTCTTACACTTTGGCGAAGATCTTCTCATACAGATGATCATCTGTGCCGCCGTAATTAGTGATGTCTCTCACGTATTGGTAGCCATAGTGTTCATAAAGGCCGACGTGAGCAGAAGGTATGTAACTTCCTGTAAAACCGCAATCCTTCAGATACATGTTTGCAGCTTCGATGAGTTTGCCGCTGATCCGCTGTCCGCGATAATCTTCAGATACGAATATGCTTGATACCCAAGGGTAAACATCAGGCATCGGGTAGTAGTCTTCCTTCATGACCGAAGTCATGCCTATCACCTTCCCGTCAGCCTTAGCCACAAACATTGTCTCCCAGTCGGTGAACTCCCAATCTCTGACGAGCTTGGCAAGATGTTCCTTTGTCTCGTGCCATGAACAGTTCTCGATAAAAGTTAAGAGTTCATCCTGCAATTCAGTATCTTTGTCGACCTTCAGGATAGTGAGATCATTCATAAGGTGCCAACCGAAGTGCTTCTCAACTAATGTCGCAGTCTCTTCAACACTTCTGTTATTGTCACGCTCTACCCAGAAATAGTTGCTGTTTCTGATGAAGTCATACGCGGCAATGTTGATATCGCAGAGCGTTCTTTCGCAGGTATCCTTAGCCTTCTCGTAATCGGAAGCGCTGTGGATGAAATCATTGAAAGGCTGATGATCCGGACAGTTACAGTAAGTCTCTACGATGTTTTCAGGCTTGGCGATCATGAACGCAATTCTTGATGGGTCAGTGATGCGATCCGCTTCTTCTACCACGATGTGAAGATCACATAGGATGACCTGATCTCTGGAAAGTCTGATAAGGTCGAGCAGAACATAATCGAGCTGCTCCCTTTTGTTTCCGAGCAGCCAGGCTTTATACTCTTCCACGCTCCTGCCGAAGAATTCATCAGCATCCTTGAACCTCTTGTTCATGGTCGGCTGATACTCACCGTCAGACTTGAGCTGATGGATAGTGAACTGATCATCTATAACGTAGATTGGAATATTGTACTTCCGACCAAGTGCTTTAGTGACCGTCGTCTTGCCGCCGCAAGCCGTACCCGAAATAAAATAAACGTTCCTTAAGTATTCCTTGACAACATTGTCCTGAAATTCCATGATAGTATTCTCCTTAATATTTAGTTTCTGTGTGAAAAAGCGCGCATGAAACTATCTAGTTAAGGTTTCATGCGTATCAGATATTTCTAATTCTTAAGAACGCAACCATTCGGGGGTTCCTCCTTTGCCGGTCTTGGATGACCTTGATCTTTGTGGATTATACGATACTAATTTGCTTTCTACAATCGCAATTGGAATATTAGGCAGAGAAATATTTAGAAACGGTTTAAGCTCCTGATAATTCAGGAGCTTCTTTTTGCTTAGGGCTCTTCACTTGAATGATATAATCACCGTATCTGATGGAAACCTAAGGATTGAAACTTTAAATCAGAATGCTATGGGGTAATTGTTTTGGGAATCGTTTTCATGGTTTTATGGTTGATCCTACCTATCATAGGAATGAAATCTATTCAGAACTATTTTTGAAAGGTCGCTAGAACAAATAATATGAGTAAAGACTACAGAAAGACAAGTAAGCTCGCCATTGCCGGAGTAGTAGTCTCGCTAAAGAAGGACATGAAAGGCTTAATACCCGGCACTGTCGGATTATTTCTTTCCATCGCTGAGATTATTATTTTTATTATCACTATCAATGATTATTTAACCCGAATGCAAAATTTTAACCCTTTTGTATGAGACATAAACCAAGTGGAAACCAGTAATATGAGCTGATGATATAATGAGTACATCCAAGTAATAATTATTGGTTGATGGGGAATAATATGGAGCAAACACACAAGGGCTTTTTGATAAGGAAGGCTTCGATAGAAGATATTTCCAGGATTGCCGAGATCCTGGTTTTTGTTAAACGGATGAATTACCGTTCTATCTTCAGAAACGATGCTGTTTCCTTTGGAGAGATTCAGGTAATCCCTGTAGCAGAGGAATATTCCAAACCGGAGATTCTTAATTGCATCTGGGTTTATGAATCTGAAGGCATCATCAAGGGCCTTATCCGGATAGTGGAAAAAGAAGTAGTTGAATTATATGTGGAGCATTTCTTTCAGGGGCAAGGTATAGGCGCGGAACTGATCGAATTTGCCATAAAGGAACATGACGTCAAATCCTTGTGGGTTTTGGAAAAGAACGTGAATGCAATAAGGTTCTATGAGGCCCACGGATTTCATATTACAGAGAAGAAAGAGTTTGAAGAAGGCACTACAGAGTACAAAGTGATGATGTCACGAGGCGTATAATAAGATGGTTTTTGACGGAACTGAGATATTGGTCGGAAAAGGTGCGCAGGCAGAAGTGTTTCTGTACAAAGGCTTTGCGTACAAAGTTTATAAAAAGACTTATCCTGCCGAATGGATCAGCTTTGAGAAAAAGCAGCAGCGCGAAGTAAACAAAGCCGGCCTCTGCCCTGTCAGGTATTACGATACGGACGATCCTCACATCATCAGGATGGATTATATTGACGGCGTCATGCTCGAAAAATTAGTGAATGACTGCGCATCAGGCAAAGAGGTTGATGAGATCTCTGACGTTCCGGACGGATTCAGGATGCTCTCGAAAGCATTTGATTTCATTCACAAGGCAGATATCAGCGGAATGGACATCCCGCGTTTTGCAGAGACTGCCGCCATGGGTTTAAGCAAAGAAAATGGCGAAAAGATAATTCCCGTCATAGAGAGGATATCTGCAAATTCAAGTGAATGTCTGTGCCATCTGGACATGCATTTTCTGAATATTATGATCCCAAAAGATAAGAGCGGATTTAAGATAATCGACTGGATGAATGCCAGGATCGCGCCGCCGGTCTTTGATTATGCTCGTACTTATGTAATTATTAAGGAAGTATCGAAAGATGCATTGGACCTTTATGAGGCAACAGTTCTGCCGGATCTGAAGGGACTTTGCATCCCGGAGCCTGATTTCATTGATGCGGTCGAAGTATGTTCGATCGTGCGAGCACGTGAAAAGGCATGAGGAGAAGAAACATTGAAAACTAATGCCCTGTAGTCATTGAGGGAGAAAGGAAACAAATTGGAATATCTGGTTGCATTAGTATTTATACTAATGGGCGTAATACCTTTAGCTATCAGGGTGTTGAAATCCAAAAAGCACCCGCCGTATGTTCAAGAGAATAAGGGTTATTATGATTCGATTTCAGTTTTTGTTTGGTACAGCCCATGGAGAAGGGCTCCATGGTATTATCGCGAATATACCTTCGTGAAACGGGATAATGGCAAATACAGAATGAAATATAAGTTTCTTGATTGGTTTTACATAGTGTTTCCGACACTTCTATGTTCATATGCGATATTCCTTTTATTTCTTTTTAGAGAGTATTTTGTTAAGGACCCTAGCTCAATACCTGCCTTAATTACTTTTGTATTATGGCTATTGTCTAGTAGTGTTTTGGCTAATTATCCGAAGATAGAAGCAAGGCTTTGTTTAAAAAAGCACTTGGAAAGTCTATAAACTAAACTATCCAAGGGGAATAATACATACTAAGCAATTACTTTAATGAACGCCCCGTTAGAAATAGCATCGCTATAAATAGAAATGGGTAAACATGGACCATAGATTAATTCAACCGAATGACAAGCTTGAACTAAAACTATCAAGCGAAATAGATGACACCTTATTAAAGAGTATTCAGGATGAATACTTTAAGAAGACTTGCGTTTATCCTCTTATTGCAATTTTAATCTCGCTATCGGTTATGGCGCTTTGGATTTCCGAAGTCATTCCGAATACGTTCGGACAATCGGATATATATGATATGGTGTTTCTGATTCTGGTACCGCTTAGCGGAGGAGTAATATGCCTTGATGCCGTTAGATGCATTATATCTTTGCAAATGATTTCCGGGATTAAAAACCGTGAATTCAGATGGTACGCAGGCTCTATGCAGGGCTTGCGTTGGAGATTCCCGGGAACATATACCGGTTTTATGTTGTATTATTCAGTAGATGGTAAATATTTCGGCCAAATCCTCCTCAATCCGTTTTACAGAAAAGGAACCGAGGTATATTTTCTGCATTTTCCAGGAATGTCCGGCATAGCCAGTACCGGAGGAATAATTGTTCATGTCAATGGCGGTGCAGCTGTAAGTGAACCGCAATCAGAGTGATTATTGAGGTGTGTCAGTGAGCAAGTCTTATCCGGTTGACGTAGACAGCATTATTTCGGCCTTCTCTTCCCTGTCCAAAAGCTGGTCTTATATAGACATGCATTTTGCTGCGGACATGAAATCATTTAGAGGATATTTTCCTTTAGATGAAGATGAAGTAGAGAATTGCTTTGTCGAAATGTTTTTGCAGGAGCCGTTTTGGAATAATACGCAGAGTAACAGGAAGAATAGACCGCACTATGTAATTAGAATAAGGGGCTCCGGAATTCCGAAGCCCCTGTTTTTGTTTAAATGGGAAACGTACTTTTATACATCCTCATAAGGTATAAGCGTTCCGTTGGCATCTACATTATATAACAACATACTGCCTTCGATTTGCTGGCCGTTCCAGATCATATTCTTACAATCAGTGAGGCTCAGGGCCGGAGACGGAACATCGTGTATGTTGCAGTTCTCAAATTTGATTCCATTGGTCATGGAGAAGTAAACTGCTCCGCTGCTGCACTCATAGATCTCGGTATTAATTACGTCAATGCCGGTGCACATAAAAGTATCGATACCCATGTCTCCGCAACCGTATAGGCGCATGTTTTCAACCGTGAGGAATTCACATCCATCGAAATAAATAACTCCACCGGAGCAGATGCCTTTATCCTTAGTGTGGCCTGCCGTGAAACCTTCAACAGTCACGTAATAGCTGTTCCTGAAAACGAGTACATTAGCATAACGCGGAAGGGCTTCAAATGTCGTTGCTGAAGGATCGGGATCCAGAGCTTTTATGGTCAGGTTATTTACATCGTGAATAACGAGCTGATAACCGTCTAAACACTCTTCCCAACTGTAGTACCCGGTACCTATGCCACCGTAATTCTCTGCCTTGGACAGATCAAAGTTTTCACCGTCGAGGACGATAACACGGTCGGGTCCGATTGCTTCAAGGAATTCATCGATCGTCGTTACGACGACCTCGGCTCCGGGATCAACGTCTCTCGCCACCATGGTGGGAGCGACTTCAACCTTTGGAACTACTGTCGCAGGATCAATGTCACGGTATTTCATTGATGTGAACTGATCAGACTCAAGCAGGTTGCCGTCAACATCAGTTGCTTTGATATGTGCTTCTCCCCTATACCAGCGGTTGCAGATATTATCATCAAATTGGCAGCCGTCTACAGTTGCACCAATCTGCTCGAAATAGAATGCGTATTCCATGAATGTATTTTTGGTTACTTCGTTGGAGAGGAAGAATACGTTCTCCGTATCACACGAGTTAAGCAGTTTTTGTACCTTGTTGTCATAAATCTTACAGTTATAGACCGTGAAACCTGTGCCGCCGTCAACGTCGAAGAGGTCGAATGCATCATATGCGCCATCTCGTGTTCCGATATCACGAATATCACATCCGCTGACAAGGACTTCTTCACTGTACATAATCTGAACTGCGCCGTCACTGCATTCATAGATGTCGCAATTCATGACGTTAAGTCTTGTGCAGCCAAATCCTTTAACGCCGATCGTACCGCATCCATAGAGCCCGCATGAGTCTATATTAATATCGTCGCTGCCCTCTACGTTAATGACACCGCCTGAACAAAAACCGGGTGCCTTCGTATGGCCGGCTGTGAGATTTGAAACTGTTATCTCCGTGCATCCGCTGAAACAGATTACATTCGCATATCTCGGAACTGCCACAATAGTTGTCTTGTCTATTCCGGCGCCGCGGATCGTGAGGTCTTTAACATTGTAGATCATCAGCTCTGCATCGATATCGTTTCCGTCATCCATGCCTTCGAGGTTCCATGAATAATAGTCACTCTTGGAAGCCTTGCCGTAATCCGAAGCTGTACTCAGATTGTATACACCTTCATCAAGTTCGATCACGGTGTGCGGAGCGATCGCAGCCAGAAACTCATCTACGGTCTTTACATGGACAACGCCGCCTGCCGCAACAGGTTTTGTATCCATCGTTTCTGAAGTAGTCGAATCAGTCTTTTCGGAAACAGGTCCGGCAGCCACTCCGCAGCCTGTCAGGAGCGCTATGGCGAGGACAGATGAAAGAATGCGTGTGCCGCTCTTCTTGTAGTTCATTATCTGAACAAGTCTTTCTTTGAGATTTCTCTTTTCAGTTGCAAAACTTGTTGCAACAACGGCTGAAGGCAGAGGTGATTGTGCTGCCATCAAGAGAAGTGAGTTGCCGTAAGACTGCTTTTCATCTTTGTCCATGGAACGCAGAAGCATCTCGTCGCAGCTCAACTCGCATGAACGGTTAAACTCCCTGCGGATAACCCATGCTAACGGATTGAACCAGTGCAACGAAAGAACTGTTGCCGCAACCCATTTATAAAGCGTGTCGAAGCGGCGGTAATGTGTAAGCTCGTGACGGAGAATGTTGAGCAGAAGCTCTTCATTGTACTCTCTAAAAGGCAGAACTATCTTCGGTCTGAATACACCTAACAGCATGGGTGTACGGGCTGAATCAGAGAAATAAAGCGCAGGCTTTCTGCCCAGGATTGAATCATATACCTCTTTGGTAAAACTGTCAGGTTCCATAAGTTTTTTCTTCAGCTTGAAGTTGAAATGAAGATACGAGAATACTGTGATTCCCATGCTTACGACCGCACCCAATGCCCAAACTGAGAGCCAGAGCTTGGGCGATTTCCAATCAATCGAGATCGTGTTCTCCGGGGCAGTTTCTGAAACAGTCATCTCCTGTGTTTCAACAGCATTAAGGACAATCTGTGATTCTGTTGAATCGGCAGTCTCACTTTTCGCGATGTCACTGTAATCAAATTCAGCTACGTGATCTGTGTTCTCCTGAACGTGGATTTCACTGTAAGCAGCGGGAGCTGCAGAAGCGGGTGCGGCAGCAGCTGACTCTCCCATTGCGGGAATAAATCCCGGAAGAGGCAGAGCCAAACGTAAAAGCACCAGGAGCCATGCATAGTAATAAACCGTGCTTGGCATTTTTCGCAAAACGGTATATCGAAGACCCATGAGAAGCAGCGCAATAACACTGCCGCTAATGGTCATAACAAGCAATGAATACATTTTTTATTCCTCCACCTTGAACATATCCCGTAATTCAGCAATATCATCCTGAGAGAGTCCGTCCGAATTGACAAGAGAAGCTATCAGATCACGTGCCTTACCATTATAGATACGGGTAATGAGATCCTTAGTAGCCCATGAACCGTATTCCTTCTCAGAGATGACAGGAGAATAGTAGTAAACATTTCTTTTCTCCTGACGAACGGCACCTTTTGACACGAGTCTGGAGATCAGTGTCTTGATCGTCGCAGGCTCCCATCCCTTTGATTGCTGAAGCTGTTCACGAATCACTGTAACGGGCAAAGCGTCCTTTGCGCGCCACAGCAGTTTCATGACTTCCAGTTCAGAATCAGTTATTTTGCTGGCAAGATTATCCGGCATTAAATTATCCTCCATATTTGCGGTTTACAATTGTAGCTTAAGCGTTTTCAATTTAGCATGGCAGACTACAATTGTCAACCGTGCTGGCAGCATACCCCGAATTTGCCTAGAAGAAAGGCCGTTTGCTGAGATGTTATAATTGATTTGTTTGAAGGAAATTACAGGGGATATTTGGAAGACAGTTATGGGGAAAATGATAGAGAATATATTAGAAACCGAATCCGGCAATGTCCATTATTGGATTTCCGATCAGATTAGTTCTGACCGGAATACAGTATTCTTTTTGCATGGCCTGACGGCAAGTCACGAACTGTTTGAGAAACAGATAGAGTACTTTCAGGATAAATCTAATGTAATTGCCTGGGATGCACCTGCACATGGTGCGTCACGTCCGTATGCAGATTTTACTTATGAGAAAGCTGCTATCGCTGCAGCGGATATTCTGAGAGCCAACGGAATTGATCAGGCTGTATTTGTCGGACAGTCTCTGGGCGGCTTCATTACCCAGTCGGTGATCAAGAGATTTCCAGAAATAGTAAAAGGTTTTGTTTCAATTGACAGTACACCGTTTGGAGAGAAGTATTACTCGAACTCGGATAAATGGTGGTTAAGACAGATCGAATGGATGTCTGCGCTGTATCCTGACAAGTCACTTCGAAAGGCTGTAGCAAAACAGGTTTCACGCACTGAGAGATCCTATCAGAATATGTACCGGATGCTTTCTTATTACGGCAAGAAAGAACTGTGTCACCTGATGGGGATCGGATATGCAGGTTTCCTTGAAGATAACAGCGATATGGAGATTAAGTGTCCTGTCCTGTTAATCGTCGGAGAGTTCGATAAGACAGGAAAAGTAATACAATACAACAAGCAGTGGTCTTCTGATCTGAATGTTCCAATCACCTGGATCAGTAATGCTGCACACAATTCCAACGACGATCAACCTGAACAGGTAAACGGTCACATAGATAAGTTTTTGCTGCAACATTTTGGATTTTGACCTGTATATAGGATAATAAGCCATACACAAGAAGGGGTTTTAACATGAATAAACGTGCTGTAGCGGCTGTTTCTTTGGTACTGGTCAGTTCATTTCTGTTCTCGGGATGCAGCAAGGATCCTGAGCTCACAAACGAACAGAAAAAATGGATATCGCAGATGGAGAAATGGTATCCGGATGATGAGTTCACCTACACGCATCACGGCGTAGGATTCCTTGGATCTTATCAGGAAAACTGCATCATTCTTAAGTCAGAGAATTTCCCGGATTTTACTTTCGAGTTTTATGAGGTAGACGGCGAGCTCTGCAGCTATTATGTCACCGAGTACCACAGAGAAGCACTCGAAGAGTATTATACCGATACTCTCGACGGTTACTTCAACGCAGACGACATCGAAGTTAAGTATAAAGATCACGCTTACAAGGCCCTTCCCTGCAAATACATGAGCGATGAGGAATTCATTGAAAAATACGCGACAAACGAATTAGACGTTTACCTGGTATATAAGAAAAGTCCTGAACTCCCGTCACAGGACGAGATGGTATCTGAGATCCTGAAGTATGCAGATTCTCTTGGAGGCAACTGTGAACTCCAATTCTTCTTGTGCTATTCAAGTAAGGACAGCAAATCAGAACAGGAGTACCATATCCGATGTCTGAATGGAAAGATTAATTATTTCCTCGTTTACGAAGGTGATACTAAATCAGACCGTGCTTCGACCGACATCATCAGGAACATGGCGCTCGATGAGGCGCTTGAAGAATACGCACAGTAAATAACATGATCATCCACCCCATCAAACCTGTTTTTGATAAAGACTCGAGAATACTTATTCTCGGCAGTTTCCCTTCCGTAAAATCAAGAGAAAAAGGGTTCTTCTACGGTCATCCGCAGAACCGTTTCTGGAGGGTTACCGCGCAGGTTTTCGGTGAGGAAACACCCTTGTCAATCGATGAGAAAAGATCTTTCCTGCTGAGAAATCACATAGCACTGTGGGATGTCATCGGTTCGTGCGAGATAGACGGTTCATCTGATTCGAGCATCAGGAACGTAACGGTAAACGACCTGTCTGCCATATTGAAAACAGCTGATATTCAGGAGATCTTTCTCAATGGCAAAAAAGCTGAACAGCTATACAAAAAGTATCTGTTACCAACAGTAAAACGCGATGCCGTGTGCCTGCCGTCAACGAGTCCCGCGAACGCCGCATGGAGCATTGAAAAACTGGTTGAAGCGTGGAAAATAATTGCAGAATAAAAAGGAATTTTTGCAATTTGATTCAGTTCTAAAATGTCCGACAGACAAAAACTCGAAAACATCGCAAAATGTCTGTAGGTTTGACTCGCTAAATTGCTTGGAGCATTAAACTTACAGATAAATTTTGTGAAATGCACGATTTTGTCTGTGTGTATCGACTTTAAAACTGCTCGAAAGTCATTTGCCTACAGACAATTATTCATAATTGATTGTTTTTGTCTGTAGGTTAATTATATGATTCTTTTACAACCATGAATCCGACAGACAAAAATGATCATTTTTCCAAATTCATATGTTTTTTATCAGAGGCTGCCTCAATTCGCATTTTGAGACAACTGCTTTGATTTTGTTATTCAGCTCATCAGCCCGGCATGGGATATCCGACTTCACTTAAGAAGCTGTCAATGCTGCCGTTTAAAGAATCATTCGTGCCCATATTCAGGACAGTGATAATTACGTTTTCCTTCAGATAAATGCCGCCATATGCTCTGTATGTCCTGTCAGAGGTATAAGCATTATTAAACAGGATATATCCGTCATCGCCTGTGTATGAATATACGATCGAACCGTCATTCTTGCTCATATTGAACTCATACTGGAGACTGTTATAAATGGATGCAAACTCATCTTTGGCATCTTCAACGTCAACGTACTTCTCATAAGTGATCCAGAGATCAGAGTACGCATAATAAGCGATCTCCCTGCAGTCATCATAATCATATTCAGCGATCTGACTGCGGTCCGCATTAAATGCCTTGGCCACAGCGTTCGAGAATTCACTCTCGGAAACAAGATCGAAATTACCCCATCCGTATTCCGGAATTGTCTCAATGAACTTATAGATCTCACGGAGATTCTTGAATTTCTTGTCCTTGATAAGCCAGCGGTCATTCTTGTATACGAAGCTGATCGTCTGTTTTATCTCCATCACGTTATCACCGTCATCGTCCTCAAGTGCAGCGATAAAATCGTCAAGCGTACCGCCGTCATCATAGACCTCATCGTAAACGGCCTTGTAATCGATCATTGTGAAAGTGATGTCCACACTTGCCTTTTTATCCTTCTTTGAAGACTGTACGGACTTCTGGTCAATCTCGTATGTGATGGAATCAAATACAGCTTCATATGCGGATATATATTTCGCCTGGTTATAGTAAGTGTCTTCAAACAATTCCAGTTCCTTTTCAGCATCATCGGCAAAACGGTCCAAAAGACTGTCGGTATCGAAATCAACGACATCCTTTGCATATTCTTCCGCATATGCGAGAACAGTCTTGTTATCACCTGAACAGCTGCACAATGAGACCAGCATAGATGCAGTAAGAACAGCTGAAATAAGTTTCGTTTTCTTCATGCCTGATATCCCCCTGAACGCCATATTTTTAGCTTTATCACAAAACAGACACATATTTTTAACTCTCACGGAAATCCATAATAAAAACGATGAATTGCCCAACACCGCTATTATAACGCATGCGTCAGTACTCAAAACCGGTATCCAGGGGCCATTTATTAATAATAAGTAACACAGGTGTAAATGACTTTTGATATTTCACATGCTAAACTAAACTTATTCTATTATGGAAGGCCGTTTGTATGAGAACCACAATGTCTGTCGTATTCATGATATTGATAGCAGCGCTCTTGGCATGCACGGTCTTAGCCAGAAGATCAAAAAAATCGATCAAGCAGCACGTAGCTTTCCTGGTATCGGGCATGGCTCTTCCGGTTATCGGCAATCTGATCCTTACACTCTCAACGACAAAGGTTCCGGCATTGATCGGTTGTTATTTCTATTTTATAGGGCTTGATGTTGCGTTCTTAGCTCTGTGGCATTTTACACATGCTTACTGCGAGTTGGGCAAGCCAAAAATCAGTTTAACGATTCTGGTTTACTCTCTGCTTGGCTTCGATTTTATACATTACATTTCCAATCCGTTCCTGAGTTTATCTTTCGATGTTGAAGCAATTACCGTTGATGACCGTCCGTACTATAAGATGATCCCCTATTTAGGTCAGACTTATCACCGGATCGTATGTTACAGCTTATTCATCACTATACTGGTAATCTTCTCCGTGAAGGCAATAAGGTCTTCGAGAGTATATGCTGAAAAATACTGGATAATTCTCCTGGCAATAGCTATAACAGGCGGTCTTGAGACCTATTACACACTCTCCAGGGAAGTTCTTGATACTGCCATGATCGGTTTTGGTGTATTCGGCGTTCTCGTATATTTCTTCTCTATCCATTACAGACCAATGAAGCTTTTGGACAGAATGCTCGCAGGCATCGCATCCGACATGCCTGAAGCTCTTTTCTTCTTCGATAAGAACGGCAAGTGCATCTGGACTAACGAACCCGGCAGAAATCTCATCGGCATTTCACAGGATAATTACGACAATGTAAAAGATAACCTGATCTATTTGTTCGGCGATATCGATTTTGGCAGCAGCGGATGGTTCAAAAGAACTACTCTCGGCACTGGTGACGAAGAGCAGTATACCTTCCTGTCCATGCGTTCAGTTTCCGATGAGAAAGGCAAAGTTGCCGGCACATATCTGAGCGTCCGTGACATCACTGAAGATCAGCGTGAGATCAAGCGTGAAATGTATAAATCCACTCACGATGCACTTACAGGTTTCTATACGAAAGAATACCTTTTCGAGAATATCAGCAAACGTCTTGAAAACGATCACGAGACTCATTACATGATCGGATATCTTGAGATCTCCAACCTCAAACTGATAAACGACGTATTCGGCAGCAGATTCGCTGAATTGGCTGTAAAGAAGACGGCCGAGCTGATACAGGAAGGCGTTAATAAGAAGAGCCTCTACGGCCGCCTGTCCGATGACTCATTCGGCATCCTGATCGACAAGGAAGATTTCGACAACAAGCCTGTTGAGGAAAAGCTCTCGACATTTACCGTAAGCGATAACAATCTCGAGCATCACATTCTCATCCACTACGGTATCTACGATATCACCGAGAATGACGAGCACGATATTCCGCTGTACTTTGACAGCGCCCGTCTCGCAACCACGATGATCAAGGATGACTATCAGAAGGTTGTAGCTTATTACGATGACAAGCTCAGAAATGAGCTCATCCATAACCAGCTTATTTCCAACCAGCTTCAGGAAGCGATCAGGACCAAGCAGATCAGACCTTATCTGCAGCCTATCGTTGATTCCCAGGGCCTGTTGGCAGGCGCCGAAGCACTCGTAAGATGGATCCACCCTGATGAAGGCTTCATGAATCCGGGTATGTTCATCCCTGTCTTCGAGCGTAACGGTCTTATCGCTGATGTCGACAAGCACATGTGGAGATGCGCATGCGAGATCCTCGCTGACTGGAAGTCCCGTGGTATCGAGAGCTTCATTTCCATCAACATCTCTCCTAAGGATTTCTACTTCATGGATGTTGTATCCGAACTCGAAGGTCTTATTGAGGAATTCCATATCGATCCTGTCAGACTCAGAGTTGAGATCACGGAGACAGCCATGATGAACGGTTCCGTAGACATCAACAAGATCGTCGTCGAACTCAGAGAATTCGGTTTCATAGTAGAGATGGACGACTTCGGAAGCGGCTACTCTTCACTCAACCTGCTCAAGGACATGAGCTTCGATGTGATAAAGATCGACATGCAGTTCCTCAAGGATTCCGAGCGTAACATCAAGGCCGGCATGATCATCAAGAACATCATCAACATGTCCGCAGATCTCGGAATGGACACACTCACAGAGGGTGTTGAGACAGCCAAGCAGTTCGAGAATCTTTTCGCAATGGGATGTAAGCTCTATCAGGGCTATTATTTCTCCAAGCCTGTTCCGCTCGCTGATTTTGAGAAGCAGTGGTTTGAGTAATTTCCGTCTGAAAAGGTAGGATTGTACTCCCCCTTCCCCTGTAATGTATAATAGAGCAGTTATGATCAACTACTCTTAGCTTGCATAAGGAGGGGATAAGCAAGATGTACCTTGATTTAAATAAAACTAAAAAGAAGACCATTATCGGCGTCATGACAGCTCTCATGTGCGTCGCAATGATTCCACTGATAAGTATGGCTGACGGCGGTGAGCCGGCTACGCTGGCGACTGATCTCGCCTTCTACGCAGGTGCATTCTCAACTGCTGTTACGGCTTCGGTAAACCCTACGGCAACAATGGCAGTTCTCTCCATTCTGGGAGCCATCGAGAATGCCGCCGTATATTCACCTGATTCGGCTGTGCTTTGCGACATCGCGAATTTCCTTAACGGCATTCCGATCATCAGAGAAGTCGGCAAGCTCCCTATCGCAAATCCGTACGCAGCAGTATTCCTTACATTGATCGCTGCAGTATTGATCGTGATCCATTCTTTCGCTGAGTCAAAAATGGTATCAGAAGAGACCATCGATAAACTCGACAAGCTCATCGGTTACATCTGCACTGTTTCCATCTCATTGCTGCCGTTCGTAACCACTGAAGCTCTCGAAGCTGATCCTCCGGGAATCAAGGGCGCTGCAGGCGGCATCCGCGCAGGCATCATGATGGGCGCACCAGATACGGCGCAGACACCCGGCGTGCAGACATATCTGCTTGCGGGCGTAACCATAATCGCAATCACCATCTGCTATAACGTCATCTATTCATGTATGGACTATTGGGAAATGATCGTAGCAGCAGTCCCGGTCAAGGGAACCAGCTTTATCTGGCAGATCATCAAGGCATTCATACACTTTATCCTTGTCCTGCTCCAGCTGTTCGCACCTGTCATCAGTTTCATCGTCAGCATCCATCTCGCTGTCGCAGCGATATTCCTGTTCAGGATACTTAAGCGGACGGCACAGTACTACAAGGATGTTTATGTATACACGGTTCTCAGGAAGATATTCAAGCGCAACGATCCGGTACCGAGAATCGAGAAATACGTTCCGAGAAAGCTCAAAAAGCTCTATCCCAACATGGAGATCGCAATATCCATGTACACCTTCCACGGTGTAGCACGCCTTGCCAAGCGTTCCAGAGTATGGCTCATCAAAGAGGGTGATAAGGTCGATGTCGTTTACAACCGCTACATCAAAAAGCCTTACATCATCTCCTGGACAGAGTTATGCGGAAAACATGAAGGCAAGGCGGTCTATATGGAGCAGTGCCTGAGATTCCTCAAAATCCGTACAGAAGACAGGAAGCTCGAGCTAAATCTCTCCAACCGCTATAAGCCCGAAGTTGAGATGCTGTCGGAGCTCTTGAATCTTAAGGATTTTGCTCCGGTCAAACAGGAGATAAAAGAAAACAAGAAGATGGAGAGAAAACTCCGACGCAAGAGAAAGAAAGAAATTCTCGAACTCGAATAAAAGCAAAAAGAAACTGCCGCAGGATTCAATTCTGCGGCAGTATGTTTTTCTCGTAATAGTGTTTGATGATCGACCTTCTGGTAACGATTCCGATGAACATTCCCCTGTCATCCGTGATCGGTACGAAGTTCGAATCCATCGTCTTGGTTATGAGATCCTCAACCGATGCATTTATCGAAAACGGCTTGTACTTATACTTGTTAAGCTCGATATCGGAGAGCTTGAACTGCTTGAGGCTCTCGATAGCCATTGTGTGAGGTTCGCCGCCTTCACCCTTTACTATGAACCACAGCAGGTCGCCTTCGCTGATCGTTCCGACATAGTGTCCTTCCCTGTCGATTACAGGAACAGCCGCATATGAGCTGCTGTGCATCTTCTCCAATGCCTGGTCAACAGTTATGTCGTTATAAAGATATGTGATTTCCTGCTTGGGGCGGGTAAAAAACGCTACGTTCATATTATGCGCCGCCCAAGTCCTTATCGATCCTTACCTGGAAAGGTGTAGCGGTAAGTCCGTTCTGAGCGTGCAGCGGTGTAGGTCCGTATGAGAAGAATGCGTATCTTACCTTGGACGGGAACTCGACCATCGGGCATGACAGAAGGATCGTCTTACCATCGAAGTCAACGTTGGCTTCTGCCGGGAAGAACTCGCCGTCATCACCTGCGATCTCAAAACCAGAGTCATCAGGTCCGAAACCTGTTGTAAGGTTCAACAGCAGGTAGTCTCCGCCGAATGTGATCTCGACGCCTTCCCCACGGCGTGCGTCGATGATGAACGGTGAAACTGCCTCTACCTTCTCAAATCCGTATACGAATTTCTCTGCAAGGAGAGCAAGTCTGTCACCCGGAGTTTTCTTGTCGCACGGGAACATATTGTTGAACTCACCGCAGTCGGCGATAACAGCCATATAAACATTAGGCATGTCGATAGCAACGATCTGCTGCTGCTCTCTTAAGAGCGGCCATGACATATCGTCGTATCCCATGTACTTACGGTCTTTTGAAATATACATAGGGAGCTGGCAGAAGATGAACGGGAGCTGGTCGTCGAAGAATACATCACGCCATTCCTTGATCATTGTCTCGAACACATGTCCGTATTCAGACTGGTGTCCGTCAGTATCTGCTTCACCCTGATAGAAGATAACGCCTCTCAATGTGTAAGGCGCAATTCTTAAGATCATCGTCTCGAAAGCAGCACCCGGATGCCTTGCGGACTTTTGTCCAACAGGTGCCGGCCACGGTGCGGGACCGATCTTCAGATCTGCTTCGGGATATGTGATATAAGGATTCTCTTCGAGAAGAGCCTTAAGATGTTCGTTATAGATTTCAACTTTTTCGTTGTACTCGGCATCAGCCTTCTCGAATTCCTCGGGAGTAAGCTCAGAACATTCATCGTCGAAATCCTTGATGTACTGTCTGCCCTCTTTGGTTGAGAGCAATGACTCTACGCTCTGCCAGTTATCGATCGTGGCTCTGGGAGCACAGCATTGGATAATACCTATCTTGGAATCAAGTCTTGATTCGATCTCTCTTGCGAAATAGAAAGCAACGGCACTCATCTGACCTGCTGTATCGCTGTTAATGTCGACCCATTCTGTATCTGCTTCAGCCTGAGCCTGAACATCACTTAAATGACCGAAATAAGGTACTTTGTAATATCTGATCTCGGTATTGCCGATCTTCGGGATAATGAATTTGGCAAATTCTGATCTCTGGAGCGGATAATCCATGTTGCCACCGCCTGCCGCAAGCCAAACCTCGCCTGCGTATGCATCCTTGATCAGTGCTGCTTCGTGCTCGTCCTCAAAGATCTTTATCTCATAAGGACCGCCGGGTTCATCAACGGGCTCGAGACAAACAAGGAAACTTCCGTCCTGCTCGGTTCCGCATGTTCCGGATGAGATCTGTTCACCGTCCTTGAGAAGTGAACATCTGATAACGCAAGTCTTATCGGAATAACCGAAAATACGGAGCTCCGCGCCCCATTGGAAGACAAGCTTATCTCTAAAAATTCCATTAAGTGTAATAGCCATACGTTTTATTATATCAAAGTTGAGAACAACTTGCGCAGGCAAGTTATTCATACAGGTCCAATTTATCTTCTGGTTAAATTATACTGTCCATTTGTAGACACCATATGTCGAAGACAAGAATTACTGTGAAGAATGTTTGAAATTTCTTATCCGAATAATGTCCTGCAAAATACCAGTGCCTGAGCCGCATCACCATTGATCGTAATGCTGCCCTGGGCAACAGCGACAACAAAATTCTTGTCACCGTTCAAGACAGAAGCAAATGTATCTGCATCAGCATCGATATAGAAAGGCGCGTTAATGTACTCATAAGGGGCAACTTCAGCCGTTCCCTCTTCAATCTTCACATACAGGGGAAGATTGTCGAGATTACCGTTTAACGTAATCTGGGTAGCCGTATCCTGTAAAAAGGATGTCTTCTTCGCCTTGTCTTCAACAGCTCTGAAGATACTGCCGAATGTAGGTTCAATTTTCTTTTTGTTCATATAGATCACCTCCACCTAAACATAGCACGGATTATTTACATATTACTCGAGACACCGAGTATCCAGGATACCGGTAATATCTTGGAAGCCAGGTGCAGCATTTTCTGCGAGAAAGGATATACGAGCATCCTCTTGCCCTTTACAGAGGCCTTGAGAGACACTCTCGCGAGCTTAACGGGATCGATAACGAAGTTCTTGCGCCAGTCGTTGAAATCCGCCTCCCTGCCCTCTGTGGCCCTTCTCTGGAAGTCGGTTCTGACGGGTCCCGGACAGACTGCCGTGACACTGATTCCAAGTGACTTGAGCTCGTAGCTCATTGCCCTCGAGAAAGAGATAACATAGGATTTACTTGCCGCGTACGCTGCAAATCCCGGCTGGGGAAGAAAGCCTGCTGATGAAGCAATGTTAATTATGCCCGGCTTAACGCCGTCACTCTTCATGTAAGGAACAGTGATCCTCATCATGCGGCTTAATGCGCTGCAGTTAATGGAAATGGTGTCATCAAGCACACGGTCGCTTTTATCCATGACCTTGCCCTTGATACCCATTCCTGCAGAATTGATCAGAAGTCCCACCTTCGGTTCTTCCGATTTAAGTTTATCTTCGATTACCTGAATTCCTGAATCATCCGAGAGATCGGCAACAACCGGAACTATCTTTATGCCCTGGACAGACTCTGCCAGTTCATTAAGGGCGTCTTCGCGTCTTGCCACTGCCCAGATCTCGTCAAAAGGGGATTTGAAGAACTCACCGTTATCTTTCGCGAGGAGCTCAACAAAAGCCTTTCCGATGCCTGATGAGCTGCCTGTTATAATTGCGATTCTCTGGTACATAAAGCCACTCCCAAAGGGTAAGTTCCGTACCTTTTATAATACACGCAAAATAAACTAATTAAAAGAGAATGTCTTTGAAGCAGACTCTCTGCTTACCGTTATCGTAATCGAAACTGTGCCTCGATCCGCCTGCACACCACTTCTCATATTCGCAGTCCTGGCACTCCTTGCAGAGCGTGGAAAGACGTTTTCTGTAGACCTGGAATCTGTTGAGCCAGACATCGCTGAACTTATCCGTGGCAATGTTGCCCTGGACGAATTCCGGCCTGTCTTCGATGTCGAGACATGCCGTAATGTCACCGTTGATCCTGATCGCAGCCGTGTGTGTTCCGGCACCGCAATAGAAGAACCAGTCTCTTACTTCCCTCTCATACTCGAGTCCGAGGAAATGAGAGCAGCCGTAATTAACAGGGATTTTGTTTTCCCTCTTCTCGCGGATGAAATTAAACAGGCGCCTCTGGTCATCAGGTGTCAGGAGCATGTCCGGATAGTCCAGCGCTCTTCCCATCGGCTCGATTCCGATTACACGCCATGAATCGATATCCATCTTGTCGAGGATCTCATAGAGCTCGTCGAGCTCACCGATATTCTTGTGATTGATAACAGTCGTAACCTGGATATGTCTGAAAGCATTTCTGTCGATCAGATTCTGGATGCCCTGCATCGCCTTGTCGTATCCGCCCTTGAGGCCGCGCTGGCTGTCGTGTGTATCTCTCAGGCCGTCGATACTGACCGACACTGTTCCCATGCCGGTATCTTCGAGCATCTTTGCAACGTCCTTGGTAATAAGAGTCGCGTTAGTGGTCATGCCCCAGCGGAATCCGATATCGTTGGCATAACCCAACAGTTCCGCAAATCCCGGATAGAGCAGAGGCTCTCCGCCTGTTATGCAGAGCTGGATCTTTTGGTAATCAAGGTTCTCTTTTACGTCTCTTAATACTGCCTTGAATGCTTCAACATCAGGTCCGTGACCGAGTCCCGGTGCGCAGCTGCTGCCACAGTGGAAACACTTCTCATTGCAGCTTCTTGTGAGCTCAAAAAACAGATAAATGAGATCAGGCTTCTCATAAAGCTCTGATCTCATTTTGTCTTTGTTATCAAGAAATACTTTTTTCGCTTCGTATATGTCCACGGTCATCAGCCTTCATCCGGCGCGGGTCCGTAAACATCTACTTCAGGTCCGTCGACCGGTGTGTCCGGTGCAGGACCATAAACACATACTTCGTTGTCATCCGGATTCTTGGACGGCTTGGAAGCCTCAGTGTCTACTGTCTCTTCTCTTGTATAATCCGGCGGAGGACCATATACGTTGGTCTCCGGCGGAGGTCCGTATACGCATCCCTCAACCGCAAGGCTGAGTGCGCCGATCGTACCTGCAATAGCTGCAAAGGTTAATGGTTTCTTAGATCTTTTCATAGCCTATATCCCCCCGAAAAGTCTTAAGATTATTCTTCCTTACCTTCTTCAGATGAATCGTCTGATTCATTTGTTGTAGCGCTTCCGGCAAATCCTGCCATAGGTCTTGATGCCGTAGGAGCTGAGTGACCCTTAGGATCCATGATCGAAGGTCTCTGTCCTTCAAGAGCAGCACCCATTGCGGGAGCAGTGCTCTTCTTAATCTCGCGCTCTTCATCTACTATAGCAGAAGGTCTTACGATTCCGCCATATGCAGATACATGTTCTTCCTGATCGGAAGAAGTTGATGCGCGGTTGTTCTGGGCTCTCTTGAAGAAAGCTGACTTATGAGATGTGACATTATCAACGATGCTTGTGTACTGTGTCTTTGCCTTCTCTTCGCTGAGCTTCTTTGCCTGCTCTGCTTCGAGACGTCTCTGTTCTTCGCGTGCTCTTGCTTCTTTTGCTTCTTCAGATTCCTTGAAAGCAGATACTCCTGCCATATTAGGAGCTGCCCATACAGGTGCTCTGCCTGAGTTGTTGCTCTGGTTTCCTGCGAGAAGGCTTCCGAGCTGGTTGGAATTTGAAGATGCCCTTGCCTGTTCCTTTGAAATGGACGGGCCGTCTAAGTTAGATGATGCAGAAGCGCCTACTCCTGATGAAGATCCGCTTCTGAAAGCAGCTAACGGGTTTGTCTTTGTGTCGTTCACGTTTGTCTTTTCCTTGTTGCCAGATTTGTTGTCAATTTTCTTATTATACTCGGCTTGCGCCAATACGGAACCAAAAGCCTGAATTCCAGGCTGAACCGCATTATCATTTGCAGCCATTGCTGACTTAAAGATCTCGGATGTCTTGCTCTGCTGCTTAGCCATTGCAGCCTTAGCCTCTCTTGCTGCATCTGCAGCTGCCATTGCCTTCTGTGCTTCAGCGAGCTTGGCTTCAGCCTCTGCCTTTGCCGCAGCGGCAGCCTTTGCAGCTTCTTCAGCCTTTCTTGTTTCCTCAAGTCTTAACTGCTCAGCAACTCTGAGTTCCTCTTCGATCTTCTTTGCACGTGCTGCCTTCTCTTCTTCAGAGAGCTTTGCATACTCAGCGGCTTTCCTTGCTTCCTCAGCCTTTCTTGCTTCTTCTGCAAGTCTTGCTTCCTCAGCCTTACGTGCCTCTTCTGCCTTGCGTGCTTCTTCGGCCTTCTTCTCAGCTTCAGCTAATTTAGCCTTGCGGAGAGCTTCAGCCTCTTCCTGAATCTTTCTTGCTTCAGCTGCTTTTGCCTCTGCCTCAGCCTTAGCTGCTGCAGCTGCCTTTGCAGCTTCCTCTGCCCTTGCGAGTTCTGCAAGTCTTGCTTCTTCAGCTCTCTTTGCAGCCTCTTCAGCCTTGCGTGCTTCTTCGGCAATTCTTGCTTCCTCAGCCTTACGGGCTTCTTCATCTTTCCTTGCTTCCTCGGCTTTGCGCTTTTCTTCTGCCAATCTTGCCTCCTCAGCTTTTCTGGCCTCTTCAGCCTTGCGTGCTTCCTCTGCAAGTCTTGCTTCTTCAGCCTTCTTTGCAGCTTCCTCGGCCTTGCGAGCTTCTTCAGCTAATCTTGCCTCTTCGGCTTTTCTTGCTTCTTCAGCAGCCTTCTTGGCCTCGGCATTCTTTCTGATCTCTTCAACTCTCTTAGCCTGAGCTGCCTTGCGCTCCTCGAGCTGCTTCATTGCCTTCTCGCGTGCTGCCTGCTGTTCAGGTGAGATAGTATTAGCATTCAGATTCTTCGGACGCTTGAGAGGTCCGCTTGATGTTGCCGATTTAGTACTCTTCTGTGCTGTTGTTGCAGCAGCTGCGGATGCTGCTACTGCAGCAGTTCCAACTGCTGCGGTCTTAGCCTTTGCATCAGTTGCTGCTGCCTTCTTAAACGGTGAAGATACTGCCTCAGCTGCGGGCTTTGCATCTGCTGAAGAAACAGCCTTCTTGAATGCAGCACTTGCTGCAGACTTTGATTCAGCAGGAGCTGCAGTCTTCTTGAAAGCAGAACCTGCTGCAGTCTTAGGTTCAGATGCGGGAGCAGCCTTCTTGAGAGTTGATGTCTCCTCAGCAGGCTTTGTCTCCGGACGCTTGAACGGTGAATATTCCTGTGCGGGCTTATCCTTATTCTCGGATGAAGCAGGCTTCTTGAAAGGAGAATACTCATCAGATGCGGGCGTTGTTATCTTTGTGCCTGACAGACCTGCTGCAAATGCGCTGCTTGCAGCAGAGAGTCTGGTCTTACCTGATACGTTTGCTGCTGTTGCCTTCTTCTCGTCCTTGTCCTTTGCAGCGGTAATTCCTGCTGCAGCTGCTGTGCTTCCTGCAGCAACTGTCTTTGCAGCCTTGTTTGCCGAAGAACCAGCTACGTTGCCATTAGCAACAGCCTGTGCATGGTTAACGGAGAAGCTTGCGGGACGCTTAACGGGAGCCCTCTGCTGAACAGTCTTTGCCTGTCCTGCAGCCTTGGGCTGTGCAACAGATTTACCCTGTCCGCTTGTATTTGTAGGATAAGAAGGCTTGAAAGCACCCTTAGCCTTGGGTGTATCTGTTTCCATAGCCTTGAGTTCCTTCATTGCTGTTGCAGTATTGAAGGATTTATTGTTTTCCTTGGGAGCTTCAACGGGTGCCATTTCCTTGACAGGACCCAGATAGCCGAACTTCTCGGCAATTACAGGAACACCGGGAACAAATGCGATGGCAAGATCCTTGCCCTCGAGTTCCTTCTTGTCCTTAAGATATCTGTATCTTGCATACAGGAGTCCTGCAGCAACAATAACGAAGATTATCCACAGCCAGCTTGCCGGGGAATTCTTCTTGGGACCGTTCTTATTGTTTCCGCCTGTTGCAGTAAGGGCAGCTGCCGCAACGACAGCACCTTCTGCTTCTGTTTCATCAGGGATTCCGTCACCATTCTGATCGGATACTGCAGCTTCCTCAGGCGAAGAAGGTTCAGTAACCGGAACCGTGTCAGATGCAGCGGGCGCGGAAGTCTCGCTGCTGTTAGATGTCTCGACAATGCCTGCTACAGTCTCTGTGCTGTTGCCATTATTGCCGTCATTATCATTGTCATTTCCGCCGTTGTTGCCACCGCCGTTTCCGCCGCCGTTATCATTTCCGGAGTTCGTCTGGGTAGGAATGATAATATCGGGAGCTTTGGTAGGTGTTGCGGTCGGAGCCTTAGTAGGCGCTTTTGTAGGGGCCTTCGTCGGAGTTGCCGTAGGTGCCTTGGTGGGCGCCTTTGTCGGAGCTTTAGTCGGAGTTGCCGTAGGCGCCTTGGTAGGCGCTTTTGTAGGTGCTTTTGTCGGAGCCTTAGTCGGTGTTGGTGTATTCGGCTTCTTTGTAGGAGTCGGTGTGTTTGGTTTTCTTGTAGGTGTAGGCGTATTTGTCGGCTTCTTTGTAGGGGTCGGCGTATTCGGCTTTCTTGTAGGTGTAGGCGTATTTGTCGGTCTCTTTGTAGGGGTCGGCGTATTCGGCTTTCTTGTAGGTGTAGGTGTATTTGTCGGCTTCTTTGTAGGAGTCGGTGTGTTCGGTTTCTTTGTTGGTGTAGGGGTATTAGTAGCAGTAGGCTTGGGCGTGTTTGTTGCCGTAGGCTTCGGTGTGGGTGTATCAGTTGGTGTAGGTTCCGGTGTAGGTGTTGCTGCTCCTGAACCATAGTAATCAACTACCCATGCGGAGTGAGGTCCATCCTGAACAAAGTTCGGGCCGTCAACCTGGATACCGATAGTCGTACCGCCGCTGCTGAAAACCCAGCCATAATCGCCGTCAGCATAAACCGTTGCTGTTACTCTTCTGCCGTTGACAGAAAAAGTATCAGCGTTCCATCCGTATGCATTAGTTATGTCTTCTGAAAATTCAACTACAACAGTAACTGAAGTATATCCGGTGCATCCTGAAACATTGACTGTGATATTTCCGCCGCCGGTCCAGAAATTCGTACCGGATGTATACGCTGAAACATCAGCATTTACAGGCTTATGCTCAATGAAATTAAATGCGAAGGAAAAACCAATGATAATGGCTAAAAAAGCACACAAGAGTTTACGCGGATCGCGCCCCGAATAGCTACCCGACATCAACAAAACCTCCAAAATAAAGCACACATCTATAAAAAAATATATAGAAGATACCCAAATTATACACAGGGGCATACTCCATTTTCAAGTGTTTTGGGAATGTATAAAAAACCGTTGAGGCTCTAAAATCGTGGGGTTCAGGGCTTTAGACGTTGTCTGCGGTGTCCGCGTTGGGCGCAAAACCTGCCAAAGGCTTTTCTGCAGCAGGCAGAATTGCTTCTTCTCCTGACTTAAGGATATCAGGCTTCTCAGCCTGTACTTCAGCTACACGGTCGATAACGGCATTGGAAACTTCTGAGCCGATTACAGGTCTTATTGCAGCTCCATATGCCACATCCTTTTCAGCTTCTTCAGCAGCCTTCTCGAAAGCAGCGATTACTTCTTCATCAGTGGAGTTTAATCTTGCTGCCGTAGGACGCTTCAGAGCCGTAGGCTTAACCTTCTTGGGTGCTTCCGTGATCTTAACTTCGGAAGGTGCAGAAGAATCCATTACGAGTGCGGGAGTCTCTGCCTCTTTGCCTACCTCGTCAGAGTCGAGTTCTTTTCTCTGCTGCTGACGTGCTTCAAGAGTATTTGAATATACCGGTCTGATGGGAGCGGTATTGGACTTCTGGAGATAGCCGTTGATAATGATCTGCTCTTTTGCCTTATCGATCTCTTCAGCCTTTTTAGATGAGATACCCAGTGATCCGAATACTGCAGAAGCTTCCTTCTCTTCCATCTGGGCTTCGCTCTTACCGCCAAGCAGAGTATTCTTTGCGGCAGCTTCTTCCTCAGCTCTCTTATTAGGATCTCTGGATTCACGCTTTATCTGATTGATCTTCTTTGTGGCAGTACCCTTCTTGGATCTGCCTGCTACACCCTGGATAACACGCTCAGCCTGTCTCTCTGCATCTATCTCGGCATCTAACTTCTCTTTTTTTCTGTCTCTCATTTTGAGAACATTGGCAACAATAATAACACCGACAACAACAATGACAGCGATAGCAACTACTATCGGTCCCAATTGGCGGTTATCTTCAAGATTAATACCGAGCAGAATAGCGTTTAACATGATCAATTATCCTCGCTTGATTGTTCAGGTAATTTTCCGGTGTTTGCTTTTTCTCCGACAGAGTTTATTTCATTTGTATGCTTGTCGTCAACCTTCAAATAAGTATTGTCGTCAAGTTTTATTATTTCTTCTTCTTTTCTCTTTTCAGTCCAGCGTGTAACCGCAATCCTTACGGCAATGATCACGATAATGAGGACTACGGCGATAATGGCGATGATAATGAGCTCCGTTGTAGCTTTCTGCATTGTCTCCATGAACGGATTCGAATTGGAAGAGCCATTCTCTGCAACTGCAGATTCAACAGGTTCAGTTCCGTCCGTAGCAACTGTCACATCCACATCTGTAGCCGTGGTTTCCGCAGCCGGAGTAACGGGAGCTGGTGTTACCTTAACGCCCGTGTAGTCTGATAACGCGATGCCGTTTGCTCCGAGAGGGACAGCGTGATCAAGACCGATGAACTTACCGTCTTCAGTCTGCCAGAGGACCTCTCTGACAAATGCGTACTTCTCTTCGTCCCATGTCTTGAAATCGTCTTTTACGAGTCCGCCGGTATCGCCGGAATTTGCGTTAAAGCACCAGAAAGTGTGATGCAGGTGCTTTTCAGCTATGAGCTGTCTGAAGTATTCCATCCACTTCAGGTTGTCGCCTTCCATGAAGCCGCCCCACTCACCTACAAAGATGGGTGCGATGTTTTCTTCCTGGATATAGAGCCAGTAATCGTACCACGCATCCTTCATGAGTGATTCGTATGTGAATCCGCCTTCGAACCACGGCTGCTCAAAAACTTTCGGGCCGTAATCGTGAGGTGAATAAACGATTTGCGCATTGCGCTCAGGCGAACCGAAATCGATCGGGAACTTCTTAACAGCCATGAGATTTGCGCCCCACCAGGTGTTGTAGTAGTCGTCATCGTCCGTGGATTGGAAATTGTTCTTGCTGATATCCGTAGGATAGATCTGGATGCCTTCGATGATGATCAATGCGTGAGGATTTGCATCGAGAACGGCGTTACCTGCGCGCTCTGCAACCTTCTTCCAGTTATTGGGATTGTCGGAATCATTCCAGATGGCATGCGGTGTTTCTGACGCCTTTCCATGAGGCTCGTTCTTTAAGTCGTAGCCGATGATGGTGTCGTTATCCTTGTATCTGTCAGCGACCCATGAGAGTGAATCAACGAAATCGTTAACGGAGATGTCGTCCCTGTACCATACGGGATGGTTGTGACCTGAAGCATCTGTTTTCGCTGAGTGGATGTCGATGATGACCTTCATTCCGTTCTGCTCGCAGAGTTCAAGAACATAGTCGAAGATCTCGAGAGAATTCATTGAATTGAGAGTCTCGTTATAAGCGTTGTTGTAATTTGCCCTGGGATATTCACCGTTCTTCCATTCGAGGAGGAGCTCGGCACTCATGGGAACACGGAGAACATTGAAACCGCGGTCAGCAATTGCTTCCAGTGTCTCTTCGAGATTGCAGTTCCAGACGCCGTCGAACATATTCGTTCCGGTGTTATAACCGAACCAGTTGCATCCCGTAAGCCATACTTCAGTACCGTTCATGTCAACGATATGTGAATCGATCGTAGTAAGCCAGTCGTCACCTTCAACGCCTTCAACGTTTCTGGCAGGAGCCGATGTTGCCGCAGGTGTTGAGTTGCCGCCTGATGTAGTTGTGGTTGTAGCTGCGGGTGTGGTTTCAGTCGTAACGTTGCCTGAGGTACCGTCTCCTGTTACAGAAATGAGAGTGGCTGAATTGATATCACTTCCCTCTACCTGGATTCCGACCTTGCTGTCGAATCCCCAGCTGTTTCCGCCGTCAGCGTTGCAGACTGCAGTTACCTGTTTGCCGTTGATCGTATATGCGTCAAAACCCCAGCCTGTTGCGGAGTTGATCTTGCCTGTGAATTCTACGACTACAGTGATCCTCTGATAGCCGCTGCAGCCTGATAACTGGATCTCGATCTGTCCGCCTGAACCCCAGCAGTTAGCTGTTGCAGAACCCGTAGGTGCTGCCAGTGAAGCAGTCGGGAACATCATCACGATAAATATCAATGTCAGGAACAACGGAATTATCTTCCGCCCGAAAATACGACGCATATCATGCCTCCGTCAGAGTTCTATTTCAGCTTTGCGGCCCGAGGGTTTATATTGCTCGTAAACAACACCTGCAGCATCAAGCATCTTGCGAGCTGCTCTGGTTGAATCTGTGTCGTGATACTTGTCGTCGAAATAAATTACCTTGCCGACGCGCTTCTGGATAAGTGCCTTCGTGCACTCATTACACGGGAAGAGAGTGACATAAACAGTGGAACCTGCGAGGTCACCTGTCTTGGAATTCAGGATCGCATTGAGCTCGGCATGAGCGACAAAAGCATACTTTGTGTCGAGCGTTCCGCCGGTTCTTGCCCAGGGGAATTCCTCGTCGTCACAACCTAAAGGAAAACCATTATATCCGACAGATAAGATGTAATTATCCTTGTCGACAATGCAGGCGCCAACCTGTGTGCTCGGATCCTTGCTTCGCATTGAAGCAAGCTTGGCAACGCCCATAAAGTATTCATCCCAGCTGATATAATCAGTTCTCTTGTCGCTCATACGGCCCTCCGAAATATAAATGTGAAACACCTTCTATTCTATCTGAATAAAAGGTGCCTCGCAATAAATATAAATAAACAGTTTATTCGTGAACCGGGTTATTATCTCTCACAACCCATTATGATGCTCTCGACAAGGTCTTCGTAAGCGGTTCCGTCTGCCTTTGCTGCTTCCGGAAGAAGTGAAGTATTTGTCATGCCGGGGAGGTTATTTGCCTCAATGAACCAGAACTCATGCTTTGCATCGTCGTACATCATGTCAACTCTGCCGTACTGTGTCATTCTGAGGAGCTTGAAGATCTTGAGAGCGATCTTCTGTCCCTTCTTGTAATCTTCCTCGTCGATCTGTGCAGGACATACGTGTGTTGTAAGTCCGTCCTGATACTTGTTCTTATAATCGTAGAAACCTTCGTGAGGAATGATCTCAGTGATCGGGAGAGCCTTGTTGTTTACGATGGAGATCGTGATCTCTCTTGCCTTGATGAACTTCTCTATGAGGATCTTCTGATGGTATGAAGCAGCATAGTTGATGGCAGCCTCAAACTCATCCTGTGACTTAACGATGGATACGCCGCATGAAGAACCGTTGCCGATGGGCTTTACTACACAGGGCAGTCCGATTTCTGCGTTTACGCGCTCGAAAGTAAGCTTCTCTGGTTCGTCAACAATCCAGTCAGCCGTATTGTAGCCTGCTGCTCTTGCAAGTGACTTGGATAAGTCCTTATCCATTGCGATTGCGCAGCCCATGTAATCACAGCCTGTGTACTTGATGTCAAAACCGTCGAGGAGAGCCTGTACCTGGCCGTTCTCGCCGTGGCTTCCGTGAAGTCCTAAGAATACTCTGTCAGCGAACTTGCACATCTCGATAACGCGGGGTCCTACCCAGCTCTTCCTGCCGCCGTGCTGTCTGATGATCTCATCAAGATCAGGTTCTGTCTCAGGGATCGTATAGGAAAACGGATTAACGGTGCCGCGTCTGAAGAATGTCTCACATGGCTCGTTGGTCTCGATTCCGTCATATAGATCAACCAGCGCCACCTCATGTCCCTTGGACAAAAGCGCGTTGGCAATAAGGCTTGCAGACTTAAGTGATACGTCTCTTTCCGGTGACAGACCACCGCCAAGAACAGTAATTTTCATACAAAATTTCCCTTCTAAAGCAAGATAGACAGATTATACTCTTTTTCTGACGGGGTCTTCATCAATCCGTACAAATTGCCACATGTTTGTAAAAACGCAAGAAATGTTACAATAGCACTATATTTAAAATAAGGGGATCTATATGCTCGGTATTTTATATTTGTTACTTTGTGCAGCTTTCGGTATGTCATTTGTGGGATTGGCAGTACCGGACGTCCGCAGATTATTCATAGCATGCGCACCTTCACCCAAGGCTATTAAACATATTCCGAACACTCTGTTTACTGTTCCTGCCGGCATCGTAACCGGTATGATGTGCGTTCCGTTCTTTAACTATTACGTAACGCTCGGCCTGTCATATGTCGTCGTTGACGGCGACCTGTGCAAGCGTCTTGGCGTGCTCATTACTTTCGCGTTTTTCCTCTGGATGATCCTCACATGCCTCATTCTCATAAACCGTAAGAGGATCAAGCGTGAGGAGCAAAAGGCTGCAGGTGGTACCGCAATCGAAGACTATAATTACGACGTTGTTGATTCCATCTTCTACGGACTCGTTATCCTCGCACTTACCATCACATCAACTTTCCTGATGTTCTATACATACAGAATGAGCGGCGATAACCTCATGAACGGTTATTCCACATTCTCAGACCTGTCACCTCATACGGCCATGGTCTCTTCATTCGGCAAGGGTTTCAACTTCCCTACACAGTACATGCACTTCTCCGGTAACGGAATCCGTTATCACTTCCTGTTCTATTTCCTTGCAGGAACATTGCAGTATTTGGGACTCCCCATTGACTATGCACTCAACTTCCCTTCCATCATTTCGATGGTCTGCGCTCTCGTTCTTCTGGGACTCCTCGCAGTTCTCTTAAGCTCCAGACGCGCTGCTTTCCTCGTAGCTCCCATCCTCGTATTCTTAAGAAGCTCACTTAACATCTTCTATCACATCAGAGAATACATGGGCGCAGGAAACACATTCTCACAGACAATGAACGAGATCTTCGCATCCAATTCATGGTATGCGGTAACCGATTACGATAACTGGGGAATCTGGGCTATCAACGTATATCCCAACCAGCGTCATCTTATGCTCGGCATCGCGGTGATCCTCGTAATGGTCATTCTCTTCCTGCCTTTCGTAAGAAGACTCGGCATTTCCGTTACACGTGCAGAGAGCTTCGGTGAAGGCATCAAGTCATTCATCATCTCAAAGAATGCATGGCTCACCAGATCAGAGGATCCCCTCTATCCTGTTTCAATCACAATGCTCGCATGCGTTCTTTGCATCGTTATGCCTTACTTCCACGGATCCTGCCTCATCGCGCTTCTGCTGGTCCTCTTCGGCATGGCGATCTTCTCCGAGAGCAGACTGCTCTATCTCGTTGTTGCAATCTGTGCCGTTGCATCTTCATACATCCAGACAATGGTATTCTCCGGCGGTTACCAGAACGTTGTAACCTTCCAGTTTGACCCCGGATTCATCCTCGAAGACGTAACATTATTCTCACTGGCACGCTACGTATTCATCGTTACAGGCGTAACACTCATCCTCGGCGGAGTTTTCGCGATCGTATCCCTTATTCTGGATATCATCCGCAAGAAGCCTGTTTACCGCTTCATCGTATTCCTCTGCTCACTTACACCGATGCTGTTCGCATTCATCTTCAAGGTATCCCTTGAGATGCTCGCAAACCATAAGTTCATCCAGGTATCACTCATCCTCGTTGATGCATTCGTAGCTGCACTCATCGCTAACCTGCTCTGGATCCCGATCAAGCGCAGAAAGGCTTCCGGTGAAGCTTCAGATGACGAAGAGGCAGCTGAACTTGCCATGGATGCTGCTTCAAACGGCGTAAGAGCACCTGAGGTTGCTGCAGTCAGCGCTTTCGGTGAGTCAGAGCCCGTTATCGAGGAAACACCTGTTATCGAAGTAATCGAAGCTCACACAGGCATTGATGCAAATATCGCTGAATTGAGCGGCCTGCCTGCTGAAGCCACATCGAAAGATGAGAGCAAGACCGAAACTGACGAAGCTGAGGTCAAAGAAGAAAAGCCTGAGCAGCTCCACTTCGGTGATGAGAAGAAAGACTCCGATTCAGAAGAAGACGATGAGGATGCTGAGGCTAAGGCCGGCGTCGCTGCATTGGCTGCTCTGTTCGGTGAGATAGATGACAAGAAGGAAGAAACAGGAACTGAGACTGAGGCTAAGGCTGAAGAAAAAAAGCCCGCTGAAGAGAAATCAGAAGATTCTTCCGACAAGCCTGCTGAAGAATCAGCAGAGGAAGCAAAAGAAGAAAAGACCGAAGAATCTGAGTCTTCTGAGGAAGAGAAAGCTTCTGAAGAGAAGGCTGACGATAAGTCAGAAGAAAAGTCTGAGGAAACATCCGAGGATAAGGCAGAAGAACCTGCTGAAACTGAGGAAAAGGATTCCGATGATACTGATTCAGACAAGGCTGAGGATGCAAAGGAAACTGCATCTGAAGAAGCTAAGACAGAAGATGAAAAAGAATCAGACGAGCCCGTTAAGGAAGCAGCGATAGAACCTGCACACGCTTCAATGCGTCCCGGCTCTGTCGCTCTGAGTGTCGCATTCGGCGAAGAAGAACCCGTTGACGACGGCAACGTTGAAGTTGAATCCGCTGACGAGGCTTCTGATGACGGCGAAGAGATCAACGCAGAATCTCTCAAGCACGAGCCGGTATTCAAGGAGAAGAAAGCTGCAGCAGGTCTCTCACTCCCTGCATGGATCGCTTTGGAAGTTGCAGGCGTCATCCTCGCACTCGCACTCATGGTTCCTCTTACAGCTACAGGCGTATCAGAGTGGGCTACATACATTAACCTCAACTCAACACCTCTGTCAGTTAATACAAACTCACCTGTAACCAAGTGGGTAATCGAGAACACTGATCCTTCCGATGTATTCCTTACACCTGAATGGTCAATGAACCGCTTCATACTCGCAGGACGTCCGATGTACTACGGCTGGCCTTACTACGCTTGGTCTGCAGGCCACGACACATACACGAGAGATACTATCTATCTGTGGCTCATCACAGGCTGTGGCGGCGATATCAACGAGTTTACAAGATACTGCAAAGAGCGTGGTATCAGATACGTTATCGCTGACCCTGAATTCGAGCAGACAGACTACGGCAACGGAATATACTTCAATAAGCGTTTCTTCGAAGAGAACCTTACACAGGCAGCATATTTCGCAGAGGAAAATACAACGATCTATAAAGTCTATTAATCGTTCGGGTGTTTTTTGTGATACTCGTTCTTGATCTCGTACATCAGTCTGTCGGCTTCATCGACATAGTCGTTTACCGTTCTCTTTGACTTGGGATCAGTAAGCACGTAGCCGACGCTGATCGAGAACTTGAACGGATTCGTTCCGCGCTTGTTCTCCCTGTCTATGTATGAGGTCATCTGGCGCTTGATCTTCTCGGCATACTTGGCATCTGCATCAGCGGCAATTACGAGGAACTCATCTCCGCCGTAACGTATACCGATAGCATTATCCTTACCGATGCTTTCCTTTATCGCGTCTGATACAGTATCGATCGCTTTGTCGCCATATACGTGGCCATAGCGGTCGTTGATCTTCTTCATGTTATTGATGTCCACGAACATGATGAGCGCCTGTTTACGGTGAGCTGAGCTCTCCTCAACGAGTGGAATCGCGTGGCTTACAAAACAGAATCTGTTATACAGGCCCGTCATGGGATCCTTGTCGTACAGGTTTCGAAGTTCCCTGTTGACCGCATCAAGATGCATGTTGATCCGAAATTCCATGAACGACTGCTGCATCTTCTCGAGATACTCGAATATACGGAAGTCCTCGTTGATGATGTATGTTCCGTCCCTGAATACAACATATCCGTAGTTGTACTGCTCGTCATGGAGCGGATAGAAGAAATATACGTGGTGCTGGCCGGGAACCTTCTTAAACCCCGGTATCCTGTTGTTCGTATCGATTCCTTCTTCGGATATCTGACCGTCTGACAGAGCGACAGTAGTATCGAAATTAGCCTGGTATCCTATCTCAAGTATTTCTTCTTCGTCTCTCGAGAAGTCTTCGAAGAAATCCCTGTTGAGCATGATGAAGTAATTGCCGCCGATATACTCGTGGCTCTTCGTATAGAGCTTTCGAAGGTTCTTTTTCATATCCTCATAGTCCGTGGATTTGAGGATCGTCTTACGCTCTTCACGCATGAATCTGTTAAAGTAATCAGCCAGCCTGCTCTTGGCGTGTACACCGCTGCAATAATTGCGTCTGCCGATATCGTACGCATTATTCTTTTCGCAGTTACAGCCGCAGCTCTCACCTATTACGAGCTTCGATGAGACCATTGAACACTTGGCCTTCTTCTTGCTCTCGAGATTGTTATAAATGATCTTGCAGGCGTTATATCCGACCGTTACGTAATCCTGGTCAACCGTTGTTAATGCTGGGTATGCGATCTTTCCGCCGCTTATGTGATCGAAGCCTGTGACTATTACGTCTTTGGGCAGATCGAATCCGAGATCACGAAGCTCGGTTTCCACCGCCAGCGCCATGATGTCGTTCGCACATATGATGGCATCAGGCATATTGTCACGGTCTTCAGCCAGCTTGTCAGCCGCCGCTATGGCCTCCTCATTGACCCAGTTTCCATAGAATATGTTTTTCTTCGAGAGCTTGAGGCCGTACTTTTTCAGAACATCCTTAACCACTTCCAGACGCTCGATCGTATCCGAATGATCCTTGGTTCCGCCGATATAGACGACTTTTTTGACCTTGTGAACTGTGATGAGATGCTCGACCAGTTCTCTCATGCCATCCGCGTTGTTTATTCCAACATATGTGGCACCGTCTATGTCAATGCCGACGCTGACGATCGGAATGCCTGTCTTTTTGGCATTCTTAATTATCTCTTTCGCGAAAGAATCATCATTCAACAGTCCTGAAAAAACTATCAGGCCGTCGTATTCTTCCAGCTTTGCGAGCTTATATATGTTGAACTGGCCGATGTTAATGGTATCTTTCCTGTTGCCTGAAGCAAAACCGATGTAAAAATGCGCATCGATATCCTTGAGCTCGGCATACTTTTTGATACCCTCAATTGCCTTCAGTGTGATGCTTCCGTTAAATCCGTTTGAATAGACTGCTATCCTGTTTTTCATATTCCTTATTCCCGAAAGTGTTAATTATATTTGTCATTATAATCACTGCGTGATTTATTTACATACCAAATTGAGGGCTATTCGTATGACTTTCGAGAACAAATAAAAGAGGCTGCCTCGTATGAGACAGCCTCTTGGCTTGTATCTTGAGTTTTAAGAATTACTTCTTTACTTCGTTGAAGCCTTCTCTTGCAGCATATGTTGTGTGCAGGAGCTCGTGAGCCTTGTGTGAGTTAGGCTCGCCAAGATACTTCTCGTAAAGCTCAATGATCTGAGGATTCTTGTGTGACTGACGGAGTGTCTGTCTCTCATCCTCGGAATAGAGTGCCTGAG
>JAEEGJ010005008.1_pt1 | contig 42921 bp, 35 predicted proteins | sample 8958761 | NCBI WGS metagenome assembly JAEEGJ01 (sample SAMN16246546, study PRJNA631951) | gut metagenome | biome: gut microbiome; feature: rumen; material: RS-attached | host: Bos | place: Iran: Karaj | collected 2018-10
GATCACATGCAGTGTAACAATTGACGGATACTCGGATTTTGTTTTCCTTGATGATAAAGGCGGTCTGTTTCACTATAAAAAGCTCAATCACCGTTTAGACAGGATTTCTGCTGCGATAGACAACGAGATTAAGAGCAAGGGCACGGTAAACGGCTTATCCTCCTTCCCTCACGTACACAATCACATGCTAAGGCATACGTTTGCAACACGAATGAGAGAAGCAGGAGCTGACGTAAAGGCTACAGCGGACATTATGGGACACACAAAAGTCGAATTAACGCTCAACACCTATACCGATGCCAGCGAAGATTTCAAGAGACAGGAAATCGCTCTTCTCGATGTCCTCGATTCTAAGCAGGCGATGTGATTTCAAAGCTTAAACCAAAATTTAAACCAATTTATTCGGTTTATATACAGGTTTATACAGAGTTTTGATGATTTTGCTTTCTAGCTGGCAAATCCGTGAAACGCAGTAATCACGGGCTTTTCCAAGCAAAACAAAAGGGTCTGCAGTTTCCTGCAAACCCTTATTGGTGGGAAGAGGTGGATTCGAACCACCGAAGTCGTAGACGGCAGATTTACAGTCTGCTCCCTTTAGCCACTCGGGAATCTTCCCATATATACTTTTGTCAAACATGCGCCGGTGAAAGTGGTGGGCCTTCAGGGACTCGAACCCGGGACCTACCGGTTATGAGCCGGGAGCTCTAACCAACTGAGCTAAAGGCCCACATCATCACCTTCGCGGTTCAAACGCTTAGTAAGTATATAAATAGTTATTCCCTAAGTCAAGAGTTATTTTTAAGCAGTTACAATCTTGCTTGCATTCTCAAGACCGTGTCTTGCTACAGCCTCTTGTCTCATCTTGTATTTCAGTATCTTTCCTGCTGCATTCATCGGGAAAGAATCAACAAAATCAACATATCTCGGAACCTTATGCTTAGCCATATGAGTTCTTACATAATCCTTGATTTCTTCCTCTGAAGATTCTTCTCCTGGCTTCAGGATAACGCATGCCATGATTTCCTCACCGTAGTCAGCATCAGGTACACCGATAACCTGTACGTCCTGAATCTTCTCATGTGTATACAGGAAGTCCTCGATCTCCTTAGGATAGATGTTCTCTCCGCCTCTGATGATCATATCCTTGATACGGCCAGTGATCTTGTAGTAACCGTCCTCAGGACGTCTCAGAGCAAGGTCACCAGAATGGAGCCAGCCATCCTCATCGATAGCCGCTGCTGTAGCCTCAGGCATCTTGTAGTAACCCTTCATGATGTTGTAACCGCGTGCGCAGAACTCACCGGGAACTCCGTCAGGGCACTCCTCACCTGTCTCAGGATCAACGATCTTCGTCTCAACACCGAAGATAGAAGGTCCTACAGTGTTAACACGCTGCTCGATAGTGTCTGTTGTCTTACTCATCGTTGTAGCAGGAGATGCCTCAGTCTGACCGTATGTGATAACGATCTCAGGCATATGCATCTTCTCGATAACTTCCTCCATCGTCTTGATGGGACAAGGAGAACCTGCCATGATACCTGTTCTCATGTGAGAGAAGTCTGTCTTAGGGAAGTTCTCATGTCCAAGCATAGCGATGAACATCGTAGGAACGCCGTGGAAGCATGTGATCTTCTCCTGGTTGATGCAGTGCAAGCCTTTTCGAGGAGAGAAGGCCGTAATAGGTGACATTGTAACACCGTGTGTAACGGAAGCTGTCATTGCAAGAACCATACCGAAGCAGTGGAACATCGGAACCTGGATCATCATGCGGTCTGCTGTGGAAAGATCCATACAGTCACCGATTGCCTTACCGTTGTTAACAACGTTGTAGTGTGTGAGCATAACTCCCTTAGGGAAGCCTGTTGTACCGGATGTGTACTGCATGTTGCAGACATCATGCTTATCGATAGTTCTTCTGATTCTCTCTACTTCACTGTAAGGAACCTTATCTGCGATCTCATGCAGCTCATCCCAGTGGAAGCAGCCGTCAACCTTAGACTCGCAAGTGATGACGTTCTTCAGGTAAGGAAGTCTTGCTGCGTTAAGCTTACCGGGCTCGCTGTCCTTAAGTTCAGGGCATATCTCATTGATGATCTGGATGTAATCAGAATCCTTGAACTTGTCGATCATGACGAGAGTGCATGTATCGGACTGACGGAGCAGGTACTCGATCTCGTGAATCTTATAAGCTGTGTTTACAGTTACAAGTACGCAGCCGATCTTTGTTGCTGCCCAGAATGTAAGATACCACTGAGGTACGTTTGTAGCCCAGATAGCGATATGATCACCCTTCTTACAACCCATGGCAAGGAAAGCTCTCGCGAGATTGTCTACATCATCACGGAACTCAGGGTATGTTCTTGTATAGTCGAGCTCAGTATATCTGAACGCATACTGGTGCGGGAAAAGCTCACAGATCTTATCGAGGACATCCGGGAATGTCAGATCGATCAAAGTCTCCTTGGGCCAGGGATAGACTCCTGTTCCCCTCTTGTCCTGTTGAAGAGACTCCTTGTTCTTGTGATCTCTGTACTGCTCCATGTAGCCTGCGAAGTGCGGAACTACGATGTTGGCGTCGAGAAGATCCTTGGACCATCTGTATACCCACTCGAGTGATACATAGCCGGAGAAGTTGATTGCCTCAAGAGCCTCGAAAGTCTCCTTCAGGGGCATATCACCGCTTCCCATGAGCTTATAGATAACCTTGCCGTCCTCCATAACGGAGTCCTTAACATGTACATGCTTGATGTACTCGCCCAATGTATCTACAGTCTGCTTGGGAGACTCACCGAAGAATCTGTAAGGATGATGCATATCCCAAAGAGCGGCAACCTTATGGCTTCCGATCTCATCAAGAACCTTCTTCAGTCTATTAGTATCAGCATAAGCACCGTTAGTCTCGAGAAGGAGCGTAACGTTATACTTCTCAGCAACGGGAACGAGCTGCTTCATAGTCTCGATGACAACAGCATCATCAACTTCCTTGTCGGGAGCTGCATTACGGTCACCAAGCACTCTGATATAGCGCGCACCAATCTTGGATGCGAGTTCACAATAAGCAATGATCTCATCTTCTGCCTGCTGTCTTGTGTTAACGTCGTTAACAGGCTCACCGGAAGATAGACAGGGAATCTCGAGCTTTAGCTGCTGTAGCTTGGCGATGGTCTTAGGAAGCTCAGAGTCCTTAAACGGAGGAGCCTTTACGGAAAAGATATCATTTCCTAGACCTCTGATCTCGATTCCATCAAAGTTAAAGTCCTTGGCCATGGAGTAGATGTCCTGCCAGGAGAAATCGGGACAAGCAAGTGTCGAGAAACAAGTTAGCATAAGATTACCCCTAACTAAAATAATATTTTTTGTATTTTAATATCTGCGTGTTTCTCTGTAAAACCGCAATAGTTAATAAAAATTAGCGATATTTCGCGTAGGAATGTATGTTAATTACACTCAACAATCATCCAACGGTAAGTGTAATCAGGGTCGTAAGTGGACGTTACATAGTTGTCGTAGATGACTGTATATCTGTCTGAAGCGTAAATATCATCGGCAAACCACTCGTCTGTAGTTCCCGCTTCAAGGTCCAGCACAAGTGCATCAACATCGTACTTATCAACAAATTCATCCATAACGTCTATATCCGTGATAAGCATCTGTCCCCTGATATAGTCTTCCCCTGAAAACTCTCCCATATAAAGATCGGTTCTGTTGTCTATGTGTACAGGAATCCCGTGGAAAGCAAGCCAAGTTCCCGAATTAAAGGAATTGTAGATTCTCTCGTAATTCTTCTCATGGAGAATATCAATGACATTCTCATCGTAGGCCGCGATACCCGCGATATCAGACACTGTATTCGTCGGGAAGTAATTAATCCAGGAATTAACCGTAGTAAACAGCATGAATCCTGCGCAGAACACCGAGAGGATATGATAGGAGATATCGTGTATCTCGAGCTTACTTCTTTCTATCTTAAACAGATTGTCGTTAAGCCATACCAAGAGAACCTGAAGTTCCTCGCCTCCGAACATCACTACTGCCATTCCCGTAAAGTTCATGAATCTTCCGTATCTTGTTGAGATGATTATGAACATACAAAGCAGACAAAGCTTGGCCACTACCCTCTTATCGAACTTATAAAGGCGCTCGTCGAGGATAAATCCGATGAGCACTATAAGGATCAAAACAATCTCAAGGATGGTGAATGTCTTGGGCTGCCACTCCATGTTATACTTCCATACCTCTGTCCCCCTCGACTGTATGAAAGCATATGTCCATACACCTATACCAAGCGGGTTAAGAAGCGAAGTCAGTGCACCCGCACACATTCCTATAAGATATTTCCCTGCTCTTTTATAATCTCTTACAAGCAATTCAATGACAATGAACACCAGGAACACAACGAAGAGCAACGGTATCATGCCTCCGTGGAACCAGCCGAGCAACATCGAAGACACGGCAAACACAATACACTTCTTAATATCCGTAATCTCATCACTAAGCATTACGAACATGAACACCAAGAATATCATCAATGACGGCAGATGAGGTCTGGCATTATAATTCGGGAATGACAGTACTCTTCCCGCTGCTGCCGCGAGTAACATAACATACGGATGAACCTTCTTGAGATTGATCCTAAAGATAATCCCCGCCATAGAATAGTTAAAAAGAGCGGTAAGCCCTATTACACCTGCGATACCGCCTATCTTGTAAGCCGATCCTACAAACAGATACCATGCTTCCTCATGGGCATACCAATTAAGGCCCTGGTGCCAACTGTATAGATCATCTAGGATAAGTCCCTTCGAAGCGATCATATCGAGGCCTAACCTCATCTGGATCATGGTATCACCCGCGTATCCCAAGCCAATCAGCATTATATTGAAGAACGGACAATAAAGAAGTGCGATCGCACAGACCACAAACACCTTTGCTGCTGTAGACAGATTACTCTTCTTAAGTGCCGGCATCAGATGAACCCCGTCATATCCTCGAACTTATATGAGCTGACATCTATTCCGATATCCGAGATCAGCTTCATTCCGACATTATACATCATCCGGCATGCCTCTTCCTTTGGCATCCTGAAGTTATCGTACATCATCATAAGGGCAAGACCGTGAGTATAGATGACCGTATCCCTTACAGTCGCCGCGATTATATCCTTCGGGATATCATACTGCGAAGAAAGGATCTCGACTGCATCGGCATTAAACGACCCTGAGAATATACTCTGGCCTTCTCCCATATCCACTCCGACAGTGTCCATCAGATTATCCACATTCATAAATCTGAACACATTGGGATGTTCGCAGGCAAGCGAGATATAGTGAACGCCGGAAATAAAGAACGCTTCTACAGCTTCTCTGCCGGCCATCTTCTGGCCAAGATTCCCATACGACTTCCCTACCGCATAATAGTACAAAGCCTTCTTAAGCTCGGCCATACTTCCGAAGGTCCATGTAACGGGGCGAGTGGAACAGCCGAGCCTGTCGGCGATCTTCTTTATCTCAACATTACTGATACCGCCCTCATCGAGCAGTTCATATGAAGCCTCCAGGATCATCTCCTGCGTTATCTGTGTCTTACGTCCCATGTCCCCTTCTTCAGTACGGGCGGAAGTCGAGCGGCGTTGTGCAGTCCCAGCCCTTTGCAATCTGCGCGAAGCCTTTCTTCGCCACAGTCTTAAATATTGTACCAATCAAAAGACGTGTGGGAGCAGGAAAAATCTCGGGACCCGTAAACTTCTTACATTCTTCTGAATTAAAGTCCCCGTTCTTCCCGAAGATTACCCCCATATTCTTATAGGGTCCCGTGACCTTATCTCTCTGCTTTCCTTCAAAGAACCTTATACTGAAGTTATCGCCTTTAACCAGCGTTCCCTTGTAGTTGCACCCGAGCTGCTTCGTTAAGATCTCAAGATACGCCTCGCCGCATCTAAGCTGCGCCCCCTCTGCGAAACCTCCCTGCAGGATATACGCAATGTTCGCATCCCCCCGGCGCGCGGGCACCGTCTCTAGGAACTCAAGAAGAAGTCCGGGAATGTTCTCTACATACAGAGGTATCGCTATAAGGATATTCTCTGCCTTCGCGAAAGCGTCACGTATCGCATCCCACTGCTTTCTGTCGCTTACCTCGTACTGCTCGTAGGTGCTGCCTGCCTCTTTAAGGCCTTCACCGAACTTATCAATGATCTTGTCTGTATTGCTGTGAGCCTTTATACGGGGGCTTCCGTTTATTATCAGGACATGCATGCTGCCGCCTCCTTTAACTCATCTTCACCGTATACACCGAGCGACTTGCTGTCGAAATTCAGTGCACATCTTTCCGTCCATCTCTGTGCGTACTCCCGCTCGAGCGTGCCCTTATAGATGATGCCGACGTCTGTCTGCCCGTCATAACGGGGAACGTGTCTCATCTGATCCCCTTTGAAATGCAGATACATAGTAGCGATGGGAAGGATCCTGTCGAAGATGTTCTTGCCCTTGTGATCGATGAAGCCCAATGCCGTGTCTGAGATGACCCAGAGCTGATCAGCTTTGATGATCTTCTTTAAGATCTCCTCGTAGTCATCCTTGATGGAACATATTCCGGGAGTCTTAAGCCAGCAGAAGTTGCAGCCTATGCAAGGTTTGATGTCAAGAGAAGAAGCCTCAACCACTTCAAACTCTTTATTCTGAGCGTCAAGAAGTGTCTTAAGGCTTCCGGTTATTCCACAGTCATTTGTGGTATTTACAATAAGTATCATGTTGAACCTGCCTTCGATTTTGTGTAAACGCGTTTGTGTAATTACATTTACATAATATCATCAGCAGTTCTCTTGTCAAGAGGTTTGATCAAGATTGTTAAGGAAATTCAGGATAATATCACGACAGTCTTCAGGTCTGTCGTACTGGATCTCATGTTCACCCGGCAGATTTACGATCTCAGTATTTCCCAGAATCTCAATATATGAAAGTGCCTGCTCATAATCTTCTGCTGCTATGTAAAGTTTAGGAATATCGTTGGCAACAATAGCATTCCTGCTCCAGATATAAAACTCTCCGCTAAAAAGATGATCCGCTTCATTGAGGCAGGCACGCGAGCAGTAAGTCTTTAATGTCATCGAGAACAGCAGTTCCTGAGTCTCGGAATCAAAATCGGTAAGCATGTCATCAAAACCCGAAGCCTGCGGATCCAACCTCAGTAAACCCGTCTTGGCCAACAAACGTAAAAGTCTGAAACCCGCATTAACATTATCTATTTCATCTCCTGACTCTTCCCTCCAGTCGTTCCATTGTTCTTCAGTCAACGACTTGGTTCCGTCGAGCATTATCACAGCCTCAACCTCATCAGGATAAGCGCTGGCCCAGCACGCAGCATAAAGGCCGCCGATCGAGTGTCCCAGGAGGACATACGGTCCTTCTTCGCCCGAGTTACGAAGGGCTGTCCTGTAATCCTCAATGATGTACTCGATACTCATCTCATCATCTGTATCTTCGCTGAGACCGTAACCCGCTCTGTCGATATAATAAAACTCATTATCCTCTTCTAATTCCGAGGTCATCGGTTCCCATCCAAGATAAGCCACACCGTCGCTCCACCCTGTTAACACTACAATTGTATGTTCGCCGTCCTCATTACCCGTCCTGTACACATTAAGCGAATGCTCACCTGTTGAGACCGGATTATAGTATCCCATCTCTTCCAGTGTCTTACGGTCATTTGAAAGTTTGATTCTGTGGTTAATAAATACCCCTGCAGTAAACAGCAAAGCTAGTGCCAAAACACAGGCCAGACCCTTAAGTATCACCTTTACAATCTTTTTCATTTCCATATCCCCTTTCTCATTCCTGATACCGGGATACTAACATCTGTTACCGCGTACTGATCTTTTGTGTGGCGAATTGATTATCTTAAGTGGCGAAATGATATAAACAAAAAGCCTCTCACCACTTGGATGAGAGGCCTTATGGCTGCCGAACTAGGATTCGAACCCAGACAGACGGTGCCAGAAACCGGAGTGCTACCCTTACACAATTCGGCAATGTTGACTTAATCAACGCTAAAGAAGTATAGCAAATCAGTTTTTAAAATTCAATAGCTTATTTATGCATTCGGATCGATAGGCTCAAGAGGCTTCAATAACCCCAATTCCTCAAGCTTCGTCCTTACCTTCCCCATGTCCTCGTAGATCGGTATCTTCTGCTTCGGATCACGAAGAGCATAAGCCGGATGATATGTGGTCATAATGTAGTAGCCGTTACTCTCGATGAAGCGGCCGCGCACATCGCCCATCTTCACCTTCTGTCCGAAGAAACCTTCATATGCAGTAGATCCGCAAAGAAGGATGACCTTCGGGCGGACAAGCCTGAACTGTGTTGCAAGAAGTTTCTTACAAGCCATTATCTCTGAAGGCTCGGGACGGCGGTTCTGCGGAGGACGGCATTTACAGATATTGCAGATGTGATAATCCTCATCGCCGAAGCCGTATGAAGCAAGAAGACTCTGAAGCAGCTGTCCTGACCTTCCTACAAACGGACGGCCTTCCATATCCTCGTTAGCTCCCGGCGCCTCACCTACAATCATCAGCGGAGCCTGACGGCCGCCTCTGTAGATAACGGTATTAGTCGCATTCTGTCTTAATGGACATGCCTTACATTCTCTGCATGCCTTCTCAAAATCATCCCATTTTGTATTAAACTCATCTGCTGCCATATCTTCCTCACTTAAACATAACTATCGTTATTCCGGGATTACTTCTTCCCCAGTCAATGTCGTTTCTTACTTCAGGGCATGCCGCCGACATGCGTCTGCCATCCTCCTCGAAAGGTCCGAACTTCTCGCCCGGGCATATGTCTTTGATCACACGTCTCGTCTTATACTCAAGAAGCTTTCTTCGGCATTCCTTGCGGATCGCCCCTCCCCTGCCGGTAGAACCGTAACCATGTATGATCTTCACACAACGCGCGCCTGAAGCTCTCTCGGCATATATCCGGTTATTAAGAGTATTCATCGCAGCCTGTGAAGTAGGCATACCGGCCTCAAGGTTGATCGTTCTCATGCTGTAAATTATACACTATACGTTATAATGAAACGGTGAGATTAGATAAAGCATTGGCATCTTCCGGATACGGAACAAGAACTGAAGTTAAAGCCCTTATAAGCAAAGGGCTGGTATCAGTTGCAGGAACTGTGGTCAAAGATCCCGGATACAAGATTAATGATGATCAGCTTGACCTTATCACAGTCGCCGGCGAATCCGCTCAGATTAAAGAGAATATCTATCTGGTCTTTAATAAGCCTGATGGCGTCCTTACCGCCATGGAAGACAAAAGGCTTCCTCACGTAGGTCAGTTTATCCCTGCGAATCTTAAGAACAGAAAGATCTCTCCTGTTGGAAGACTGGACTTCCACACCACAGGCCTTCTTATACTGACTAACGACGGAGAACTGTCTCACAGACTTACCTCGCCCAACTACGGCATCAGTAAAGTCTATGAAGTAACATACGAAGGAGAATCCCTCTCCGGCATGCAGAAAGAAGAAGCGGCAAAAGGTATTACTCTTACCGATATGGATAAGCCCGTTAAGCTCCATCCTTCCGTGCTTGATATCAAAGAAGGTAACCGTGCTTTACTGACACTTACCGAAGGCAAGACACACGAAGTTAGAAGAATCTTCGCTCACTGGGAACGTTCGGTAATTACACTTAAGAGAGTATCTCTCGGAACACTTACACTCGAAGAAGATTCTTTGGAAGGTTCGTTAAGAGAACTTACTTCTTCTGAAGTGGAAGATCTTAAGCGCTTAACAGGTCTAATTAAAGAACAGACTCAAGAAGACGATAAACAATAAGCTCTGAATCAGTGTAGTTCATTGTCTGAACGTAAACACCGATTACAAGTGAAGTTTCATAATCAGGCCACAGGTTCTGATAGCCCAGCATTCTTATAGCATCCTGATCGAGTACCTCGATGCCTACCATGATCGGATTATCGTCATATTCAGACAGATCATAATCATCTACAACGCCTTCAGCACCGTAATTGATCTCATATTCCATGAGCAGCTGCTGCGCATCACGCTCACTCATATAGATAGGCTTAAGCTTGGCAAACTGCGCATCCGAAAGATTCTCACGCAGGAACTGATACAAGGAACTTACATCCTGCAGACTGCCAAAGTAATACGGCATAGTTACATCATCAAAGATAAGAACATTAGGGCATGAAAGCATCAGCGTAGATGCAGACTGATCGGCGTATGCCTGCTGTGTCTGTCCCTGATCATTAGGAATAACGATGTCTACGAAGCTTACCATCGGGTTTTTATATCCAAGTCTCGTAGTAAGAAAACTCTCGATATACTCAGATTCATTAGAAAAATGTCCCAATGACAGAACTCCGCTGTCGTAACCGGGCTTTGTAATGACTGTATGAAGTATGTTTCCAAGAAGGAACAGCAGTATCAAGCCGATGAGATACTTATACCATGTATACGAGAAGTAAGTACGCCACTCGTCTCCTGTCTTATTAAGGAACTTTCTCTCCTTCTCCCTCTGCTCAGCCTTCGCAACACGCTCATCACGGCGTCCTGTTGCAATATCATAAGCGGTCGACAGATCTGCAATCTTCTGCTTGCCTTCAGGTGAATTATCTCCCCTGTACTGCTTACTTAACTTCCAAAACTTCTCATCGATCATGAAGTCGCTGGCGTCCATGGGAAGGCCCATGTATATCAGAGCATGCTCACGGGACATGGAACTTACATCAGAAGATGCACTAACCTCACAGTTGTTCTTAATCATCATAAGAGCAAACTGCTCAGACACGACCTTATCAATCTTAAACTTATCCTCAAACAGATCGTAAGGCATGTCACAAGCCTTCTCATCTTCACCAACTACGAAATACACATGCTCGCATGAAGACTCACTTAACTTAGGCAGGATTATCTTCTTAATCCACTTAAGATCCGCCTCATTAAAGTCCGGACGTTCACCGCATGCATCCTCAAGGATCAGATTCTTGCAGTCATGCTTCTTGATCATCTCGACTGCATGCATCATCGGGGTTCTGAACCCGTCACGCTCACCGTATGTCTTTAATGTAAAGACACACGAATTAGTTTCCTCGTCATATCTTAATGTAAAAGCTTCGGAATCAAATACTTCTTCCATCTTTGAAACACTTTGCCGCCATTCTTATAATATTGCAGGTGCACCACTGCAGGTCAGCCTTAGGCAGACTGCCGTCGTTTACCGCATCAATTATATCAGTAACATTCTTTTTGCAACCAGGCATCTGCCAATCATTACCACTTCTTATACATTCAACGCTTGAAGAATGCGGATACTTGGCCTTTGACGGGTCGCTTAAGCCGTATACAGCCTGCGACGTAAACCAGTCTGTCATCACAACGCCCTCAAAGCCCCACTCATCACGAAGCACTCTCTTACAAAGTCCCACATGATTTGCTGTATGCGTGCCGTTAAGCAGGTTGTAAGACGACATTACAGAATACGGCTGAGACTTTCTTACAGCGATCTCGAAGCCTCTTAAGTACAGATTACGAAGTGTCCTCTCACTGACGCGTGAATTCGAATACATTCTGTTGACTTCCTGGTTATTGCAGCAGAAATGCTTGATAGTCGTTCCGCCTATACCCCACTTCTGTACACCGTCTGTCATTGCAGCAGCACACATACCAGACAGGAACGGATCCTCCGAATAATACTCAAAATTTCTTCCACACAGAGGATTTCTGTGGATATTCATTCCCGGTGCGAGCCAGAACTGTACATAGTATTCCTTCATCTCTTCTCCGACAGCAAGACCAATCTCATATATCAGATCCATGTTAAAGCTCTGTGCCAGAGCCGTAGCGATCGGTATTGCCGTGCAGTACTGATAGTAATCAACAGCACCCTCAGGAATGTCATCAGGGAAAGGAACAAAGGACATACCGAACATATCACCTCCGGGTATCCTCTCCCCGTCCTTTGTAGTCTTAAAGTGCGGGTACAGTCTTAATCCGGCAGGACCGTCTGCGAGTATCATAGACGGAATTCCCCTGCTCTTCTCATAAGTCGAGATTGTCTCAGCTGCAGCACCCGGCACCTGTGCTGAAGCATTTCCCACTACAGCCAAATCAAGATCCGCACCGAAATCACCTACACAAAGTGCAGCCATTTCTTCTACCTTAAGCTGAGCTACGAGCTCTTCTACCGTCGCCTTACCTGCAAGCACGTCTTCGAATCTCAGTGTCTCGTTTGAACGTGCATCAATAAGCTCTTGGCTCTCTTCATTGTAGGATGCCACATAGGGCTTTACTCCTGATGCATCGATAGTAAACTCTTCGACTCCGAAGTCATCAATCGGAGCCGCATTGCCGGGATTGGTGTATTCTTCAGTAATACCGCTTATGCCAAACTGATTCTTAAGATGCTCAGTCTCGATATCGTCGTTAACGATCAACTTAGCTACAGCAGTTACTTCCTCAGAATTCTTACCCGCAAGCACAAAGTAGTTACCTGACTCAAGAACCCTGGATTCACACTTATCACAATAAGAAGCTACCTGAGCAAGGCTGAATGAAGCCTTTACGACTGTTTCCTCACCGGGCTTAATAACCTCAGTCTTTGCAAAAGCTACGAGCTCCTTAAAAGGCTTATCAAGAATCTCGTGAGGTGAAGCAACATAAATCTGAACTACTTCCTTACCTGCACGGCCTCCGATATTCGAGACTGTAAACTCAACATCGACCTCAAGACCATTTACCTTAACAGACTTAAGATCAGTATCGAACGCAGTATATCCAAGTCCGTAACCGAACGGATAATCAGGCTTAACACCGAAAGAATCAAAATACCTGTAACCGATATAAGGACCTTCGGTATAGTACTCATCATCTGTATTGCCGTTATTCTGGCTGAAAGTCTCACTGTTGGGATACTTATAGTAATCAAATGCCCATGTATCGGTAAGTCTTCCGCAAGGATCACTCTTACCTGTAATAACATCAGCGCAGATATTACCTGTAAGATTGCCGAGCTGGCTTAACAAGACAACAGATGAGAATTTCTTAGCATATTTCCCTAGAGAGATAATACCTCCGACATTAAGCACCAGTATGCTTCTTGCATAAGAGGAAGTGATAACCTCGAAGGCTTCTTCCTCATCATCAGTCAGGAAATAGTCTCCCTTATCTGCACGGCGGTCATAACCTTCACCTGAATCACGGGAAAGAACATATATAGCTGTATCAGCTTCATCGGAAGTATCAATGGGGGGCATGGGAGGAACGGTCGGCGCGAACTCAAGCATAACCGTGATCTCATTATATCCTGTTTTCTCACAGCGGCGTCTTACCTCCGCCATATAATCTTCAAGGTGCTTCTTAACAATTGCATCATAACTATCGAGCCACGCACCTGTCGTGACTTCAAAGCCTGCAGCCTTCAGGCCTTCATCAATATTAACAACATATCTCGAATTAACGTCTCCGCTGCCGGTACCGCCCTTAATCGTATGACGAGCACCGTTACCGAACAATGCTATCTTAGTAGGCTCCGTGATAGGAAGCGTACCATCATTCTCAAGAATAACAACACACTCTCCCGCAAGGCTTCTTACCTTATTGCTGTGAGCGGTCTCTTCGGTTGTGATCTGGTCAATGGTTCTTGCATGGTAAGCCATAAGCGGGACCTCCTCAAAATGTCTGATAACATTTTAAATGGTAAGTCCCGCTTTGAGGTTTAAAGTATTTGTGAATAATGGGGTATTTACTGCCTGATCCAGCGCTTGATATAGATCTTGAATCCTCTTACATCAGCGCCATGAATGGAAAGTCCTTCCTTGATCTCGGCCCCCTTGCACACTTCGGTAATATCATCGATAGCACGACCGAATGAAGAACCTTCATGTGTAATGAACGGCTTTATCGTCTTGCCTGTCCAGTCAAACTTCTCGAGGAATGTAAATACTGCCATAGGATATGTCTCGATGTAGTTGGGGCCTCCGAGGTAGACCGTATCATACTCATCAATAGACTCAGGGCAGTTCTTGATCTCAGGTCGCATGTTAGCACTCTGATCTACCTTAGCCTTAGCAAAACAGTCCTCATAAGACTCGGGCATGGGCTCGACAGTGTCTATCTTATACATGTCTGCATCAGGGATGAATTCCTTGATATACTCTGCTGCTATCTCTGTGTTTCCCTTAGGAAGATTGATAATGTCTCCGTTTACGTTATTCTCACCGGCCTTCGAGAAATAGGCTATCAGTGTCTTTCCCATCTTGTTCTTTCTCTCCTGGTTTATTTACTCAGCTTCATCGAGCTTATTGATTACATAATCAAGGATGGCTTCCTCTATCTGGTCAGGATCCATCAAGGATGCGTCAAAGCACATATCATAGTTATCGGGATCACCAAATACCTGTCCGGTATAGGCTTCGTAGAAATCCTTCCTGTACTTATCTGAGATGGACTCGTACTTCTCGGCATCTTCTTCACTGCACTTCATTCTCTTGGCAATATTCTTTACTCTGAACTCCTTGGGAGCGTCAATAAAGAAACTGAATACGTTCGGACGACCTGCAAGAACATAGTCAGCACAACGACCTACGATGATACAAGACTCACTGTCGGCGAGAAGATTGATAACCTGAGCCTGCTTATCGAACAGTTCCTTATCGTACTCGAAGTCCTTCTCGGGCTCGATTGTATCACCGGCGCCCTCGCTAAGCAGATTTCTGATATCTACCTTACCGCCTTTTAAGTTCTTTATACCCTTGTTGTAGTATCTGATGCCGAGCTTATCTGCAAGCTGCTTAGCAATACGCTTACCGCCGCTTCCGAATGTTCTCGATATGGTGATGACATAATCTTCCATATTTTTGCCTCCGCTTAAATCCAGATATCATTATAACAGACAAACGCCGCTTCAAGTGAAGCGGCGTCATTAAATTAAGGATTAATTCTTACCGTAAAGCCTTAGAGACCATAATACTGGCAGATAAGACTCCACTCAGCAGAAGAAGCAAAACCTCTTGCAATATCCTGTCTGCTTGCTCCGTTATTAAGAGCATTTACCCAGTTAGCAAGGCCCTGAGCATCAGGATCTCTGTTAAGGAATGCCTGATACAAAGCAGTTACATACTGCTCGTTATTGAGGTTTCTTCCTACAAACTCCTGAGAATTAAGGATAGTAAGAGCTACATCACTGGGAGAAAGTGTTCCGTTCTCGATACCGTTTACCCAATACTGTCTGCCTGCATCCTCAGAAGGTCTTCCGAGAACAGAAAGATAAATTCTGTCTACGAACTCACCTGTGATTCTGGACTTTGCCATGCTGATAGGGAGATTACGGATAGTGGAATATGTTGCCGCTACCCTTACAGCAGCATCACCGGTCAGAATACCGATACCGCAGTTGATACCGTCGAAGGTACCCATTACAGCACTCGGAGCTCCGTTAGCACGTGTAGGATCGTTCATAAGAGCGGCCTGTGCAACGGAAAGCTGGTATCTCAAGTTGCTGATAGCGATACCGAATGCATACTCATCACCGTTCTCAAATACAGGATATGCATTAGCTCTAGCTGTATCGAGTGCAGCGTATACATCAGCGGGTACGTCATCACCGTACAATACAAGGAATGCTGTAGCGTTATCATAATACATACACAGATTCTGATACTGTTGCTCACTTACATTGCTGTTAGCAAGAGCTGAACCTGCAGGAAAAATCGCGAAAGCCATAGCAACTGTAAGAGCGATCGCGATAAGTTTCTTCTTAATACTTCTTGAAACTCTCATAAATAAACCTCCTTATCTCCGTATGTAAAATCTATTTTACTATCATAAAGCCCTGCTTTGTAAGGCGTAGGTGTTTAAGTTTTTGTTAATTTATTAAGAAACAAATCTCTTGCTTCTTGGTATAATCTTTCTGTTCTTATTTAATTTTAGAGGAAAAAGATGAAGACTTCTGATTTTTATTATTATCTGCCTGAAGAGCTTATCGCACAGCATCCGCTGGATGTGCGTTCGAATTCAAGACTTATGGTGCTTGATAAGAACGACGGTTCCGTTCTTCACAGACACTTCTACGATATAAAGAAACTACTTATACCGGGCGATGTCCTGGTTGTTAATAATACCCGTGTTATTCCGGCAAGACTTATGGGAAGCAGATCTGACACGGGAACTGCCGTAGAGATTCTCCTTCTGAAGCGTCTCGATGAGAAGCGCTGGGAGACACTGGCACGTCCCGGCAAGAAAGTACGTGAAGGCAGAAAGATCACTTTTATTCCAGGAGAACTTGAAGCCGAATGTGAAGCGGTACTTCCTGACGGAAACAGAATAATGAAATTTGATTTCGAAGGGATATGGGAAGAAGTCTTAGACCGAGCAGGCACTATGCCTCTCCCCCCTTATATTCACGAGCAGCTTGTAGACAGAGAGCGTTATCAGACAGTCTACTCTAAGATCCCCGGCTCAGCTGCAGCGCCTACCGCAGGTCTGCACTTTACCCCAGAGCTTCTTAAGGAACTTGATGACATGGGTGTAATTAAAGCTGAGGTTACGCTTGATGTCGGCTTGGGCACGTTCCGTCCCGTTAAGTCTGACAACATAGAACAGCACGAAATGCATTCTGAGCGTTACACCTTTGGGCAGGAGGCATCTGACATAGTACGAGCAGCGCGAGCAGAAGGCAGACGCATCGTGTCCGTAGGCACAACGTCTACAAGAGTACTCGAGACAGTTGCTGCTAACGATCCCGAGATGAAGCCCTGCGCAGGCGACACTCAGATATTCATCTACCCCGGATACGAGTTCAAGTGCATAGATGCACTTATCACAAACTTCCACCTTCCGGAGTCGACGCTTGTAATGCTGGTATCGGCAATGGCGGGCAAAGAGCATGTGCTCGCAGCTTATAACGAGGCCGTAAAGGAAAGATACAGATTCTTCTCTTTCGGCGATGCTATGTTTATAACAGATCTTAAGAGGTTCCCTGAGCATGAGTAATTTCCCCGTATGGTATGAGCACATCCACACATGTAAGCAGACCGGCGCAAGACTTGGCCGCGTGCATACGCCTCACGGCACTTTCGATACACCTGCTTTCATGCCTGTAGGAACACAGGCTTCTGTTAAGGGCATGAGCCCGGAGGAAGTAGCAGGTACAGGCGCGGGAATTATCCTGTCGAACACATATCACCTCTGGCTTCGTCCCGGAAGCGAGATCGTAGCCAAGGCAGGCGGACTTCATAAGTTTATGAACTGGAAGGGCTCCGTTCTTACGGACAGCGGCGGATTCCAGGTATTCTCACTTGCAAAGCCTAAGGACATCGTAGAGGAAGGCGTTAAGTTTCGTTCTCACCTCGACGGCTCCAGACAATTCCTGTCACCTGAGATTTCAATGAAGGTACAAAACGACCTTGGTGCAGATATCATCATGGCTTTCGATGAGTGCTGCCCCTACCCGTCCACACACGAGTACGCTTTACGTTCACTTGAAAGAACAACAAGATGGCTTGACCGCTGTATCGATTCTCACAAGAATCCTGATACACAGGCTCTGTTCGGTATCATTCAGGGTTCCATGTACGAAGACTTGCGTAAGATAAGTGCTGAACAAATAACTTCAAGAGATCTTCCCGGCTTTGCCATCGGCGGTATCTCTGTAGGAGAGCCTAAAGATCTGTTCCTTAAGATGATCGACTTCACGGTTCCCCTCATGCCCGAGGAGAAGCCCAGATATCTTATGGGTGTAGGAACACCTGATTACCTCATTGAAGGTTCGTTAAGAGGTGTCGACATGTTCGACTGCGTTCTGCCGACAAGACTTGGAAGACACGGCACCATCCTTACTTCCAAGGGTAAGAGGATCATAAGAGACAAGTGCTATGCAGAAGACTTCGGTCCGATGGATCCTAACTGCGACTGCTACGCTTGCAGGAATTATCAGGCATCTTATGTAAGACACCTTCTCAAGGCTAAGGAGATGTTCGGTCAGAGGCTATGCACATACCACAACATCTGGTTCCTTGTTAAGCTCATGGAAAAAGTCCGCGAGGTCATCGCAGAGGACTGCCTCGGGGACTTTAAAGATTCATTCTATAAGGATTACTACGGAAACTAAGATCTAGGATTCATTTCCTGATCTGATCCCGTAAGATGCGCATATCTCATTCCACTCAGAGGAATGGAGGAAGCCATCGATCACCTGTAGTCTTGTCTCACCTGAAGAAAGCTTATTAAGCCAATAGGTCTTGCCTGTCTCATCAGGTTGTCTTCCAAGGATAACCCTATACAGGATATCAAGGAAGTATTCATCGCTCATTTCCTTGTTAAGGAACTCACTGGAACAAAGGAATCCTCTTACCACATCGGCTCCGGAAGCTCTTCCGGATTCTAAGCTGGTAAGCCAATAATAAGTTCCTTCTATGTCACCTTCCCTTCCCAAAGCCATTGTATATAGTCTGTTTACAAACAACTCCGGTCCAGTAAAGTCAGGTATTACATATGTCGTGTCGCCTGAAGGAGACGGTCCTGGTCCTGGTCCCGGAGGCGGTGGTGTCGGAGAAGGCACGGTTCTTGTAAACAGAACATAGTCGCTGTTATTGGCATACATCTGGGGATGCATCACCTCTCCGCCTACTAAGTAATTGTTCACGTTATCACAGATGTAATCATACAGTTCCTGAACTGTGATATATCCGTCACCGTTTCCGTATTCTGAATCAGCGGGCATACTATCACCCACTCCTACACCCTCTATCAATGTATGAGTAAATACGCTGAATTCACCATACAGTGAATAAGAAACATACTGATACTCTGATGCAGTAAATACGATGATATCATCCTGCATCAATGCTCCTGTATATTCGCCGGGATAGACCGCAGCACCGGAGCCGCAGGAATCCATAAATACAATCTTCAAGCCAGGAATATTCTCGAGAGCATTGGCAAGATCATCAAGATAAACCCAATCCTGTCCGCCTTCGGGATCAACTAAAGCCCATGCTCCGGCTGACCTGTCAGACGATGATGAATCACCATGACCTGAATAGTAGATCAGCGAGACATCGTTCTCGTCAGCATCAGCAAAGAAAATGTCTATAGCCTCGAACACATCAACTGAAGCAGGATCAGGCAGACGGACCGAAGTATAAGTTCCGCCGTCTTCTCCATATACAGTCGCGAGCATGGCATCCATGGAATTAACATCCATCAGATTTACAAAAGGGTTATCCGGAGTATTAGAAGAACCGATAAGTAATGCGCGGTAATCAGCTGTTTCAACAGGCTCTAAAGAAGCTGTAGTGACAACTATCCTGTCACCTTCGATTATCTGATTACCGATAACCCCATCAACCCCTACCAGATAAGAGGTATCAGGAGACAGATTAAAAAAATCCGTATATGTACATGTAAGCGAATAAGTATAAACAGGATCCCCGGAGTCATATTCCCACAAATACAGGTAATATCTGTCTACGCCTGCGCTGTTCCAGCTAACCGAGATAGAATTGGAAGTAACAGTACCTAATTCAAAAGCTATCGAATCTTCATCTTTGGTAGTAAATTCCACCTCATTACTGGTGAAAGTAATTCCGCATAATTCATAGGTAACCCACATCGTGTAATCCGTCTCAGGCTCAAGACCTGTTACGGCATAATTGGTTTGTGTGATGTCACTAATGACCAGCTGTGCACCAGCATCAGTATCCATCCACACCGAATACCGGTAACCCGAAGCATTCCATGAAAGGCTGGCAGAATTCATACCTACCCCTGATACTCTGAGAACATTCGGACTTGCTTCATACACGAACAAACTATTGGAAATATAGTAATAAACGTTAGAAGGATCACTGATTTCAGTTGCAGTTACTTCCAGACGATAGTACCGGTTTGAATTATCAGATGAGATAGTAAACTGATATTCAGTATCTTCTCCTACCGTACTCCATTCAGAATCATCCAGACTGACGCTCCATAAGTATTCATACTCCCAGTCATCATCATCCGGAATATCAGTGGTAAACAGGGTAATACTCTCGCCCGGGAAGCCAGCAGCTCCGATATTGCCATCATTATCTCTTGCGTTAATCTCTATATCTATAGGGTCCGAATCAGCCAAGGACGTTACACTGCACCAGGTTACCAGCATAGAGGCTGAAAGAATCACAGCAAATGCTTTTCTTATTGATTTCATATAAACCTCCTGTTTATATTCATTAATTCTGGCACAAGCACGAATTAATGTTACTCCCATGGAAAACATATGAGAAGAGAGTATTAACAAACAAATTTGATAATCATGCCAATCTTATGTTGTCACCTGAACGCACGATCATTGTTACCGCTGTAAGATTACCTTCTGACAGACGGTTCTTATCCGATATGCGGCAGACCATATTATCCATCCACTCTTCCGCGCTTTCCGATACGACTGCATCGGACAGGATCGCTATATCGTTAAGGCATCTTAAGAACTCCCATGTGCAGCAGATAACACGGTCCTCATCCTCAAGCGAAGTCATACCGTTAGGAAGCATCTTAAGTTCGCCGTTCTGAACGATATAAGCATAGACCTTGCCGTGACGCTCAATCTCGATATGTTTGTCATCGATCCTTATGAGCATGTAATTCTTAAGGTTCGTAAGAATCGGATAAATCGATTCAGAAAGATCGCGGAACCTTAACTTGGAACTGCCCTGAACAAGAGCAGATACGGATGCCTCATCCGCGACAGAGAAATCTGATTCGGCAGGTATATACAGGATAGCCATGGTAAGTGCAGACGAATAGTTTACGAATACATTGTCATTGTATTCTTCCTGACCGCCCTTATGCATGAGTATATAGTTCTCTATCACATGAAGCTCCTTTTGACCGTGAATACTATCGCCGTATAGTTATCCTGCTTCGGGCGTTTCCTTGAAGCGACAGCACGCTTAAGCTCCAAAGCAGTAGCACTCGCACTGTCTTTAAGATAATGGTGGATGTTCCTTAATGCAACAGCATCAGTAAGACCGTCGGAGCTAACGATTATCTTATCGCCGTCAAAGATTCTTATGGGTTTCTTGGTATAGATGACGCGCGGATTCTGGTTACCCATAAAGTCAATTAGGGATCTGGCCTTGGGATTGCTGTAAGCAGTAACAGTCTGCTTGTTATTACGGCACAACGACTTGATAAGAAGCGCCATATAGTTCTGTCTCGGGTTAAGGATGGTAGGCTTACCTTCCCTTATCAGGATGATATCGCTGTCGCCTACGCTGTAGTAATTCATGAAGTTACCGGTTATATGAACCATGGCAAGAGTGGAACCGCCGGAAAGCTTGTACTGATCATAAAGCTGATTGGAAAGCTTTCTTAATTCATCCGCATTCTGCTCTGTAGCAAAGAATGACATCGGACACATTCCCTCAACGAAGTCTGCAACCTTCTCGGATATCTCTCCGCCATACTCCATGCCGCCCATACCGTCGGCAACCAAAGCAGTTATACCGTATTTACGATAATCAGTAAGATCGGAGATATAGACTGAATCCTGCTGTGACGGTCTTTTTCCAATCTCGCAGAAGTATGCGCAGTCTATATACAGATTGGAATCGTCAGGACTTCCCGCACCTTTTCTTTTGAAATAGACAACAACAAGCCATATGAATGCGATCGTAGTGATCACGAACAGGACCAAAGCTGCTACGACCGAGCTTTGAAGAGTAGGAAGATCTGCGAACCTAGTCTCCATCGACCTCTTCTTCAGGATCATCGGTCAACTCTTCAAAATCATCGACCGGCTCTTCCTCTTCATCAACCTTCGGAGCGATATACTCTTTTATCAATTCTCCTGTGAAGTATGCTATGGCGAACTGATCAACACCGAAGATCAGGACAATATAGTAGAAGACAACTAATGCATAAGCAAAATATGTGGATGTAATAAGCAGCATAGCAGGTATCACTATCAAGGTCACGATAAGCATAAGTATCAGACCGAGACAGGGACCGAACTTCAAAAGGAAGAATAAAACTGCATTCTTATAGATCTTAGGAAGAGAGATCTCTCTTGATACGATCATCGTATATACCATGTTCTGGATAATGATGAAAACGAAGAAAAGGATAATAAAGAATGTTCCGATAGCAGTACCCCATGAAGTTCCGAGGTTAAGATAAAAGCCCGTGGCAAGAAGGCACAGTGCCGTAACAACAATAGACACTATGGATGCAATAAGTGACTGCTTCCAGTTATTCTTCATTCCCTCCTTAAAGTCAGAGAAAATGAAGACGCCTTCCTGTCTGTAGAGGTTTCTGTATATCTGTGTGAAACCGGCCTGGAAAGGTCCTATAACAATAAGAGTAGTTCCAAGAAGGAACATTACGCAGAATACTACGATGAGGTAGTAGATCTGAAAAGCTGCATCAGTACCTACATCATTGATAGCCTGATTACCGACAACGCCGGAATCTGCCATAAACTGAACAAAGTCAGTAGGAACAAACACGCTGTTAATATATGGCAGGAACAAAAGAACAAAAGCAAATGCTACGAGCATCATCGGTATATTGAATACCAAAAACAGAAAGTTAACCGATGTTATCGTAAAAAAGTGTGTCTTAAGAGTATAGAAAAAGTTGAATACCGGACCATGCTGCTCAGGTATGAAATCTTCCTTGGGTACTTTCTTCAGATTCATCAGAATCTCCTTATTCAGTTCTTATTATCTTTGATTATATCGCTAAATTCATCGATGCGTGATAAAGAACGCTCTGCGATGGCGGCATTCTTATCCTGCTTCGCAGTCTTTCCTCTGAACTTTCCGGGCATATTAGCAACTATTCCGAAGTTCGCATTCATGGGAACAAACTTGGTTACGGTCTTATCGGATACATAAGCAGCCATAGCTCCGATGACGGTCTCGTCATTGAGTAGTTCTCTAGGATCTATGCCTGTGCCTCTTAATGCTGCATTAAGACCTGCGAAGAAACCGGAAGCTGCAGACTCGATATATCCTTCAACACCGGTTATCTGGCCCGCAAAGAATATATCAGGATGCATTGTCATGCTGTAATCAGACTCGAGAAGCTTAGGAGAATTGATATAAGTGTTACGATGCATAACACCGTATCTTAAGTACTCGGCATTCTCAAGGCCGGGGATCATTCCAAATACTCTTTTCTGTTCACCGAACTTAAGTCTTGTCTGGAAACCAACGAGATTATACATAGTTGATGCTCTGTCATCCTGACGAAGCTGCAGACAAGCATACGGCTCTTTGCCCGTGTTAGGATCAACAAGACCTACAGGCTTCAGCGGACCGAATCTCATCGTATCCTCTCCCCTTGATGCCATTACTTCAATGGGCATACATCCTTCAAATACATTGATCTTATCGAAGCCATGAACGTCAGCCTTCTCGGCTTCAATCAGAGCATTATAGAAAGCCTTATACTCCTCTTCGTTCATGGGACAGTTAATATAATCGTTACCGCCCTTGCCGTATCTGGACTGTCTGAACGCCTTGTTCATGTTAATTGACTCATAAGAAACGATAGGAGCAGCGGCATCGAAGAAATGAAGATCCGCATTTCCTGTAAGTCTCATGATGTCATCGTAAAGCTTACCGTCAGTAAGAGGTCCCGTAGCAACAATAACCGTGCCTTCGGTCGGTATATGATCTACTTCCTCAGTCTTTATATGAATATGAGGGTTGGATTTGATCTTCTCAGTTATATATCCGGAGAACTCATCGCGGTCTACGGCAAGCGCACCGCCAGCAGGCACCTCAGTCTTATCCGCAGCCTCCATTATAAGTGAACCGAGTCGTCTTAACTCTTCCTTAAGAAGGCCTACTGCATTAGTTATAGAAGCCGCTCTTAAAGAATTGCTGCAAACCAATTCTGCGAACATATCACTCTTATGAGCAGGAGACTTCCTTACGGGCTTCATCTCATAAAGATCAACATCAATACCAAAAGAAGCAATAATATGAGCAGCCTCGCATCCTGCGAGGCCGGCTCCAATTACAGTTATCTTGTTTATACGATCAGACATCCTTATTCCTTATCTTCCGGATCGGACTTCTTTCTTGTCTTCCTTGAAGGGCAGTCTTCATTACCGCACCTCGGATACATCTTTCCTCTGAATCTGTGAAGAACCATAAAGGAACCGCATGTATCACACTTCTTACCTTCAACAGGAATATCCCATGAGATGAACTTACACTCGGGATCATTACCCTTCTTATCGCAGACATAGAATGTTCTGTGATTCTTGATAGTCTTCTTAACAAGCAGACCGGAACCGCACAACGGACACTTACCCTTAGCCTGAACCTCGATGTTCCTTGTATACTTACACTCAGGATAATTCGAGCATGCGATGAACTTACCGTTTCTTCCATCCTTGATAACCAGATCACCGCCACAGTCAGGACAGATCTCGCCGGTCTTTACGTCTTCGATCTTGACCTTCTCGATATTGGCATCAGCCTGTCTGATCTTCTCGTGGAAACCGGGATAGAAATCCTTAAGTAGTCTTACCCAGTCCTTATCACCTATCTCGACATCATCAAGCTTGGACTCCATACCTGCTGTAAAGGATACATCAACGATCTCGTTAAAGTTCTCTTCGAGCATATTGGTAACAAGCTTACCGAGGTCTGTGATAAGAAGATTCTTACCGTCCTTCTCTACATACTTTCTGTCGAGTACAGTCGTAATTGTCTTCGAATATGTGGAAGGTCTTCCGATACCGAACTCTTCCATAGCCTTTATCAAAGATGCTTCATTATAGTGGGCCGGCGGAAGTGTCTGCTTAGCCTCGATCTTTGCTCCGAGGTTCTTCAGAACTGCTCCTTCCTCAACTTCAGGAAGGATAGCCTTGCCCTCATCAGCCTTCTTATCATCCTTAATATCGCCATATGCAGCGAGGAATCCCGGGAATACAACAGTCTCACCTGTTGCACGGAATACATCATCACCGCACTTGGCATCGATGGTAACAGTGTTAGTAACTGCATCTGCCATCTGTGATGCAAGGAATCTCTCCCATATGAGCTTATAGAGCTTATACTGCTCATTAGTTAGAGAAGACTTTATAGACTCAGGGTTAAGATCAAAGTGTGAAGGTCTGATAGCCTCATGAGCATCCTGAGCGGAGTTTCTGTTCTTAAACTTTCTGTCGTAAGGACAAACAAAGTCCTTACCGTATCTTTCAGTAATAAGTCCCTTAGAAGCTGCAACTGCCTCATCGGAGATTCTTACAGAGTCTGTTCTTATGTATGTTACGAGAGCTGTCTGACCCTGGCCTTCGATATTAACACCTTCATAAAGCTGCTGTGCAACTCTTGTAGTTGTTCTTGTAGTAAAGCCAAGACGTCTTGATGCTTCCTGCTGCATTGTAGAAGTAGTAAACGGAGGAGCGGGCTTTCTTGCTCCCTTTCCCTTCTTTACTGAGAAAGCATTCAGGTCATTATCCTTGACGTTATCATAGATTCTCTGAGCAACTTCCTTATCAGAAACCTTACCGCCTTCAGGCTTAACAATCTGTCCGCCCTCAAAGGTTCCGTAATACTTAACAGTAAATGAATCCTTCTTGGCACCGGGTGTTACTTCAGCTGAAAGATTCCAGTAATCCTCAGGGATAAATGCATCAATCTCTGCATCCTTATCAAGAACCATTCTGGTAACAACAGACTGCACACGTCCTGCAGAAAGACCTGTTCTGATCTTCTTACAGAGCAACGGGCTCAATTCATAACCTACAAGTCTGTCGAGGATACGTCTTGCCTGCTGAGCATCAACAAGGTTCATGTCGATTGCTCTGGGATTGTCGATAGCCTCCTGAACAGCCTTCTTCGTAATCTCATTGAAAGTAACTCTGCACTTTGACAGAGGATCGATCTTCAAAGTCTTGGCTACATGCCATGCGATAGCTTCTCCCTCGCGGTCAGGGTCGGTCGCGATATAGACTTGGTCAGCCTGACCGGCAAGAGCGATAAGCTCTTTCTTTACTTTTACATTCTTATCTATATATAAAGGCTTAAAATCATTCTCAACACTTACGCCCAAAGTCTTATCCGGCAGATCTCTGAAATGACCTACCGTTGCTGTTACTTTATAATCGTGTCCAAGATATCTCTCGATGGTCTTCGCTTTAGCAGGAGACTCAACGATTACAAGATTCTTACCCATTTGTTTACTTCACCGCTTTCATCGATTCAGTGTTTAACTATAGATTAACGACCGTGAATTGTCAAAACATATTTGCCTTGATCATTAGCTATCCTGCCTTCTGTCTCCAGTATTGTCACCATCGAAGACAGGTATGTGAACGGAATCCCGAGACTGAAACACAGCTCATCTATATTCCTCGGTTTCTCCGATATCTCGTCGCAGATAACAAGCTTCCATTGTTCCTCAGAAAGATTCTCCGGAGCGATTCTTGCCAAGGCTCTGAGTGCCGCCAGATCATTTCCATCATCCACCTCACCCTGAAGCAGAGCCCGCCTGTTATCCACCTGTTCCATTATCCTCTCATAGACAGTATCGACGTCTATCAGGACCTCCGCGCCGTCTCTTAGCAGCATCAGGCCTCCGAGGCAGTTATCCACATAGATACTGTTAGGCAGAACGAACACGTCCCTGCTCTGCGCCGCAGCGAAAGATGCCGTATGAAGCGTTCCGCTGTAGACGCCTGCCTCCATTACAAGGCACGCATCTGACAAGGCTGATATAAGCCTGTTTCGCGAAGGGAAATACTGCTTGAGCACTTCCTGCCCGGGCGGAAGCTCCGTTATTAGTACGCCCTGTGCGCATATCTTTTCGTATATGTCAGCGTTCTTATAGGGGTAGATTACATCCGGTCCTCCGGGTACGACCGCTACCGTCTTTCCTCCGACCTCCATGGAAGCTACATGTGCAGCCCTGTCGATGCCGAGAGCCATGCCGGACACCACCGCCACACCCTTCTTACTTAACTTGCTGCTGAACTCTCTTGTCGCATACAGTGAATATCTGCCGGGCTGTCTCGAGCCCACAATGGACACCGCACCTTTATGCGTAATTCCTGACAGGATTGAAGTATCACCCTTGGCAAAGAACACCGGCGGCATCCCTGACAGTTCTTTCCAAGAGAAAGGGTAATCCCTGTCTTCTTTACAAAGTACGCTTATCCGCTGTTTCTCGATTATGTCTGCGTACTTCTCCACAGTATCCATGACCTTACTGCGGGAACTTATGATGTCATCAAGCTTTGAAAGCGTCTTCTCCGTAAAGCCCGCCTTTGAAGATTCCTTCTTGATCCTTAGAAAATCTTCCATCACAGGGTAGGAATCTTTCTGCACAAACCCGGAAGATATAAGTTCCCTCATGACGTAATAATCCAAACGCGTCACAAACCTTATCGCAGTGTTCTCAAGTAGCTTTATATCCCGCTCTTGCATGCTGGAGACCTCCCTTCCTGTATATTCCCGCCTCGGCCACGTCGGACTTGATCATGTCGGGTCTGCCGTCAAGATCGGCTATCGTTCTTCCCACACGAAGTATTCTGTTAAAGCCTCTCGCGGAGAAGCCTGCAGCTTCCGCTATCTCGGCTGCATACTCAACAACCTCGGAACTCGCCCTGAATATATCCGCATCCGCATTACAGCAGGTTCCGTTAAAGATGCCGTCATTGAAACGTTCGCGCTGCATCTCCCACGCACCTTTGACATAAGACTTCATCTTCTCGTTAAGCATCTTGTCTTCTTTGATCGCAGTCTGAGCAAGATACTCTCCCGATATAGAGCGCATCTCCGCCACAAGGTCTATCCTGTCACGCACGGGTCCGGACAGCTTCGCCATATAGTTGTTTATCACCTGCGGGGTACACGTGCACCTTCGTCCCTCCTCATAGAGCATTCCGCACCTGCACGGATTGCCTGCCGCCACGAAAACAAACGACGCCGGAAAAGCGAAATTCCTTCCGTCCTTACTCATTCTCACTACATGATCCTCAAGCGGGACTCGAAGCGCCTCCATCACTTCCCTTTTAAACTCGAATATCTCGTCCGCGAAGAGCACACCGTGATTGGCAAGAGCGAACTCCCCCGGAAGAAGCTTGCTTGGAACTCCGAGTATCCTCCCCCTGCTCATACCGGGATATATGTAGCGAAAAGGGCGTCTGTCACTTAAGACAAGTCCGCTCTCAGGATCATCCTTAAGGCCTGCCGCCTCCATCACTGAATACACATCACCGATCTCAGGTCCTTTAAGCGGTGGAAGTATGCCTGCAAGGATCTTTCCTGCCATAGTCTTTCCGCAGCCGGGACTTCCGAGAAGAAGAATGTTATGAACTCCTGCAGCTGCAATAAGTAAGGCGCGGACAGCCTTTGCCTGCCCCTTAACAGCCGAGAAATCAGGAAGCTCCTCATCAATACTGTCCAGATCATCAACAGAGAATGACGACGGCTGATAATCCTCATCCTTGAAGATATCCTTAAGTTCAGAAAGACGGGTTACCGTCATACAGTTAAGGCCCGCGCATCTTGCTGCATCCGATTCATCCGAAGGGATAAAGATGCGGTCATACTCTGACTGATCGATACGAAGTCTTAGCGAGGCGCAAGGTGTTCCCTTAACCGTCCCGTCGAGCATGATCTCTCCGCTGGCATATACTCTGATACCGGGACTTGACGGAAGCTGCCCCGATGCCATAAGCATTCCTATCGCTATGGGAAGATCAAAGCCCGTACCGGACTTCTTGATGTAAGCCGGGGATATCGAAGCCGTTATGTGACCTTTGGGCATCGTAAACCCCGATGCTATTAGTGCCGGCTGAATCCTGCCTCTTGATTCCCTGATAGAGGGATCACACAGACCGATTACGTCGAATGAAGGAAGTCCCGGTGTGATAGATACCTCTATCTGTGCTTTTACTGAAGTCATTCCATCCATAAAGGACGTGCTGACTCTCACGATGTTGACTTTTGAAGCCATGTCATATCCTCCTTTGTCTTATTCCATACCTACAAGATAACAGGTTTCGAGGCCGTAAAAATCGACAAATGACGACAATTTTCGACAATTTCGACAAAGCAGGATTTGTGATACAATACTTGAGTTTTAAAGAGAATAATAATTATAAAGAGGTAATAAAATGGAACTCGGCATAGTAGGACTTCCGAACGTAGGTAAGAGTACACTGTTCAATGCTATTACAAAGGCAGGAGCTGAATCGGCTAACTACCCCTTCTGCACTATCGAGCCTAACGTAGGTGTCGTTGCAGTACCCGATCACAGACTCGATGAGCTTGCTAAGATGTATAACCCCGAGAAGTACACTCCCGCTGTTATCAAGTTCGTTGATATTGCAGGTCTCGTTAAGGGCGCGAGCAAGGGTGAAGGCTTAGGAAACAAGTTCCTTTCCAACATCAGAGAAGTTGATGCCGTAGTTCACGTCGTAAGATGCTTCGACGATCCTGACGTTATCCATGTTGACGGTAATGCAGACCCCGAGCGTGACATCGGAGTAATCAACCTCGAGCTCGTTCTTTCCGACATGGAAGTCATGGAAAAGAGAATCGACAGAACTAAGAAGATGATGAAGGGCGGCGATAAGTCTTACCAGGCTGCCCTCGATGTATATGAGAAACTCTATGCAGCACTTGAGGCTGAGAAGCCTGCAAGATCAGTTGAGCTTGATGCAGACGAGTTGGAGTTCACTAAGGACCTTCAGCTCATCACATTAAAGCCCGTTCTTTACTGCTGCAACATCAAGGAAGACGATATCGGCAATGATGATATCCCTTATGTCAACGTAGTTAAGAAGATCGCTGAGGCTGAAGGCTCTCAGGTTGTAGTTATCTCAGCTAAGATCGAAGAAGAATTAAGCCAGCTCGAAGATGAGGACAGACAGATGTTCCTCGATGACTTGGGCCTTGATTCTGCAGGTCTTGATAAGATGATCCAGGCTTCCTACAAGCTTCTGGGTCTCATCTCCTACCTTACAGCCGGTCCTCAGGAAGTTCGTGCATGGACTATCAAGGAAGGCACTAAGGCTCCTCAGGCTGCAGGTAAGATCCACTCTGATTTCGAGAGGGGCTTTATCCGCGCAGAAGTAGTTTCTTACGATGACCTCGTTGGCTTGGGCTCAATGACCGCATGCAAAGAGAAGGGCCTTGTAAGATCCGAAGGAAAAGAATATGTGATGAAGGACGGCGATGTCGTTCTGTTCAGATTCAACGTCTGATATTAATATCAGCGCTCGTTGATCTTTATCTCAAACGTCTCCTTATAGGTGACGTTTTTCTTTAGCGGCAAATTCGTCGTATTGGTATCTGTACGCTCGATTTCCTTACTGCAGAAGTCGATAAGAAGCTCACAGAAATCATTCTTCATGAGAAGCTCATCGTGCAATGATTCATTCATCTGCTCAGGTGTATAAGGCAGGATCGTAAACTCGAACTTCTTGTCACCTGAAACTCTTCTTACAACAAAGGAACTGCCCTGTGTTGACTCGAGTCTCATAGCATCAGTATCAGTATGAGAACTGTTTTCTGCAGGCCTTGCATAAGAATGGAATATCTTATCAGCGCCTACGCTGAACTCACCTACACGTGTCGCATTCTTACGGTCGTAGTAAGACTCACCGGGGCCTCTTCCGTACCATGTACAAACCATGTCATCCTTAGTAACAGGAATACGGAAACCGTAGCGGACCATATCGTACTTAGGTGTGAAATTCAAAGTCACACGGACAAGATCTGAAGAAGGCACCTCATATGCCACCAGGATATCACCCTTAAACGCGAATGACTTATATCTTGATACGAGCGAGAATGCTCCGTTTACAACGCTGTAATTCATGCCGTTGAACTGGATAGACTTCTGTATCTGCTCGTAATCACTCTCATTCGAGAAGATGGTTCTCGAGAGCACGAAACTTCTGTCAGTTCTGTCGATGTTGGAAGGACATCTGTAGAAGCTCGGCATCATGGGACCCTTTATAAACTCGAACCCGTGTGAAGCGATACCGCACAGAGCGCCGTCTTTTCGAGAGAAGCGTATGGACAGATCCTCAGTATTTACCTGCAGACTTTCCGGAAGAGCCGTAAGCTCAGTGTTATCGATCTTAGTAACGGATGTCTCCTCCAAGGCCTCATCAGGCAAAGCAAGCTCCCCTGCTTCCTCCAAAGGAATCTCAGCGAGTTCATCGACAGGTGCCTGATCCATTACAGTAAGTGAACCGTCAAAGTTCTCATCTGTAACTTTAGGTGCAGGAAGTGCTCTGGCATCTGCAGGAGCCACATCTGACTCTATCGCAGCTGCAGGCTTAAAGTTGCCGCCTCCGGGCATACCGCACTCAGGAGCAACGACATCCTGATAGAATGCCACCTCAAAGCCTTCCTTGGCATAGTAAGTATCCTTAGCAAGCTTGAGATTAATCGCAAAAAGAATCTCGTGAGATAGAAGATTCATATACATCTCGACAAGCTCAGGCTTACCCTGCGCCCATCCGTCTTCGAGATACTTATCGATATTGATCGGGAACTTCAGTGTTCTCGTTCCGTAAGGTTCTATCTCAGGGATAGTTCCTCTTCCGCTCATTACGATATGTCCGCCGAGCAACACCTGCCACTCGAGCAGCAACTCAGGCGTATACGAGAACGGGTGCGCATTACGAAGCGTCAACGTAGACGGATCTTCAGGATGCGAGAATATATTCAGAGTATTACACTGATTCTTGATATCAAGATAGATAGGATGAGGATTTCTTTCTGCATCGACGATACCCTGTCCTATACAGCTGTCATCCTTGTTCTTTCCTCCTACGAGGTCAGCATGGTGGATCCACTTATAGTCAGCGCCGTCATCAGGGAAACGCTTTCTTCCGGGAATACTCTCGAAAAGGTTCTTCCCTGTCTTATTCTTAGCAAAGACTTCTTTCCTGTCCAAACACAGATCCGCCCAAGGTCCGTAAACGATACCTGACTCATTCGGGAAAGGCATAAGATCAGATACAGTCTTCGTCTCGTCCTCACCGCAGTACCATGCCCTGTTATGATCAACTTCTGACTTTATCTCTTTCTTGATCTTAAGGCACTTATCCTTGTTGTAGCGGTAATCATTAAAGGCCCACATTACGACACTCGGATGATTGACTGCACTCTCAGCGTAATCTCTCATCATCTTTCTGTCTGCGCAGGCAATAACATAGATTCCGTACTGATCACACAGATTAAGGAATTCATCACTTAAAGGGAATCCTTCGCCTATAACCGCATTGATGCCGCATCTCTTCATGAGGATGATATCCTGGCGGAATCTTCCGAGAGGAACGCTAATACCGCCCTTAGGATCGAATTCACAGTAACGTACGAGATTAAGCTTAACCGGTACATCATTGATATGGAACTTATCTGCAAGAATCTCAGCTGTTCTGAATCCAAATCTCTTCTTCTTAACGCAGATAACTCTTCCTTCGGAATCCATCATCTCGATTATGAGGTCATAAAGAACAGGCGTTGCATCTGTCCATCTTGCAACATCCAATGCTACAAACTCTACCTTATCTCTTCTTGTAGATCCTGCTTCAGCAGTACCTCCTGCCTGAGACTGAATGCTTATCTGAACCAAAGGAAGCTTATACGGATCATATTCAGCTCTAACTTCCATCAAAGATACACTGAGCTGATAAGGCATTATGAGATCAGTGTGATTTCTTACTCTGAAATCAGCTGTAACTGAGAAGTTACCCTTAGTTACACCAGTCTCCTTCTTAACAGTCAGTGACTTAGAGTCAGATGAAGTATTAATGATATCAAGCTGATCAACGTAAGCATCCGGAACGGATGATACACTCAGATGAAGATTACTGATCTCGAGCAAGGATTCAGCAACGATCCTTACAGGCCGGATAAGTCCTGAGAAACCAAAGTTCATGAGTTCCTTAACTACATGACCATGTTTCTCTCTGTCCCATCTGTAGACTGCGATGGCAAGCTGGTTGGTTCCCGGTCTTGCACTGTCTGACAGCAAAATCCTCTTACGTGTCATTACCGCATGAGATTCTGTAATGAGCTGACCGTTAAGATAAACATCAAAGCTTCCGCAGATACCGGAAGTCTCAAGATAAAGTGCTCTGTCGAGGTCCTGAGGTGTAAATACAACACTGGTCCTGTAGATACCGATCTCATCGTTATCCTCATTAGTGGACTTCATTAAGTACTTATCACTGATGGAGTCTTCTCCACGCTTAGTGATCTTCTCAAGTTCAACAGGATAGTTATACAGAAGGTTCTGGGGTAAACCGTAACCTTCAGTCTGCCATGTGGAAGGAACATTGATGATATCCCAATCGGAATCATCAAAAGATAACGCCTCAAAACCAAACGGGACCTGAGACTCGCCTTGTGCAAGGAAAAACTTCCATGACGACAGGATCCTGTCGTAAGGAGAAGCTACTTCACCGAACTCGGGAAGCTTTCTTTCTTTGTATATATAATCGAACGTATCATATGGTAAAAATCCGTCAGTACTGAATTCAAAACCCATATTTACTCCTCTTGTCAGACAATTATATAGTTTATTTTAACAGATAGGCTTTTATCTGTTCGTTTCCGAATGGTTACAAGTTGTGGCAAATTATCTTTCCCCGACAATTCCCATTTAAACCCTTCAAACGCAATAAAATCAGTAATTACTTGTTCCAAACCGTCGATAATTTACCAACTTTTTCAAATCTGTATATTTCTCGGTTCTGAGCATTTATAATTCCATTATGGATAAGGAGATAATTGATAAACTTAACTATAGACTAGCTATACTCACAAAACTAATCAGTTTTGTTGAAGGCAGAATCGATTCACTTCCTCCCGGCAATCTTCATGTGCAACTTAACGGCGGGAAGGAATACTATTACATGCACGATAGTGATACACAGAGGAATAAGAAAGTACCTATATATGATAAAAAACAAATTTCCGATATTGCACATCGGTCTTACTACCTCAAGATCCTTCGCGCAGCTCAAGCAGAACGTAAGATTATTCGCCAATTCCTAGACAGAGTCCCTGATGTATCGTTCGAAGATATATATGAGTCTCTTCCAAAATCCAGGCAGGACCTAATAACTCCTGTCAGATTAACTAACAGTCAATACATTGACCGTTGGCAGAATCAAATGTATAAACACAAACCGTTTTATGAAGGCGATCCGTTCTTTATTACCGATCGAGGAGAACGCGTAAGGTCAAAATCCGAACAACTGATTGCCAACCGTTTAAATATCAAAGGCATCCCATATAAATACGAATGTCCGATAATAATTAATGGAAATACTATCCACCCTGATTTTACGATACTACGAATAAGCGACCGTAAAGAGCTTTACTATGAACATCTTGGCAAAATGGGTGATGAAGATTATGCCTATAAAGCCATTAATCGAATAAACACATATGTTATGAACGGCTATGTACAGGGATCCAATTTGTTTACCACTATGGAAAGCAACAAAGCTCCGTTTGACATACGAATTCTTGATAAGATGATTGAAGAAAACTTCAGATAACGTTGAATGTGGCGCTTTTCATAAAATGAAGATATGTGCCACAAATAACGACCTCTTTTTGTGGCTGATTCTTCTAATATTCAATTGCGCCACAATAAAAAGGAGAATCCTGTGGCACAATCTTATAACTGATTCTTTCGCCACAAAAACAGCCTATAATTCGTGGCACAATTCCATTATTTATAAATCTCGCCACAATTGAAAATAAACAACAAACAAAAAGAGAGCCGCCTGCCAATGAGACGACTCTCTATAAATCAATTCTACCCAGCTATCAGAATCTGAAGATAGAGATGCTTCTGATGATAGGAGCGAGTGTGTTAGCAACTGTAGACATCATCTTGATGAAGATATCGAGAGCAACACCTACAACGTCCTTACGAGTATCACCGATCGTGTCACCCGTAACGGAAGCCTTGTGTGCAGCGGAACCCTTACCGTGTCCCTCGAGCATACCGGACTCGATGTACTTCTTAGCGTTATCGAAAGCACCGCCGGAGTTACCCATGAAGATAGCTCTCGGGATAGCAACGATAGTAGCACCTACGAGAAGTCCTCCGACGAACTGTACGCCGAAGAGGATACCGCCGACTACAGGGATAACGAGAGCAAGGATTGAAGGAACTACCATCTTACGGATAGCTTCTCTTGCTGCCATTGCGATCATCTTGTTGTAGTCAGGCTTAACCTTACCCTCGAGAACGCCGGGAACAGACATCTGCTTATCACCCTCGTCAGCCATGAGCTTTGCAGAGTCGATAGTGTTGTCTGTAAGAACAGCACTGAAGTACTCAACAAGAGCACCACCGATGATACCACCGGAGATTACTGCGAACGAAGCGAAGTTAAGAACAGGATCAGCACCAATCTCTGTGTACTGTCCGACATAAGCTGTAATGAGTGAAACTGTAGCGAAAGCTGCAGAACCGATAGCAAAACCCTTACCAATAGCAGCAGTTGTATTACCTACAGCATCGAGCTTATCTGTGATTGCACGAACCTCAGGAGCGAGGTGGCAAGCTTCTGCAAGACCGCCTGCATTATCTGCGATAGGTCCGAAAGCGTCGATGGAAACTGTAGCACCAACGAATGCAAGCATACCGAGAGCGGAAACAGCTACACCGTATGTACCGCCGAGGATACCGGAGATAAGGAGTGAAACACCGATAAGAAGGATCGGAAGCAGACAAGATCTGGAACCGATAGCGTCACCCTTTGTGACAACGAAGGCCTCACCTTCTGTACATATCTCAGCAAGCTCTCTTGTAGGCTTGTGATCTGTAGCTGTGTAGTACTCAGTGATGATACCGATGGCAACACCGCTGACGATACCGAGAACGGAAGAGATCCAAGGAGATGCCCAGCCGAGCTTAAAGCCGTAAGCAGACATATCATAATCCTTGAACATGATATAAGAAGCGATACCGCCGAGAACGACAGTAACACCTGCAGAGATCCATGTGGAGAGGTCGAGCTCTCTTGAAGGATCATCACCCATCTTCTTGAAGTTAGCGATGCCAAGACCAATAAGGCATCCGATAAGGCCGCATGCAGCAAGAACGATCGGGAACAAAGAAGCATTTGTAAACGCCTGCTCAGCGATCTCGAGGCCCTTGTGAACAGCTACCTGATAAAGAGTAACAGCGATCATTATAGTAGCAGACATTGTAGCAACAAAGCTCTCGAGCAAGTCGGAACAGTTACCTGCGATATCGTTTACATTATCACCGATGAAGTCAGCGATTGTGTTAGGAATTCTGGAGTCATCCTCAGGAAGGTCATGACGGAGCTTACCGAGGATATCAGAAGAAATATCTGCTGCCTTTGTATAGTTACCGCCGGCAACACGGTTAAACATAGCAACGATGGAACATCCGAGCGAATATGTGGAAATTCTCATCATTGTAGGATTACATACGAGATTTACGAGGATACCTCTGCTCTCAGCTACGTGTGATACACCGCCGTCAAAGCAGAACTCACCAAGGAGAAGTACGAGTATGATACCGAACATACCGAATGCCTGAACTGCAAGTCCGCTGATGGAACCGCCGCACAAAGCAACCTTTACAGTCTCTCCGATGGAAAGTGACTCTCTAGCCTTGTTAGATGTTCTAACATTGGCGTATGTCGCACTCTTCATACCGAGAATACATACGATGGAACTCATAAGTCCTCCGATGAGGAACGAGATACCGGATGTCTTCTCGATGACCATGCAGAAGATAACTGCAACTACACAAAGAACAATACCGATGTACTTGAACTCAGTCTTAAGAAACGTCTCAGCTCCAGACCTGATGATACCGGCAAGTTCGGACATCTCCGCTGTACCCTCCGGCATCTGCTTGATCCTGGAGTAATTCCAAAAAATGTAGACCATAGCAACGACGGTGAGACAGAGGACGACCAGCCAAACAGAAACTGTTGACATATAACTACCCTCCTGAAAAAAACAAACTAAAAAAACAATACTACATCCAGGGGGAAATTACAATTTTAAAATACTATTATAAGGCCAACAATCTCAAGGATTATGATCAGTCCGAAGATAACGCATCCGATGATCAGATCGACCGGTCTTTTGAAGAACTCGGGTGTCGAGAAAGACTCCTTGGTAAGTATGCCCATCGAAGATGTCTTATCGAATGAATCACCGGGCTTAATCTCGCTGACATGATCCTTGGAAGGATCATATACATTGGGCTTGCCGTCATAGCCCGTGTCATATACTGCAGCTACTTCCGGCTTTACCTGTCCGGATATAAGAGCTTCATCTTCAAACGGTTCGTTATAGGAAATCGATGTGTCAGTAAACTCAACAGATTCATAACGCGATGATCTCATAAGCTTGCGCTTATTCTCATCCGTCTTAATGACAAATCCTGTATTATCATCCGGGTCCTTTGTATTCAGGACATTACGCTCCGGATCCATGTCGAAGTCTCTGACTGCCATAAGCGGATTATATCACGGTTATCACCAAGGTGTACCAGTATTATTAAATCCAGAGTACGGATCGTCCGGAGTTCCGTTAGCACCTTCATAGCGCTCCTGCTGACCCTGATTCTGAATATCGATGATCTGCTCTTCAGGTGTCATGGTAGGAGTAGGTGTTGCTCCGCCGTCACCGCCTTCAGGTGTAGGTGTAGGTCCCTGACCGTCATCAGGTGTCGGCGTAGGCTCATCACCGCCTTCAGGTGTAGGAGTCGGAGTATCCTCTCCTCCTTCAGGAGTAGGTGTTGGTGTCTCATCACCCTCCGGTGTAGGTGTAGGCGTATCTCCCTCAGGTGTCGGAGTCGGAGTTTCCGAAGGTGTAGGTGTCGGATCCTCTTCCGGCGGCTGGACGAGAGAATTATAGAATTCGTCAATCTCGTTCTTCAGAGTCTGAGCATCAGGATAGTGACCGCTGTTATCATCTCTTGAAGCACAGCCGTTCTCACAAAGAATGTCTCTTGCCTGATCGAGTATGGCGAGAACCTCATCGAGATTCTCCTCAGTAATGTTATTAGGATCAATCTGCTCCACCAAAGAGAGAGCATAGTTAACACGAAGTCTGCAGTCCTGGGGATCCTCAAGATCATATTCCATTGCACTTGCATACTCCTGCTCGGCAAGTTCGTACTGACCAAGCGTATAGTAGATGTTTCCTCTGTTATACAGATTAACGTAAGGCTCAACAAATCCGAGGAATCCGAGACCGTTCTGCTCATAGATTCCCTTGTTATACTTCTCTATCATCTTATTGTTGCTATAGTCCGCGAGAAGAAGGATCGCAAGGAATACAGCTATGATCGTCCAGATTGCAGCTACTAATCTTCTCATACTCATCCCCTCCTCTTAAGACTGATGAACTCGTATGTGACCAGAGCAGCAAGAGGGATCATAAACCAATAATAGATATCCACATAACCCTGCCTGAACTCTTCTTCAGGATCGCTGAGAAAGTCTGTTGTTAAACCTTCAATCAAAGTATCCAAAACACCCTCATTATTCATATACAGATACTGAACTCCAAGATCGCTCGCAAGGGCATTAAGATTGTCCTCATCAAGCTTTGTAACAGCTTCTGCACCATTAGTAGCCAATACTGTGGAATATGTGTTGCGCAGCTCATCATAATACTGCATATGTCCGCCTCTTTCAGTACCATATCCCATAACTGCGCCGCCATCGATATACTCGGCGATATCATCAAAAGATCTTAGACCAACTCCGTCAGTATTCTCACCGTCTGTCATAAAGAATACTACAGTGTTAGCATCTTCATCATCATGAGCTCTGTCAGCTATATCTTCCAAAGTGTCATAACATACCGAAATGTTGGTACCGGTAGCATATGTAGGAGATAAAGGATAGATAGCATCTATCGCATTCTGTACATAGTTAATATTATCCGTAAAAGGTGTAAGCACATGCGTATTGTTGTTAAAGCAGATAACCGAGAACTTGGCACCGGGCAGGTTCTCGAGCAGATATTGAACATCAGCCTTGGCCCGGTCAAGCCTTGTATCATAACCATTCTGATCATTACCTAACATACTGATAGTATCATCAATAACGATGATGACGTTAAGCTCCATAGTCTGCTTCTCTACTCTGATATTATCCGCTGGATACATAGGGCGCAGATTAATAACAAACAGAAGCAAAACTGTCAGGATCTGTCTGATATAAGGGATAACTCCACGTCTTTTGAACACGATAAGAACAACGCAGAAGACTGCCATGATCGGGATCGGTATTATCGGATTAAATGTAATGTCACTAATCAAGCCGCTCATACGTCACACCTTACACAACCACTGCATCAGAATCATAAATGCCATTGAGATAAGCAGTATCATAAACGGGATCTCAGGGGTAACCTTCTCGCTTATCTCATACTCAACTGTATCAAGAGAAGCTACATGCTCCTGAATCTCTTCAACGATATTACCTACGACTCTTGAATCTTCACCATAATAGAATTCACCGCCTGTCATCTCGACAGTACTTCTCATCATAGCCTTATCAGAAGGATACATGACCTCAGTACCGATACCGTAAACAGTGATTCCTCTGTCAACACAAAGCTGTCCTGCCTCAGGAAGAGTAATGATCTCTGTTCCCTGTAGATCGTTGTCTGTAGAGAAGATAATGATTCTGGATCTGTCCGGATCTTCCTCGATATTGGTAAAGTCAAGCGCCGCAGCAGCAAGGCCGTCTCCTATGATGGAAGAACCTCTCTGTGCGTTGCCTATTAAAGTACCGGCACTGATATAGTTATCAAGCTCAACAAGTCTGTCGCTGTAACCTGCGCGGCCGTTATAGTAATCATTACGAAGTTCCAACGCCTCTTCGATGATATCGAGCTCCTCAAGCACCTGCTCATAATCTGTAGTCAGAGGGCAAAGATACAAAGGAGATGTATTGAAGATAACAATACCGAATCTTTCTCCATTAAGATTCTCAACAACTTCCTTGAGTTTACCAACAAGTTCAGCATTAAGATGGTCAACCGTGGTAGATATATCCATGCACAGGATAATATCGCGATTCATATTCTGAATCTCAGTAACCTCTGTCCTGTAAGGAACAGCCATAAGGAAACCTGACAGCAGAATATTAGCCACGATGCTCGTGGAAAGAATGAACTTAAGGAACTTATATATCCTCATCTTTCTTCTGAAGTGAGGAATCTGCTTAATGTAATCAAGTTCCGCAGCCTTTGTGCCGCCTTTAAACTTCTTCTTTCTTCTGAATCTGATGAAAGAGAATACAATAAAGAAAAGTGCTATACCGGCACAGACATAAAGGGCGATAGTATACTTTAATTCCATCTTGAGATCACCCCTCTTGTCTTCTCTATTGAATTCTTAACGTCACCTGCAGATATCTTGTCGAACTCAGGCTCATAGTACTCTTCGATAAGATCGGCAAGATCTACAAGCTCTGTCTTCTTAATCTCTGAGAGCGAATACTTCGTAACCTCTATTCCTGTTGCCTTATAAGCAAAATCTCTTATAAGCACACTCATCTTCTCATAAGAAGGTCTGATACGTGTCTTATCAGAATCAAATTCCATCTCTATATGATGAAGCCTGGCAAGATACTCCTGCTTAAGTTTCTGCATATCGGGCTTTTCCCAAAGAATCGCTTTAATAGTATTCTTTCTTCCTGCCTTCTTATTTCTTATTATCCTGAAAATGATCATGGCAATAAGAATTAAAGTCACGAGAGCAAGAGCCGCAGCAGTAAGTGCGATCGGCCAGGCAGAGTATTTAAACATCTTCTGTACATCTACTGTCGTAGGCATTCTATTACTTCCACATCTTATGTTTCTCAAGAAGCTCTATAAGGCTTCTGTCTACATGATCAACGGTATCAACCGAAGTGTGAGCTATACCGTGATGATTAAGCTTATCTTCATTTGCATCAATTATCTCCTGACGCATCTTCGCTGATATCTTCTTAAGCTTACGGCTCTCAGATACAAACGGAGGAATATAGTCACGGCGGTCTACACTGTAGATCTTCTTACCGAACATATCAGCGTCGGATACATTAACAAGAAGAACATCATGTACAATAACGAGCTGTCTTAACAAAGACTCATCGAGCTTTCTTGTACCTTCCATATCTGTAACCAGAATGATGATCATCCTTCTTCTGATATTACGAATGAGATACTGAAGTGCCTTATTAAGATCGGAGTCATTATCATAAGTAACTGAGTCATGATAATTACTTAATATATTCTCTATATTAAGAAGTCCTCTCTTAAACGGGAAATGACGCATGGACTTGTTGTCCGGGAATATGGCACTTACATAGTCTCCGTTGTGATCGACCATATATGCCAAAGATCCGCCTGAGATCAAAGCTACATCGCGCTTCTCCTCACCGGCATCAGTATCAGCAAGCATACGCTTGTTAGTATCCATTACAAACATGATATTATGCTTCTTCTCGGCAATATACTGCCTGATAAGGACCTTCTGGCTTCTTGATGTAGCTTTCCAGTCGATATCCTTGATATCGTCACCCGGAACATATTCGCGCAGCTCATCAAAGTTCATACTTCTACCCTTATAGATAGAGTTATATGAACCATCCAAAACTCTGCTCGTCGCCCTGTTTGTAGCTATAGTCTTATAGCGCTGAAGGCCCGAGCTGATCCTTGAAACGTAATTCAACTTCATGGAGTATTAACAGCCTGGAAGATAGCGTCGATAATTGTCTCAGGCTGAACACCGTCAGCGATAGCTGCGAAGTTCAACATGATTCTGTGTCTCATTACCTCGTGACGCATTTCCTTAACGTCATCAGGTGTTACATAAGCTCTGCCCTGGTAAAGCGCAACAGCCTTTGAAGCTTCCATGAATGCGATAGCTGCACGGGTTGATGCACCCATAGCGACATAAGGCGCGAGATCCTTGAAGATTGTCTCCTTGCGTCTGGAAGCCTGAACAAGATCAACAATGTACTTCTTGATAGAAGGAGCAAGATAGATCTTCTTGCAGATATCCTGAAGGAAGAGAACATCATCAATCGTAGCTACAGGAGTTACATTCGTAAATACATCCTTCTCGATACGGTTAAGGATCTCAATCTCCTGATCAGCAGAAGGATATGTGATTATCTCCTTAAGAAGGAATCTGTCGAGCTGAGCCTCAGAAAGCTCATAAGTACCTTCCTGCTCGATAGGGTTCTGTGTAGCAACTACAACGAAAATGTCAGGGAGCTTATAGCTTGTACCGCCGATACTTACTGTTCTCTCCTGCATGGCCTCGAGCATGGCACTCTGAGTCTTTGCAGAAGATCTGTTGATCTCATCGAGAAGAACAAAGTTGGCGAATACAGGACCGATCTTTGTCTCGAACGTATTGTTATTCATATTAAACGTCTGAGTACCGATGATATCACTCGGCAGAAGGTCAGGCGTACACTGGATTCTGGAGAAGTCACCGTTAACAGCTTCTGTAACTACCTTAGCTGCAGTAGTCTTAGCAAGACCCGGCACAGACTCAAGAAGGATATGGCCGTTAGCCATCATAGAAACAAGAAGCGAAAGACCCAGTCTCTCCTGTCCTACCATCTTGGATGAATAATAGTCCTTGATACCCTTGATAATGGTACCGGCGCGCTGCATCTGCTCAACTGTGATATCAGTCTTAATCTGATCCATAAAGCTATCCCCTTTGGTATTATTAAAAAACTCTTATGATTATAACACAAACTAATAAAAAAGGACTGCCCGTTATGAAGTGAACCCCTAAAGTCGGACAGCATTAAAACGAGTATAAGGACTGATTCCTTGCCTGGCAAGGAGTCAGTCCTTTCAGTTTGACTTGAATTCTCTCGTTGTTGTAGTACTCAAT
>JAEEGJ010005009.1_pt1 | contig 42920 bp, 44 predicted proteins | sample 8958761 | NCBI WGS metagenome assembly JAEEGJ01 (sample SAMN16246546, study PRJNA631951) | gut metagenome | biome: gut microbiome; feature: rumen; material: RS-attached | host: Bos | place: Iran: Karaj | collected 2018-10
GTTCATTTCGAATTTATCAATATTACTTTATCATTCCGACTGTAAATCTTCAAGTTTCCTTCCGCACGAAAAGCACTCTCCCCCAACAAAAAAGGACCGTCCCGCGGGACAGTCCTTTTCGCATAGTAATCTAAATAAATAATCGCATCTTACATCAGCGAAGCCAGCTCGGTGTACTCGTAGCCGAGTGCGGAAGCGACATTCTTATTCGTGCACTTACCGTCATAGCAGTTCACGCCGGAAGTGATGACTTCGCTCTTCTTGCAGGCTTCCTCGAGACCTGCCTCCGCGATCTGAAGGCCATACTTCAGAGTAGCATTTGTAAGCGCGATCGTACTCGTTCTCGGAACCGCACCCGGCATGTTGCCGACGCAGTAGTGAACGACGCCGTCCTCGATGTAGACCGGATCATCGTGAGTGGTAACGTGAGAAGATTCACCGCAGCCGCCCTGGTCGATCGCGACGTCAACAAACACCGCACCGTCCTTCATTTCCGGCAGATACTTCTTCTTAAAGAGCTTTGGTGTGGAACCGCCCGGGATCAGAACAGAACCGATAACGAGGTCCGCATCCTTGCACGCACGCTCGACATTGGAATCGTTGCTGACGAGCGTCTGGATATGCGCTCCGAACATGTTGTCGAGCTCCTCGAGGCGCTTCAGATTTACGTCGAGGATCGTTACGTTCGCACCCATGCCGACCGCGATCTTGCAGGCGTTCATGCCGACCGTACCGCCGCCGAGAATAACGACGTTTGCCTTCGGCGTACCCGGAACACCTGCGAGCAGGATGCCCTCACCGCCGAACTTCTTCTCAAGATACTTCGCGCCTTCCTGAATGGAAAGACGGCCCGCGATCTGGGACATAGGAGCCAGACACGGCAGGGAGCGGTCCTTTTCCTGCAGCGTCTCATAAGCAACAGCCTTCACCTTACCGGCGAGAAGCGCATCCGCCTGCTCTTTGTCTGCCGCGAGGTGCAGATATGTATAGAGGATGAGACCGTCACGGAACAGCGGATACTCTTCCGGAAGCGGCTCCTTGACCTTGACCATCATGTCGACGAGGTGCCATACATCGGCCGCATTGTCGATCAGCGACGCGCCCGCATCGACGTACTCATTGTCCGTAAAACCGGATCCGACGCCCGCGCCCTTTTCCATGTACACATGGTGGCCGGCCGCCACGTAGGCTTTCACGTTGTCCGGCGTCAGGCCGACGCGGAACTCATTGTTCTTGATCTCTTTTACACAACCGATCTTCATAGTCACATCCTCACTCTACTTCATAGTTTTTTCCGCGCGAAAAGCACTTTTCGCCGCTGTTTTTTATTGTATCATATGAGTATCGGTTTTTTAAAAGCACTCGCAGTATACTAAGTGTTTTTCTTGGAGAAAAGATACATGGGAAGCAGTTATGTTTCATATTCCGAAGAGGAAAGAAAGCTCGTCAGAGAGGGCGGGATCACAGCGATCCGGCAGGTCCTGACGGGATCAGATACTGAGAAGAAAAGAAGCCTTCTTCTCTGCCTCGACTGGTTCATGGATCCTTACTATAAACAGGATATTTCCTCTTTTAAAGAAGAACTGATCGCGCTTCTTGAGACCGTGATCGTTTCAGAAAATCCCATCGAAGTGAAGGACGATGCGCTGCAGCTTCTTTCCGATTACTGCTGGGGGCCGTTCCCGACACTCGAGCAGCATGTTGATGAGATCGAAGACGAGCTGAAAGCGAATGCCGAGTACACGATCAATATGCACCGCGAGGCGCAGATCCAGAAGTTTATGGACGAAGAGTGCATCCGCATCTGGGGTGAATACCGCAACAAACACGAAGGCACCGCCGACCGGGTATGGGTGCTTTTCGACAGGAATACAAATGTATCGAAAAAGCACGTTCTTGAGACGATTTATCTTCTCGAAAACGGTGAACGCAGATACGATGTCCGCTATCCCGGAAAGCCGCCGAAGAAGACCGCCGGCAGCGGGACATATCTCGAGCCGGAGATCCGATTCAACATTATTTTGAAGGAAAGAAAAGCCGTCCTCACGTATGCTTTTTCTGCATCGGAAAACGGCGGTTTCACATACGGTATTCTGGGCGAAGACGGAAGTTATTCTCTGTCTTCCCCGTCGGCAATCTGAGCCTGTTCGCTGATCAATTCGCAGGCTTTTCCTCATCGGAAATTTCAGGATTTTTCGCACTCTTTCGGAGCACCGGGATCAGGCGGTGTCCGATCATCGCGGCGATGACCATCTTGATCGAATCCGTCGGCATGAACATGAGGAAATAGTTCGTCAGAAGGACATTCGCGCCGATGGTCTTTTCGAGGTGGAATCTGCACACCAGATAGAGGTACGGCACGCCGATCAGATAGATCACCAGAAGGCCCGCGTAGCACGCGAGAATGATGCGAAGAAAAGTAGGTTTCCCGTCTTTGGTCTGCGTGAGTTTTCCCGTGACAAAAGCACCCGCCACCATTCCAATAAGATAGCCGAAGCTCGGCTGAAGCACGTATGCCGGTCCGCCTCCGCCGGTAAAGATCGGAAGTCCGATCAGGCCGAGCAGGATATACACGCCGACCGACAGCGCGCCGAGCTCACCGCCGAGCAGGAGTCCAGCCATTGTGGTAAAGAGGATCTGCAGCGTGAACGACAGCATCGGGAACGGTACTCTTATAAAAGCACCGATCGCCGTGAGCGCGGCGAACATCGCCACCAAAGTGATTTTACGGATCTTATCGCGGTTAGAATTTTTCAAATTGTATCACTCCTTCGTCGGACGGACACTGACTTCGCCCGAGGAAAGTGTAGCCTTCGTTCCATCTTCGTATTTCACTATGAGATTGCAGTCATCGGTGATGTCGATGACCTTTGCACGGCGTTTCTCACCCGCGCCCGTCGGAATCACGTCGACGTCTTTTCCGAGCACGAGGCATCTCGCCTTATAATCTTTCTCGTATTTCAGATGCTTCGTATCCCTGTAGATCGCGAAAAACGAGTTCAGGAATTCTGCGGCGATCTTATTCTTCGCATCCGGGGTGCTGTCCGGAAGGATCGCGCCGGCGATGTCCCTGATCTCTTCCGGGAAGCCTCCTTCCGGCGCGTACACGTTAAAGCCGATGCCGAGCACCGCGTACTCGAGGTTGCCGTTCTCCATGCTGATCGACGCCTCGGTAAGGATACCCACGACTTTCCGGTCGTGATAGAAAATATCGTTCACCCACTTGATCTGCGGGCGGTCTTTTTTTGATGTATCCGCAATGACCGAATCAATGGCATTACATGCAGCCACCGCCGCCATCGTCGTGATCTTCAGTGCCTGCTGCGGAGGAATGTCGCTCGGCCGCAGGAGCACGCTGATGTAGAGTCCCGTATTCATTGGCGAATAGAAAGAGCGCCCCATTCTGCCCTTGCCGCCGGTCTGCGAATTCGCGATTATGACCGTGCCCTCGCGCGCCCCGCCCGCTGCCTTTTCCTTTAACAGCGTATTGGTAGACCCGACCTCATCAAACACTTCGAAGTCGAGGTCGAGTTTCTCATTCAGGTATTTTCCGACGCCCTGCCCCGACACGATGTCCGTATCAGGTGACAGGCAGTAGCCGCGCGACTTCACCGCCTCGATCGGATAACCGTCCGCGCGGAGCGACTCGACCGCTTTCCATACAGCAGTGCGCGACACATCAAACTTCTCCGCGATCTCCTCGCCGGAGAAGTACTTCCCCTTATTCTTCTCAAAAAGCACCAGCAGTGCTTCTTTGGTGTTCTGTGGCTTCATGTGTTTTACTCTTTTCTTTCCCGAGTTCAGAGAAAAGATATCACTGATCAGATCATTAGTCAACCCTATTTTCATTTATGGTTAACTAACGTCAGAACAAGGTATACTTCTTCCTTTCAATAGAAAACCTCTCTCCCCTTCTGAATATCGCGAAATCTTTCCAAAAAAGTACTGGACATTCTTGTCAAATGGTGTATCATATGAATTAACAGACATATGAACGATTATTCATATGTTCGTCGCCGGCAAGATTCACATATTTCCGCAGGGCACGTCAATACCAGTGCTTTTCGGGCGAAAGAAAACGGAGGACAATACACATGAAAAGAACATTCAAACTCGAAGATCTCGACTGCGCAAACTGCGCCGCAAAGATGGAAGATGCCATCTCCAAGCTCCCGGGCGTTACCAAGTGTTCCATCAACTTCATGGCACAGAAGATGATCCTGGAAGCTGATGACGATAAGTTCGACGCGGTCCTGAAGGACGCCGTAAAGTGTGTCGCAAAAGTTGAGCCGGACTGCCGCATTATCTTGTAACCGGTAATTAGAATAGAAAGAATAGAAAGAAAAAGGAACTGAAAACAATGACCAGGAAGCAGAAGAAAACTTTGATCCGTATCCTCACCTCCGCAGTATTGCTGGTGGTGCTGCACTTTCTTCCGCTTTCTGACATTCTGGAAAATATCTTCGGAAGCAGCGAGGACGGCGCAGCACCGGCTCTCCGCCGTGCAGCGGCGATCGTTCTTTATCTTATCCCCTACCTGATCGTCGGATTCGATGTCGTAAAAAACGCGATCAAAAAGATCGGCACAGGTGATTTTCTCGATGAAGAATTCCTCATGATGATCGCCACCGTCGGTGCTTTTGTCATCGGAGAATATCCCGAGGCGACTGCAGTTATGCTCTTCTATCAGCTCGGCGAACTCTTCCAGAGTATCGCCGTCGGAAAGAGCAGAAAGTCGATCGCCGCCATGATGGACATCTGCCCGGACACCGCCGTCGTGCTTCGTAACAACACCGAGGAGGAAGTCGATCCTTCCGAGGTCGAGGTCGGCGAAGTCGTGCTGGTCAAGCCCGGCGAGAAGATCCCGATCGACGGCGTGATCTCCGAGGGAAGCACCTCTCTTAACACCGCCGCGCTGACCGGCGAGAGCCTCCCTGTCGAGGCCACCGTCGGATCTGCCGTTTATTCCGGATCCATCAATCTCAACTCCGCGATCAAGGTCACGACCACGACTGCATACGAGAACAGCACGGTTGCGCGTATTCTCGAGCTCGTCGAAAACAGCACGGACAAGAAAGCGACTTCCGAGAAATTCATTACGAAATTTGCCCGCATCTATACCCCCGCCGTCGTCCTCCTGGCGGTCCTGATCGCCGCAGTCTGCGCGATCTTTACTGACCTCGGGATCTCCGGCAGCATATACCGCGGCCTGATCTTCCTTGTGGTCTCATGCCCATGCGCGCTCGTGGTGTCCGTGCCTCTCTCCTTCTTCGGAGGGATCGGCGCCGCCAGCCGTCGCGGCATTCTCGTCAAGGGCAGCAACTATCTTGAAGCCTTAGCCAAGATCGATACCGTCGTGCTCGATAAGACCGGAACACTCACAGAAGGTGCTTTTGCCGTAGAAGCGATCCACCCGAACGAGATCGATGCCGATGAACTGATCGACATTGCCGCGCTTGCGGAGAGCCGCTCGAACCATCCGGTCGCCGAATCGGTCGTAAAAGCACATGGAAAACACATCGATCCTTCCCGTCTCGGTGACGTCGAAGAGATCGCCGGCCGCGGCATCCGCGCGGTCGTCGACGGACAGGAATATTATGTCGGCAACGGCAAGCTCATGGAAGACGTCAAGGCGGACTTCCACGAGTGCCATCTCCCCGGCACGATCGTCCATGTCGCACGCCGTGTTTCAACGGATAATGTCACCGGCTCCGGAGCCTGCGCAGTTACCAGCGAGTACCTCGGCCATATCGTCATCAACGATGTCCTGAAGAAGGATTCGCCCGATGCGATCGCGGACCTCAGAAAGTCCGGCGTAAAGAACATCGTCATGCTGACCGGCGATAACGGAAAAGTCGCCGCCCGCGTTGCAGAGCAGGTCGGCATCGACACATATCACGCGGGTCTTCTCCCCGCTCAGAAAGTGGAAAAACTTGAAGCGATCCTCGGCGCGAAAAGCACCGGTAATGTGGCTTTTGTGGGTGACGGCATCAACGACGCGCCGGTCCTTACAAGATCCGATGTCGGTATCGCAATGGGCGCGCTCGGATCAGACGCTGCGATCGAAGCTGCGGATGTCGTCCTGATGGATGACCGTCTCGCGAAGATCCCGGTTGCGATCCGTATTGCGAGGAAGACCATGCGCAGCGTCATCGAGAACATCACCTTCTCGCTGGTCGTAAAGATTGCTGTCATGGTGCTCGGCGCGCTCGGCATCGCTGACATGAAGCTCGCGGTCTTCGGCGACGTCGGTGTCCTTATCCTTGCGATCCTCAATTCCCTCCGCGCAATGAGAGTTCCGAAATAAACCCATATTCTTAATTCGGGTCGCGGACTGTAACGTAATTGTCGCCGGTATCGATTCCGTATTTCTCCAGAAAAGCACTTAAGCCCGGTGCCTGTTCGGGTCTTCTTACCAGCATCGGCTGGTGGGCATCGCATCCGAGTACAAACTTCGCGCCCATCTTCGATGCCATTTCGAAGAAGCGGTCGCACGGATAGTGGCGTCCGTCGGAGAATCCGTACATGTTGATCTCGAGCGGGATATCCAGTTCGAGGGATTTCTCTACGATACGGACCATGTGTTTTTTATAGATATCATCCGGACCGGTATAGTGTATCAGATCCGGGTGTGCCAGATACGTGAAAAGCCCTGTCTCCATGCCCTCGATCGTGGTATCGACATACGAGCTCAGTTCTTCTTCGCTGTCGGTGGCTTCGCCGACGTAGATGCCTTCGACCTCATTCGGCGTGAAGTGCTGTCCCTGGATGAGGTAGTCGAGAGGATATTTCCGAAGTTCCTCGATCAAAGGCGGGAAATACTTTCTCGAATACTCGACTTCATATCCGATCAGGATCTTAATGTCATTCTTATATTCCTCGCGGAGTTTTACGAGTGTCCCCGTATAGTCCGGGATCTCGTTCATCCGCATGCGGATCCATGAATAATGTTCTTCTTCAAAAGGCTGCGGTACGTGGTCTGAAAAGCCCAGCACCTTAAAGCCCTCTTTGATTGCCTGTTCAATATATTCGCGCTCCGTACCCTTCGCGTGATTGCATCGGATCGTGTGCGTGTGATAGTTTGCCAGCATAAATTCTCCTGCTCCTCAGCGCTTCTCTTTCAGCATGAAGCCGCATTCATCCGCGGCGTCTCTAAAGCACGAAAGGATCTTCTCCGCATAGTCGCCGAGATTCTCCTCCAGTATCGCCGTATTTACGAAAAGCACTGCGTTGTCAGCGCTCATGCAGCTCAGGCAGTCGTAAAGAGCGTCCAGGTTCTTTCCGAAATACTCCGGAAATCCCATCTCCTTCGCAATCGCTACATACGCCGCTTCCTTATTCGTCATATCTTTTCCGTCAAGAAGATAAATGTTCATGTCATTCCTCCCCGTAAAGCAGCGTGAATGTTTCGTAATGGTCGTCAGTATAGTAGATCAGGCCGTCATTCGAGAACACGATGCGCTTGGCGCCACGGGACTTCTTGCCCTTCGTGTCGATGTCGCACTCGGTGTACGTTCTTCCCTTCTTGGCCGGAAGCCGGCCTTCACGGTTTCCGAACCTGTCTCCGCCGATGCTTGCTCCCGGGAAATAGTCCTCCAGGGATCCGCCTTCCCAGCCCTTCGCCTGCGCTTCCTTCTTCGTGACAAAGTTCGACGGCAGGTGGCCGTAAGTGTAGATATAAAGCGCCACATCGTCCTTCGACGTGTAGGTCCCGTTCTCATCGATCAGCGGCGCGGTCGTCGTCGGAGTCGTATCCTTCGTTTTCTTCGTCGCTTCGGTGGTCTCTTTCGTCGCCTCCGTTGTAGCTTCCGTCGTCGACTCGGTTGTTGCTTCCGTCGTAGGCGCGGCAGTGGTTGTCGTCGGTGCGGCAGTGGTCGGCTCAGCCGTCTCCTTCGAGGATTCTGTCGTAGTCTCCGTCGCAGCTGTCGTCGTTGTCGGAGCTTCAGTCGGCTTCGCCTTCTTCTTTTTGCAGCCGGATAACAGACCCAGCGCGATGACGGCGCACATGATCAGAAGCCAGAGTTTCAGATGTTTCTTACCCATATGTCGTTCCTCATTTGTCTATTCATCTTTTCGCGCTCTATTATAGCAAAAGATTCCGCGAATGGGTGACACCCACATTCGCATCATTATCCTAGCACAAAAAATCTCCGAATCAGTCACCAAAAACGCTCTTCGAGTGAGTGTTTAGGTGATTTTTCGGAGATTTTCCAGATCTTTCGCTATTTTTCACCGATACCCTCACCAAAAGCACCTTTCAGGTGAGTATTCCGGTGACTCTGCCATTCCGCCGAAGCCGTGCCTCAACGGTTCACCAGGAAGTGCGGCGTCATTAGCGTGAACAGTGCGCCGAGGCCCGCGTTGACGATGGCGCCGATGGCCAGCATGACTGCGACCACGTGGAAGTACACGCCGAGCACGACGAAGACCGCAGCCGGGACAAGCCCGAAGTACAGGACCATGATCTGCGCGATCGTTTTGAATGTCGAGCCTGCTTCGCCGGGCACAGATACGTCGACAAAAGCACCGACCGTCGTGCCAAACAGCGCCACCGACAGGATGAATACGAACCATCCGGCTGCCACCAGCGGGCTTGTGCCGATCATGATCGCAGCAACCACGATGGGAAGAATCAAGTCGATCGCGTTGACCGCTATGCTGCCGAGAAGCGAGTACCAGATCTTCTTCAGCGGCGGTTCCGGGATCAGGACGAAGAACTCACGCTTCGTGTCCTCAAGAAGCGGATTTCCGAGCGTTCTGTAGAACATCAGGAAAGTCAGTGCGCATGCCGGGATGATGAAAGGATCGATCCCGGAGATGTTCGAGCGGCCGGCCGCCCATGCTGCCGCGATCGCAGAAAGCGTAAACACGACAAGTGTATTGCTGAAGATCTTGAATCTGCTGAATCTCAGACGGTTAAAGACTGCCTTATGAAAGAAAACGCTTGCACCGGAACCTCTGTGGAATCCGTCACGCTCGAGCTTTGAAGAACGCTCCTTCTCGCGGGTCGTAACCACGCCGGAAGAGGACTTCTTCGCATTCTCCATGATGGCCGCATACTTCTCTGTCTCATACATCGCATCCTCATAGAAGTCGGCTTCCATCTTCCAGATGAAGATCACGACCAGTGCACATGCGAACACGAACAGTACGAGATACAGCAGTGACATCGCCACTTCGCCTTCGATCGCATTGTAGCAGAAACCGCGCATCCAGCCCCAGAACGGAACCCAGAATGTATTCTTGTTCGCGAAGAAGTCAAAAGCACCGGTAACTACGTCTTTTCCCGTCGCCATAATGTATGCGCCGAAAACACCGGCGAGGATCGCATAGGCGATGATAACGTATCTCGACAGCCCGGAAGTTCCGTGCTTTGTCTTGCTCATGACGGTATAGAATGTGACCTGCACGAGTGTGCCGAAGATCAGCACGAGGCCGTAGGCTATGATCAGGGACACCGCGCCCCAGACGCCGAACCCCGCATTAAAGATAAGATTCGGGAGCTGGAAAAACATGTAGAGCGAGAGCAGAAGCGAGACAGCCAATGTGCCGATCAGCCGGAACATCAGGACCGACTGCGGTTTCATCGGGGTCGCAAAAAGCATCGGCACATCGGCCGGCTTGAATATCTTACCCGATTTATTCGCATTTGAAATATTCATTGCAAGCGTCAGGAAGAACAGTGCGCTGATGATCAGATCGACCAGTTCCGTCATCGTCTTGCTGCGTTCCTTGAGGAAACCGGGCGTCTTATCCTTCTTCTCTGTCTTCACTTCCGAAGTACCGGAAGGATCGGTAACACCCTCTCCGTCTTTGACAGTAACACTGATCTCCTCTTTCTTATCGTCTTTCGAATCCGGGAGAAGGACGCCGACGCCGAGGCCGACCAGACCTCCGAGCAGCAGGCACGCGAGCATGATCGCGACCCACGTCTTCAGCACCTTCCTGATTGCATTGACGAAGGAGTGAAAAGTATAATAGAAAAACAGTCTCATTATTTGTCCGCTCCCTTCGCGTCAGCGCCGGAAGTTTCCGCGTCAAAAGCACTGTCACCGGGTTTTTCTCCGGATTCACCTTCAGATATTCCATCCCCGTCCACAGGTGCTTTTACCGAGGAAGGAGAAAGACCTTCGGTTACGAGGAAGAACTGGTCTTCGAGTGTCTTGCCTGCGCGCTCGATCTCTTCGCGGCTGACATTTGCGCGGACTTCGCCGTTCTGCATGATGACGGTTCTGTCCCAGAGCATATCCACACTGTCGATGATGTGCGTACTGATGAGCATCGTCTTGCCCGCCTGGCGCATCTCCTCGATATAGTTCTTCAGTTCTTTGATCGCGTGCGGATCGAGGCCGAGGAGCGGCTCGTCCATGAGAATGATCTCCGGATCGGGAAGGAGCCCGACGCAGAGGTTCAGTTTCTGCTGCATGCCCTTGGAGAGCTCATCGCCGAACTTCTTTTTCTTATCGGAAAGTTCGAACTTCTCAAGCAGCATCTCGATCCTGTCTTTATAGTTCGTCATCTTGTACGCACGCGCGATAAATTCCATGTGCTCGATGACCGTAAGATTCGGATAAAGCGACGGAAGCTCGGGGATATAGCCCACGATCTTTCTGGCCTCCGAAGTCTTGTTCAGATAACCGTTGACCGTGATTTCGCCGTCATATTTCAGAAAGCCGATGATCGACTTGATGATCGTACTCTTGCCCGCACCGTTAGGTCCGAGAAGGACCGTCAGACTGCCGGGCTCCAGCGTGAAAGAAACATCCTTGCACGCGACATTTTTGCCATACTTCTTGGTAACACGATTTACAACTAACATAATCTCTCTCCTTGCTTTGAGCCCCTTGTTTCCCTGACGCGTCCCCACGCGCCCCGCAGCTCATGATTACATATTAACGGAGATCGTTCAAGCAATCGCCAAGAAATCTTAAAGAATTTCTAAAGTCGAAAAGCACTCGTGCCGCAGCCCTTTACTTCTGAGGATGCGCGTCCATAAACTCTACGATGTGCTGACGGTTCTTAAGCGCCGTGGTCGCGCCGACCTCGGTCGTGCAAATCGCTGCGCAGGCGTTGGCACGCATAAGGCAGTCCGTCAGAACCTCCTCCGGGATCGCGCCGGTATCTTTGGCAAGATTCTCCGGAACCGCGGAATCTCCGAGTTCTTCAAGTCTTCTCAGGAGTTCGGAAGCAAAAGCCGCCACGAAACTGTCGCCGGCGCCGGTCGCATCGACCGCCTGAATATCGTAGGCCGGATACTGACAGGAGAATTTCCTGTTCTTAAAGTAGAAGCCTTTTGCACCGAGCTTGATGATGACGTTCTTTACGCCATAGGAAAGGAACACATCCGCCATCTCGGACGGATCTTCCCTGCCGGTATAGTACTTCGCCTCATCTTCATTCGGCGTAATGAAATCGACCATCGGAAGAGAATCGGCGATATCGTCAAGTGTCAGCTTCACAAAGTTCGGAAGTTTCGTGTCCGCAAAGATCAGGGTGTGTGCTTTTACCGCCTCTTCACAGGCTTTCCGGATGATCGCCGGATCGTTAAAAGGCGCGCGGAACAATGATCCCAGGATCATCATCTCCGAGCAGGTAAACGCTTCCGGGTACTTTTCCGGATGGAAGTTATAGCGGTGCGCTTCATTCGTGATCGACTTTCTCGAACCGTCATCATTGACAAACATCGTCGTCACCGGCGTCGGATGATCCTTCTCGCGCAGGAGCGAAGAGGTATCGACCAGATTCTTGTGAAGGTAATCCATGATCATGTCGCCTGCGGCATCCTCGCCGAGGAAGCACATAATCGCCGAGTTCATCCCGAGGCGTGCCGCCGTAACGGCTTCATTGACGGCCTCGCCGCCAACATTCAGTGAGCACGATGAAGCGCGGAATCCCGTCGCCGAGACCGGGTTCGGATCATACCCCTTAATGATACAGTCAACCAAAGCCGTGCCCATACACACGATATCCAGACGCTTCATAGAACTCTCCTTCTTGCTTCCAATAACACAATAATTTACCTTCTGCATTATACCACTCGGGCAAGTGCTTTTCGAAAAAGGCATAAGCAGGGTTTATCTCTTTTTTCGGGAAAAGCACCCGTACATGGCAAGTCCCGGTCATGCCTTTTCCAGCATGCCGGGACTTTCAAAACTATTCTGTTATTCAATCACCTAAGGCGTATACCCCCGCCTTTTCAGAGCGGCCGATCAATCTTCTACCGTCTCGCCCGGGACCTCCGGAACACTCGCTGTGATTACATCGCAGGCCTCAAAGCCTAAAACTTCCAAGTCTAATCTCTCATACTTTTCCATGCTTCTACTCCTTTATATCATGTGGTCGGCTTCGGTGTATTGATATAGTTCATGACCGCCTGATAGTAGTCGTACAGTGCAACCATAGCATATTGCTTGCCGGTTGTAAATGTTCCGCTTGTATTCTTAAGTACTGCGTTGACATAGGAGAGAACACTTACCTCGCCCTGCTGGATATCATGCATGGAAGCGAAAGATCTCGGCCCGAGGCCCTCGACCACATACACATACCAGTTACCTTCACCAAGATCGTCTGTTCTCTTGAAGACCGAGTTATCCGGATAGTAGTGATTATCCGCAAGCTTTACATAGTAATAGATCTTCGTCCTCGAGTTCATCGATACGGAATAGGCAGCACTTACGATATTGTTCTTGCCGACAGGACTTACGAAAGCGAAAGGAGCGACGAGTGTCTGTACTCTGGAGATATCATCCGAAGAGTAGTCCGAATTTTTAATAGCTTCTTCATGAGTATTGTTATCGGTCCATCCGGAGTTCTGGAGATAATAGCCGTAATCCTCCATCGCCTTAACCAGAGCGACTACATTCTCACCATAACCATCTGTATTCTTGATATACTCGCAGTATTCCTGACAGGAATAAACACTCTCGGACGTCTCGCCATCCGTACCATAGTGAAGTGTCGCCGTGAATGTATCCGCGATCTCCATAGCATTGAGTTCCAGGACAAAACAGTAAGTCGGTGCACCGAAAGCACTTTCTGTACACTCGGCAAATGTCACCTTATGTCTGCGTCCGTTCGAAAGCTTGAAGGTCACATAAACGGTGTCCTTATCCACGCCTTCCGGAATCTTGACCATGCACTTGACGCCGATTGAATCTGACAGTTCGACTGCATAACCCAGGATCATCGGAGCCGGATAATCCTCGGTGCTCATCGGATACTGCTCATTAAACTCCGCTGTCGTGTACTCTGTATAACGGACATGGTTCGGGAAAGTCTTCGTGGACTCTGCTCTGAGACGATACTTCATGAGGTAGTGACGCTCGATCTGGGTACCGTTGTAAGTAACCGGTGCGTCCTTACTGTCCCATGTAGAGTCTACATTATAGTACTTATTGCCAAGCTTGACGATATTCCAGCCATGCGCCTCGCCATTACCCAGACCTGCGATCAAACGGGTGTCAACACCCACTGTCAGAAGCATACGGTAAATCAGATTCGCATAGCCCTGACATACCGCAGTTTGATCGATCAGAGCGGCATATGCGGAATACTTCAGCGTGTAAGCCTCATCGTTCAGGTTCGTGTAATCATATGTACAGTGCTTAGTGACATAATCATAGATTGCGGTGAACTTCTGATAATCCGTCTTTCCATCAAGATTCAGGGAAGCAAGAACACTGTCAATCGTTTCAGCCACCTGCTGTTCCTGTTCCGCCGTGGTGTAATATTTCATATGGAAAGCGTAAGTTACATTAGAATACGTAGCGCTAAGACTTGCTCCGCTGCTCAGCACATGCCAGCGGAGATAGTCACCTCTGTCCGGAACTCCGGTATGTGTATATGCCGCATCTAAGATCGGCTTGTAAAAACTCTGAACATACGCAGATATTTCATCACCTGACATTGAATGGAGATCCTGATGATCTGCCGGATAATTGAGCGTAACAGAAAACTCTTCCACACGGGCGGCCATCTTATCCGCCACATATGCGCCGGCCTCTTCCACAGTGTCAAACACCGAGGTATCCCCATCTGTTGCCAGAGTGGTGACGATCGCCGCGCGGTTCTCCTGCGCCGACACCTTATCTGCCATAACCGTTGCCGGGATCAGGCTGACTGCCATGGTCGCGGTAAGCAGTAAGGATAACAATTTCTTACTATGCTTCATAATACTGTCCTCCTATGTAATCCGACGTCCTTCCGGGAGGGCCGGCTCATCCTGCCGAAGCCCGAAGCGCCTCAATTCACATAACATATCAGTAATATTTTACTCCACGGACTGCGCTCATTCAACTTGCCAATCGTAACTAAAGTGTTACGATTCGTCCTTCTGTCAGCGTTTTCCGAGAAGCGCGCGGTTATACTTTCTCCATTTGGAAAATGTCACTCTTGCGGCGATAAAAAGCGCCAGCGCGAAGACCTGCATGAGAAAGAAGAACCCATTTGCCTTAAACCCTCCGTGGAAGAGGCTGTCCTTGTCTCCATCCAGAGAGAGGATAAGGCAGTGCATGAGCCCGTTTCCGACAAGAACTCCCAGACAGCCGCCGGAAAGGTTCGACCAGAACTTCTCCAGTTTCTTTGTCGGACCGGAAATATCTGCGATCCCGGCAATAACGGCGACGATGCCGAGCAAGTAGAATAGCGAGGCTAAAACCGCAAATAATGCCAGAGCACCCGCCGCGTCTCTTGACGCTTTGATCTTTCCTGCGTAATCCGCAATATTCAAAATCCATCGGGTCAGTTCGAGAGACGAGACCTCGGATTTAAAGACAGTAAAAAGATTGAGGAACGGCGAAGCTGCAAGAATAACCATGAACACGAGTGCAATGACTCTCGATCCTATCGTATCAAAAACTTTCGGTGCAACTCCCGGTGCCATCACCGGCTGCTGGTAGCCCTGTTGCGGCATATATCCCGGCTGAGCCATCGGTTGCTGGTAACCCTGCTGTTGATAACCCGGCTGAGCCATCGGCTGCTGATAACCCTGCTGCTGATAGCCCGCCGGAGCGACCGGATCAAGCGCTACAGTCTGCGCCAGCTGCTGCATCTGAGCCGGTGCTGCCTGCTGAACCTGCTGAGGCTCCGCAATCTCTGCCTGATCCGCACTCTCTATCTCAAAATGATATCCGCATTTACTGCAGAACTTATGTGTATCCTCTACCTGTGACTGGCAATTCGGACATGTCTTCATGACACCACCCCCTAAAGAGAATTATAGCATCAGTCGCCCGTCACGAAACATGTATCTGTTTCCAGGTACCAGTAGATACCGTATCTCTCGTCGCCCGTCTGATAGTAAGGGATCAGCGGGAGATCCACATTATAGCCTTTACAGTTGAATAGACCGGAGAGCATGAAATTCCCGTCGCCGTTTCGCGTGATATATGAATCAAGTTCATCGCGAAATCTCGTAAGCGAGACTCCTTTAGGAAGTATCAGGTATTCTTCTTCGAGCACGCTTTTCTGAGTTTTTCCGTACGTGATGTCAGATCTCAGCGCCGTCCCGAAAACCACTTTCCATGCAGGTGCAACTACATCGATGCCGGCACCGGCCGCGATACCCCATAGCTTCGACCCGAGCGGCACACAGAGAACGAACGGGCCATAAGTAAAGCCGACAGGCACAGGTCCTCGGTTCACCTCCGCGGCGGGAACGGGTTCTATCGAATTCGGGATCCGCGGTGCTTTTCGCGTAACAAGCTGCGGAAGCGCATCCGTCAGGACATGCGAGGAAAGCTTCATCTCAAAATCCAGAGTGATCGTTTCATTCCCCTTGAGCTTGACCGGAAGATACGGACCATCGTCCGGAAGGATCTCTTTTCTATTGGCGACCCAGACCGGGATCAGAATCCTGATGTTCGTGACCTCATCCGAGAAAGGCGAGTCTTCAGCAACATGTCTGACCGACAGTTTTCCCGCGTCAAAATCGACATTCATAAAGAGTCTGACATGATCCGAGACCCTTACATTCGAGGAGATCCACTGCGCGATGATCACGTCATCACCGTCTTTATAGAACACCTGATCCGCGACCTTTGCGAAGTCCTCCATTCCGGTTCCGACACAGCACCAGAACGGATTCTTCTCGGGTGTATTCGGCGAATACAGACGATAGTAGCCGGTCGCCATCGGGTTGAAATATGTGTATCCGCCCTCCGGTCCCACCGAACCGAGTTTCGCATTCCAGAGCGTTCTCTCGATATAGTCGGCGAACCGGATCTTCCCGGTCCGTTCATAGAGCATCTGTGCAAGCTTGATCATGTTATATGCGCAGCAGCTCTCCGCGTTACACTGTGTGCGGGATCCGTCCAGAAGCCCGTCCTCGAAGAAGTGCTCCATGTCGCCGATGCCGCCTGTCTGATAGCACTGCTTGGCCGTGACGAGATCGAAGAAACGCGTGGCAAGCTCGATACGCGCCTCCGCGTCCTCGGAAGCACCTGATCCCGCTTCCTGCTTCTTGGGATCCACATCTTTTCGAAAAGCACCTGTCCCGCGCAGATATCCGATGATCTTCGGGATCGTCGCGTTCGCATGCACACCCTTCAGGCGGTTTCTGAAACCGAGAAGTTCATGATAGAGTTCGGGTTCATCGAAGACCTTTGCCGCGCGTCTGTACTTCTCATCTCCCGTTATATCGAAGAGCTGATAAAGGCTGTCATTCATGCCGCCGTACTCGACCGAGAGCACACGTTTTCTGGTTTCTTCATCCCACGACAGCGCGCGGTCACAGCACCAGCCGGCAAGTTTTTCCGCCACGACGGAAGCTCCCTCGATATCTGCATACTGCCAAAGATCGATCAGGCCCTGCAGCACCTTGTGAATCGCGTACCACGGCACCCACTGCTGTGCATCGGATCTTCCCTCAACGGCATCAAACTGGATCTCCACGTTGCCCGGATCCTGTACGGTCGCCGCGCTGAGGAAACCTGATCCGAGTTTTTCCTGGCACTCGGAAAGACCGGCAACGATCGTCTCCGCTTTACCGGTGCAGACGGCAAGTTCTTTTCGTGCGGAATCAAGTTCCTCACAGGTGATCCTTTCGAGAGCAGCGACCTGCCCGCGAAGGTATGCGATCCGCATCGCGAGCGCTGAGAAATAATGACCGACACCGTGTCCTGCGATGAGACTGTCTTCCCAACCGCCATAGGGCTCCGCATCCGTTTCGATCCCTGCGGTCCGGCGGAATCCGGCGAGCACGCGGTAAGTACTCATCTTCTCAAGAAATTCCGCATTCAGAGCCATCTTCCCGGTCCAGCGCGGTTCCGTCATCTGCACCTCTTCCAAAGCAAACCGTCTCATCAACTGCACCTCATCATTCTTGCCAAGAGCAGAACAGCTTAATCAAGATCAATATCCAGATACTCGAGCATTTCATCGAAGGTCATCTTCAGAGCCTTATATCTCGGATCGTCGACAAACTTTCCGTTTCCATACTTCTTTTCGAGTTCTTCTTCGGACATATCTTCCAGATCATATTCATCCATAAAGGCCTCATGATCCTTGTTCCATTCTTTTTCTAAATCGGCGATGTTCCTGCGGGCTTCCTCACCATGCTCATTTGTCTCATCGATCCATTCATCCACATTTAAGTCTTGACTTTCAAAACACAGACCGGTAGCATTCTGTGGAAGTCCGAAAAAATTAGCAGCATATCCCTGGATATAAGCGATATACCATCTATCTCCGTATTTTACAGCATCCAGGAAAAGGAGCGCGTCTTTACCATTAATCGTAAGACTTACCGCCATAGGCTTATACCCGTCCGCATTCAGTGGAGATGACCAGGAAAGAATCAAATCATATTGCTTGTATGAATCAACATCTTTTAAATAGAATTCAGAATCAACACATTCTCCCACCTCTATATCCCATTCCGGATCAAAAACTGTATCCATCAGGCCATCGAGTTTCTTTGCGTCACTTTCTTGCATCACAGAATAAGTCATACCTTCGTTGACTTTCTGCAAAACCTCGTTCTTGTGAGTCGCAGAGATAATACTCATACGCATATTGTAGATCCAGTTCGAAACGGAAGCTCTCCGACGCTCGTAGTTCAGTTCGTTAATAAATGCGTCATCCGATCCACCCAGCACATAATAATCCGTATAAAAATGCTGTGGCATAACAACTGTTAATCGTCTCATATTTGTTTTTGCACTGTAGTTATCGCAGAAAGTCTCGATCGCAAATGTCGAGATCATCTTCTGTACATCCTGCTTTCCCAGCGCCTCACAGAAGGCAGTCGCCGCCTCTTCCGGAGAACGATACCCGGATCCTTCCATTTTATTACCATTCTTTTTCTTGCCGCAGCCTGACGAAACAAGCATGATTCCCATCATAGTCACAGCAACAACTTTTCTGATTCTTCCAGCCATTTTACAACCTCTTTCCCCGTGTGTGCGAAGCACTTCACGAACCCGTTATATCTCGTATTATAACATTCGATGTTTAAGAATTAATAAAGTTTATTCTCCGTGCATTGACTCTCTAATTCCGTGGTGATACGTTTTTATCAAGGGATATAAGTGTGTTGTGAAATTGGTACAAGGAAGTACAGGGAGGTGTTTCAGATGGAGATCATCTGGAAGCGCAAAGACGAATTCACTCTTCAGCCGAAGATCTACTCATTTCCGGAACTTTTCGCGATGGCGGCTCTGGTGTCGCTTCTCGGCTTTATGGTCGAGAACATGTGGATGCTGACCCGAAGCGGTTTTATCGACAACCGCAACATGAACCTGCCGTTTCTTCTCGGCTACGGCATCGCCGTCGTCGGCATGTATCTTATGATCGGCACCCCGCGGAAGAATCACCTTCTCTTCTACTACATTCTCGTATTCCTGTTCGTCTCAGCCGGCGAGATCGCCCTCGGCTTTCTGGTCGAAGATTTCTGCGGGTTCTACTACTGGGATTACACAAACCTGCCTATGCACCTGACACGCTATACCAGCCTCTTTACGAGCCTCGGCTTCTCTGCGATCATCACGGTCTTCATGTACTACTTCTTCGAGCCGCTGATGCGCCTTTTTCACACCACGATGACTCCGAGAAGAAGACGCATCGCGATCGCTCTGTTCATCGCTCTGCTCGTCGACATGCTCTATTCATTCCACCTCATGCATGAGGCGGGCGACGTCTACAAATCCTGGAAGATATATTTGAGCCTCCCGATCGGATAATCACTTCAGCGTATCGATATCCGGCATATCGATCGTCGTGTACTCTAGAGGCATCTGATATTCTCTCTCGTAGATTTCTTTCCAGACGCGGTAATTCTCTTTTCTGAGCTGATCGGTCTGCTTCTTATACGGCAGATTCTTATCAGGATAGATCGGCTCGGAAATATGAACGGTATACTCCTGGATCGGGAATCCGTCTTCGCCGATATTCTCGGTATCTCTCATCGTGATAAAGCACGGCAGGACCGGCACGTCGTTTTTCGCCGAGAAGATAAAAGCACCGTTCTTGAGCGGCTTCGGTTTTCTGTAGTTCCACCACATGCTCTGCTCCGGATAGACCAGAACAAAGTGACCATTCTTAAGGACTGTATTCGTCACCTCGAAGAACTTTCTCATCGTGCGGATATCCGACGACAGCGGCAGCGTGTTACAGTTTCTCATGAGGAATCCGTAGAAGCCCGGGAAGGACGTATAGTTGCCCTCGCGGATGACGCGGTAGAACGTACGCTTCTTCTGCTTCGCCGCCTCATAGACGAGCTGGATGATGAAGCTGTCGAATGCATTGAAATGGTTGCATGTAATGACCGCTCCGGAATCAAGGTTCTGGAAGTGCTCGATGCCTTTCATATCCTTGATGATCAGCTGTCCGTTCTTAATGAGTTTATCGACGACTTTATGTGCCTGCGAAAACGCGACCTTCGTACGGATCTTCTGGGCAAGGCTCTTCTTCAGGTAATCGATATCATCCGGAAGCAGGGGCTTCGTCGGCGGGTCATCCTCGACATCCTCGAAGAATCTTCCGTCACGCTCGAATTCCTCGATCTTCTTAACGATCTCGACGCGGTCTTTCGCGCGCTTGTCGCGGTTTAATCTCTTAAGGTAATTGTCCTCGCGGTTCGTTTCCTTTACCGCGGTCTTACGGAGTTTCTCCGCCGCTTCAGTATCGCGCCGGCGCTCTTCATCCGTGTATGCCTTAAGATCCGCTTCGATCTCCGGATACACGGGAGTAGCCTTGGCATAACTCATATAGATGTCCGCATGCGGGCAGTCCTCATAGTGCCACGGTTTGTTGAACATGATGTAGTGAAGGATCTTCGCCTCTTCGATCGGATACGTAATCTCGCCGAACACTTCCGTATTCCACCGCTGATCCAGGAAAAGCACCCGGTCCTTGCAGATCAGGTTCAGGTAGTCCTCGTCCTGTGTGACAACGAAATCATATGTATGCAGCTCCTCGAGGAAACGGTGCAGGATCTGCTTTTCGCGGAAACTCTTACAGTTCAGCAGAAGCACGCCCGCATTAAAGTAGTTATGGCGGGAAACTCCGAGACACTTCTCGACATACTCGCCGTACTCACTGATCTGTACCATCACCTGCTCGTGGCAGGCGGCAAGATAAAAGTCACGTAATTCCGTATTGTAAAAAGCACTGATGTCGCCCGGTATGATCGTATCGGCATCAAGATAGACAGCCTTATCCAGTTCCTGATGCATGTCGGCGATCAGCAGCCGGAAATAAGTGGTTTTCGAGTAGTAATCGCGAAGCGGGAATTCATGCTCGATGAGGTTTAAGTTCTCCGTAACATCCTCGAAGCAGACATCATAGGAGACCGCAAGGCCGGCGCTGTCGAGCTGATTGCGGAACTGATCCTGTGCTTCCGGGGAAATGTCCGTGTTGAGGATATAAATCGAGTACACGTAGTTCTCCGATGCATTCTTCAAAAGCGAATACATCGAAACCATACAGTATTTCAGGAATTTTTCATCACAAGAATAAAATACCGGAATGATCGGCTTAGCCATTTAGAATCCCCTCACAGTCTTTTAGTATTTTACCATAAACCTCGTAAACATCGTCAAATTGGTGGTACCGGAAGACCTTATGGACTTTCTCGATCTGCCACTGCTTGATGTTCTCGGTATGCGGATACGGAAGATAGAAAAGCCGCTTCGAGAAGTGCCTGACGACCGTATGCTTATGTAGGAACTTCTGATCGTTAAACCTCTGCTTCAGTACTTTCTTCTTCGACGTCGAGCGGATCAGCGCACTCTGGTCGGCAAAGACGAGTTTCTTCTTCTTGATCCACACTCTCGCCTTCTCGAAAAGCCCTGTTTCACGCGCCTTCTTCATGTTAAAGAGCAGCACGCCCGCATTGATATAGTGCGGCTGGATCAGATACTTTCCGTAGTGGTCCGGACATGCCGCGTATTCCACCTCCGACACGTCCATGTCATAAAGAAGATGCACATCCCTGTTGAACATGATGTCCGCATCAAGATATAAAAGCTTGTCCGGGATCTCCGGGATCAGATCCGCGAACAGGCGGATCAGCGTATACGGCGAGCAGTATGCCGTCTCGTTCGGGCATCCCGAAAAGTATTCCTTGTAAAAATCACTTACGTCGATGACTTTGACTTCATTCTCAGGATTATATCTCTTGATCGTCTCGCGGAAGACCTGTTCCTGAGACTGCTTCAGCGGGATGTAATTATCCTTGATGGAGGTAAGGTCCATCGTGAAGACGAAGAATCGGAAGGGTTCTTTTGAATCCGTACGCATCATCATGGAAAGCGCACAGGTAAGCATCCCGTCAAAGACTCCGGAATTTCCGCAGAAAAGAACATTAACCATGGGCCGCCTCTTTTCCGACGTCCGGGATCGTCTTCAGGTCAGACTGCTTATCAGCACTTTCTGCGTCCGTTTTCTTAATGTACTTAATGACCTCGACATCCGAGTTTTTCGAAAGCTCGGTCATCCTCGCGAACACCTGGTCGCGGAGTGCTTTCATCTTCTCTCTTACACCGGATCCTTCGGTCGCGAAGAACGGTCCGTCGATGTAGGTGATCATCTTCGGTCTCTTTCTGAATCTTCTCTTGTGGTAGGTATTTACGAAGCAGAACGAAGGCACGCCGATCTCCACCGGATATCGGAAAGACGTGTCGGGGAACGGACGGATCTTCGTGTAGTACGGCCAGATATGTGCCTCCGGATAGATCACGACCGGATGGCCTTCACTGATCCTGTTCTTAATAGCCGCAAGGAAATTCTTATACGCACTCATCCCGTCGGGAAGCGGAAGTCCGCCGAGCGCCGGCGTCCACTTGCCGAGCACGGGAACATTGAGATTATTCGGATGCACGATGATGTATGTACTTGTCGGCCACGGAAGGCGAGTCTGAAGTGTCGCATCACCGAAGGGCTGTGTATGGTTTCCATAGAGAAAAAAACCCTTCTTCTTATACTGCTTCAGTTTCTCTTTTCCGACGATCTTCTGCCCGAAGATCACGCGTCCGTAGAACACCACGATCGGATACATTACGATACGGTAAAGAAAAAAGCGTGAGAGTTTCTTGGAGAAGGATTTCCGCTCATAATCATAAGAGCCGTCGATCTTCGGAGGTGTCGTCTCGAAGGTCGAAAACTCGTCATTGAGCTCGTCTTGATAGTATATGACTTTCCTGTTATCCATTCCCCTGGTCTGCCGGCCCTTTCATTTCCGGGATACATCAAAAAAGCACAGACTCCCCTGCACTTGCATCCCCACGAAAAATTATAACTATATATATAAAAGCGTGTCAATTTGAAAGGACCAGACAATTACTGGGACATGACTGGATTTCCGCATAAAAAAGCAGCGGCAAAGGGTAATTTCCTTTGCCGCCGCTGACAGATAATTCAAGAGTTACGTCACGTCCTCAAAAGGAACGCTGTCCGTAATCACGTCTTCTTCCTCGAAGAGGATGATGCTCATTTCCAAATCTTCATAATTCTCTAATCTTCCCATCTTTATCACCTCATTACTCATCATCCACCGTGTGTGTGATTGCATAGTAATAATCCGCTTCTTCGTTATAGTAATACAGCATGCTGACCAGGACCTTCAGTTCGTATGTCCTCGTCTCAGTCGTTTCTCTGCTGAGCACGCTATAACAGTAGGCCAGCGGAGAGTAAGATACGCTTCCGAGACAGGTATCTCCGTCGTAGATGGATACCTCAAAGGAATTGTCCACATCATGTCCCGCGATGCCGCTGACCGTTACGGTCGTAATACCACCGGAAGTAATGGAACGGAGTGTCTTATTACCGAGTTTAAAGACGGCATTTTCGGGAACTCCCTTGAACTGCAGGTTCATGGTGATCTCGGATTTCAGGCTGAGGTTTGTTCTGTAGAATTCAATACCGTCTCCGATCATCACATCTCCGCTAAACTGATATTGGCTCAGTCTGCTCGCGCTTTGGACCGCGATCCATCTGTCTGTCTCCGGTAAGTACTCATCTGCGTACAGCTCGGTGTTATAGTTGAAGTATTTCTGCGCGGCGGCACCGTACTTCAGAAGGTACGGAACGATGCCCTGTTCTTTATCATATGTCGCAGGATGATCCAGAATATACTTCGCATATTCTCCTACAGAATACTCATATGTTTTTCCTGTAGCTTCTCCATCGACGATCTGTGCAGTGATCCGGGATGTCATCTCCTTGGCATTCACCTTGCAAGTAAACATATAGCAGATTCTTCCGCCCAGATCCTTCGTCAAAGCCTTCTTCACAGAGACTTCCTGAGTGCTAACATCAGCCCCGTCAAGGCTGCTGACGGTAAACACCATCTTCGCGGTATTGCTTGCGGCCAGATCATCATCGAGAAACATATAGAAGTTCACGCCGATCGAGCCATCCAGACTCAGGGAATAACCGGCAAGATGTTCACCGAGGGTAAGATCGATCAGATCGCCTAAAACCTTTACACGCGTTACATCTACGAGACATTCATTATATGCATCTACCTTGTCCGCAGAAACGTGGCAAAGCGTTCCACCCGGTGCATCGTAGCCCAGGCGAGTCCCGCCATATCCCGGCCATACAAAAACACTCGGATCCGCATAGCAGAAGATATCCTGCAAATAGTTACAGTACGAGAAAGTATCATATTCGACCCGTGTCAGTGTGCTCGGGAACGTGATGGACTTAAGCGCGTTACAACTGCAAAATGCTTGATCTCCGATTGTTGTTACACCTTCAGGAATAGCAATTGAGGTCATCTCATCGCAATCATAAAATGCCTGATAACCGATCGACGTCAGCGTTCCGTTGGTTTTCAGCGATTTAATTCCACTGTTATCGAAAGCATTATTCGGAATACTTGTGATCTTGGAAGGAAGCTCGACTTCTTCAAGGGCCTTACAGCCGGCAAACACATAAGTCCCTATGCTTTCCAGCGTTTCAGGAAGATCAATCGACGGGAGTACCGTACAAGCGCTAAATGCCTTATCTCCAATCGATGTCAATTGACCCAGGAATGTGACTGATTCGAGTTTGTTACAACCGTTAAAGCAATCTTCAGGAATAACAGTGACTCCCTCCGGAATCACAATAGAAGTAATGCCCGTGTTCGAGAATACACCGTCTCCCAGTTCTTTCAGCGTGCTGGGCAGAGTAACCTTCTCAAGGTTCTGGCTTAGGAAGAAGGTATGATCTTCCAGTTTCGTAATTCCCTCAGGAATAGTGATCTCTTTCAGGTTGCTACACCAACCGAAAGCTGATCCTCCGATCGACTTGACCGTACTGGGGAGATTAAACTCAGGAATTCTCTCGCAGGAATTGAAAGCAGAATCTCCGATAATCTCCACACCCTCTTCGATCGTAAGAGATTCAATACTGTAGCAATTGGAAAAAGCATATGTTCCCAGAATTTTTACATTGCCCGGGATCGTAAGTGTCTTAAACTTGAAGCACTGCCAGAAACCACCGTATTTGATCTCCGTCACGGTGCTCGGGATCACGACAGATTCCGCTTTCTCACACTGACGGAATGCATTTTTGCCGACGACCGTGATTCCCTCTTCGATCACGATACTTTTCACCTGATCCGTCAGGTGCGGATCATAATATTCATCGCCCAGCTGGATGGCATACCATGGCGAATATGTCTCCTTATCGTACCAATCATAATCGTACATCGGACCTGTTCCGCTGATCCGGAGAACACCTTCCTCATCAAGCGTCCAGTATGCATTCGCACCGCACTGTCCGCTGTAGAGCACATCTCCGGAAGCGTTGACCTGCTGTCTCTGATAAACCGCAAAAACAGCAATCACAAAGATAAGGGAAAGCAGAATAATCCCAACCCTGTTCTTTCTCATAAGAACCCTCCTATTCGTTTGTCATCCCCAAATATACCAATACAGAAATCATTATAGCAGACAAACGCGGAGTTGTATCTTAAATATTAAATAAATAGGACCAGACCGCACCCCCGCAGCCTGATCCTATTCAAATGAAATAATCCCCAATGGATGATCTCGTTACTCTATGCGAAAAGCACTGAGGCTTTTCTTCTTCCGGCTTTTTCCGGATTTTACCAGATAACGTTGATCTCCTTGATCTTGTCGTCGGAAGATGTCTTTTCTTCCGTCTTTGATTCTGCACTGTCTCTCTTCTTTATGAATCCCGGAGCGACCTGCGGGAAAAGCGCACAGGACAGTACGTCTTCTTCGAACTTAGCAAATTCGGCAACAGATTCACGAAGTGTCTCCATCTCGTTTGCGATGTTGTCCGCCGGACGGCACTCGATGACTGCTTCATCGCCGATTGCCATCTTTCTGACCTCTTCATTTACCTTGCCCGGAAGACGTCCGTACTCACCGCGCAGGAGCATCTTCGACTCCTTCGGGAAAGTCTTATAACGTCCCATCAGGACATTCATCACAGCCTGCGATCCCACGATCTGGGATGTCGGTGTTACGAGCGGCGGATAACCGAAGTCTTCACGTACACGCGGCACCTCGGCGAGCACTTCCTCAAAGCGGCTCTCGGCACCGGCCTGCTTGAGCTGGTTGAGAAGGTTCGAGAGCATACCGCCCGGAACCTGGTAGATCAGAGTATTCGGATCGACACGGAGTACCTTCGGGTCGAGGATGCCCTGATCCTGCAGTTTCTGAGCCACACCCTTAAAGTGGGAAGCCGCCTTCGACAGCGAAGGCAGATCAAGCCCAGTATCTCTCGGCGTGCCCTTAAAGGCAGCAACCAGAGACTCTGTCGCCGGCTGGGATGTACCCGTTGCCAGCGGAGACAAAGCCGTGTCGATGATGTCAACGCCCGCCAGCGCAGCTGCATAGTAAACCATCGCGCCGGTACCTGTCGTATCGTGTGTATGCAGGTGGACCGGAACATCGACCGCCTCTTTCAGTCTGCTGACCAGAGAGAAAGCCGTCGACGGAAGAAGCAGGTTCGCCATGTCCTTGATGCAGATGACATCCGCACCCATCTCGACCAGATCTTTCGCCTGCTTCACGAAATACTCTTCGTTATGCACCGGGCTCGTCGTGTAGCTCAGTGCCGCCTCGCATGTACCGCCGTACTTCTTCACGGCGCGCATCGGGCTCTCCATATTTCTTACATCATTCAGTGCATCAAAAACACGTACCACATTGATGCCGTTCTCGATCATTCTTCCGCAGAAGGACTCGACCACATCGTCCGCATAATGACGGTATCCGAGAAGGTTCTGTGCGCGGAGGAGCATCTGTAGCGGAGTCTTCGGCATCGCTTTCTTCAGTGTGCGCAGTCTCTCCCACGGATCCTCGTCGAGGAATCTCATGCACGAGTCAAAAGTCGCGCCGCCCCAGCACTCGAGAGACCAGTAGCCCATGTTGTCGAGGATCTCGCACGCCGGCAGCATATCCTCGATGCGCATTCTTGTCGCCGCCTGCGACTGGTGTGCGTCACGAAGGATCGTATCGGTGATAAAGAGCTTTTTCTCCGGCATCTGAAGCATATTCTTTTCAGACATCTCCTGCATATTACTCCACCTCGAAAAGCACTTGTCCGGATGCAACAGTATCACCCTTGTTAACGAAGAGTGCTTTTACCACACCGGCCTTCGGGCTGTTGATATCGTTTTCCATCTTCATGGCCTCGAGAACGACGACCGCTTCACCTGCGTTAACGGAATCGCCGACATTCTTATTGACACGAAGGATCGTACCCGGCATCGGAGCATTAACACTGCCTGCACCGCCGGAAACCGGAGCAGATGCTTTCGGAGCCGGAAATGCGACCGCTTTGGAACCCTCGTCCGCGCCGGCCTTTGCGCCCTTCACAACTTCCTTGACAGGTGCTTTTGCAGCGGAAGCAGCACCCTCGGCGAGATCCTCCACTTCGATCTCATATGACTTACCATTTAAAGTGATTTTGTACTTGCTCATACCAATTCATCCTCCAACGAATATTTCTTATAGCTGATGTTGTTCTCGCGAACGTATTTCATAAGATCCGATTCACCGATCTCACGGAAAGAAACGACACGCATGTCACGGACGTCCGTCCCCGTCTCCTCGGCAATCGCGGCGACTGCCATCGCGACGATCTCTTCCTTAGTTAACTCTTCCATGTGTTACCTCCATCAGAGCGGGATGTTGCCGTGCTTCTTGTACGGACGGTCCTGCGACTTGGTCTCGAGGGAACGGAGCGCGGAAACGATCTTTTCCTTCGTCTCTTCCGGCAGGATGACTTCATCAACATAACCGCGGCTTGCAGCAACATACGGATTCATGAACTTGTCGTTATACTCTGCAACAAGCTCTTCTCTCTTGGCATCCTTATCCTCGGCAGCTTCGATTGCCTTTCGGCCGATGATGGCTACCGCACCGGAAGCACCCATAACAGCAATTTCTGCAATCGGCCATGCATAGACGACATCTGCGCCGAGGCCCTTGCTGTTCATGGCGATGTAAGCTCCGCCGTAGGCCTTACGCATAATGACCGTAACCTTCGGGACTGTCGCCTCGGCAAAAGCATACAGAAGCTTTGCACCGTGGCGGATAATGCCGTTATGCTCCTGGTTACTGCCCGGCATGAAGGCCGGCACGTCAACGAGGGTTACGAGCGGGATATTGAAGCAGTCGCAGAAACGGATGAAACGCGCGCCTTTGTCGGATGCGTTGATCTCGAGGGATCCTGCGATACAGTTAGACTGGTTGGCAACGATACCGACGGTCTTTCCATCGATACGTGCAAAGCCGACGACGATGTTCTTGGCAAAGTCTCTGGAAACTTCCATGAAGCTGTTTCTGTCAATAAATGTCGCGATGACATCTCTGACATCGTAGGCTGCCTTCGGGTTCGACGGAACGATCTCCGGGATCTGCCCGCAGGCATCTACGGAAACTCCTTCGACCTCATCCGTATAACCTTCATTATTGTTCGGAAGATATCCGATCAGACGTCTTACGCCGTTCAGGCACTCGAGGTCATCCGGGTAAACGAAGTGGGCAACACCGCTGACTGCGGAATGTACGCCCGCACCGCCGAGATTTCCGGCAGTGATCTCTTCACCGGTAACGGACTTAACGACCGCCGGTCCTGTAATGTACATCTGGGACGTTTCTTCGGTCATGAAGATGTAGTCGCAGATCGCCGGGGAATAGCATGCGCCGCCGGCACAGGGTCCCATGATGACCGAGATCTGCGGGATCACTCCCGAAGCCATTGTATTTCTCAGGAAGATCTCGGCATAGCCGTTCAGGCTGTCGATACCTTCCTCGATTCTTGCTCCGCCACTGTCGTTCATGGAGACGAACGGTGCGCCGGCCTCCATTGCCTTATCCATCGCCAGGCAGATCTTCTCAGCGTGTGCCGCACCGAGCGAGCCGCCGCCGACTGTGAAGTCCTGGGAGGATGCGTACACGAGTCTGCCGTGTACATATCCGTAACCGGTCACGACACCGTCGCCCGGTTTCTTCTTCTTATCCATTCCGAAATCTGTCGCTCCGGAAGTCATGAGGGTATTGAGTTCGACGAATGTATCATCATCGAAAAGCGCCTGCATTCTTTCTCTTGCGGTCAGCTTGCCGCGGGAGTGCTGCTTCTCGATACCGGCCTCGCCGCCGGCCATCTCCGCGCCCTGTCTTCTTGTTTTAAGATCACTTATAGAGTCGACCCATTTGCCGTCCATATAAAAGACCACCTTTCTGATATCACTGGGTACCGGCAGGCATAACTTGCCCTTCCCGATACACAATTACTATGATATCAGAAATGCTTTGAAAGTCAAACTATTCTATTATCAAACTTATTTGTTGTCTTTAATATCCGGTTTACTCATCCCCGTTAATGAGCTTGACGACCGCCATAATGCCGAATACTGCTGCCAAAATGAAAAAGATCTTACTCATGCCACCTAAAAAACCACTCATATGCTATACAGCCTCTTTAAACAGACTTCCCCTTGCTCTGCCGTCATTATATCACCTTGCGATGCCAAAATCAGTCGGATGCTTTCTTCTCCGCATCCTGCATGATCGCTTCCACATCCGCACCGTAAATATCCAGTCCCACGGCAGAGATCATCTTCACTTCCTTAATTCCGTAAAAGTTCTCGGCCAGTGCTTTTACATAACCGAAACCGAACTCATACGGAACCAGCGCACCGCCGGCCGTCGTGACGTAGTACAGTTTCTCCGCCTTACAAAGCGGGATCGGCAGACCCTCATCCGAATAATCGAACGTCGTGCCCATCGCATTGATCTGCTCGAAGTACTGCTTGAGCGAAGCCGGGAACGACAGGTCCCAGTACGGTGCCGCGACTACGATCGTATCCGCGGACTTAAACTGCATCGCCAGATCGAAGATCGGATCATCCCACTTTTGCGCCGCGATCAGGGCATCCCTCTTCTGCAGGAACGCCTCATCCGCCACCGGAAAATCGATCTCCGAGAGCACAACTTCCTCTACATCTCCGTCCAGTTCCTTAAGAAGCGCATCCGTCAGGCGCTTCGTGCGCGAATCCGTTCTCACACATGCATTGATCAGCAAAATCATAGGCGTCTCCTTCCGATGTCATCGACACTCTCATCCGGCATTCTGTCTTCGTCGGTTTTCCGCCGGACACTTCATTCACTTCTTCTATTGTACGTGAAAACTCCTGAAAATGGATATCTCTGCAGGACAAAAAAGCGAAGGCCCGGAGGGGGTGGTTCCGGGCTTTCTGGGGTTAAGGGTATATTATGATTTCTCGAAGGTTTCTTTTTCCTTTCCTTCACTTACAGAGTTTAGCGGTAGAAAGTTAAAACATCGCCAATTAAAGTTAAAGAAAAGGTTAAGTTGTACGGGTCAAAAGTTATGCCGCCGGAAAGTATTCTTCGCGTGGTGGTACTAAATCACCTCAAATAGAAAAACTTATCCCGGATACGTCTCCGCTTCCTGCATGCTCTTCGGCACAGGGTATTTCTCATGCATTTTCTTCGCGAACTCAGCGGTCTTCTCGAACGCATCACCCTCCACACGTTTCAGGCTGTCCCATCCCAGACTACCGGGATCCGGATCCACGTTGACCTGAGCGGCGGAAAAAGCCACTACCGCCTTACTCTCAGGATAGACCTTCTCCACCGCGCGTGCCGCAGTATAGTAGAAAAATGCCTGATTCTTCTTGCTCCAGCCATCCACGGAATCCAGCATCCCGAAGCACTGCTCCAGGCGCTTTTCCATAGGAGACACCAGTTCCAGTTCGAGAATTTCCGCATGCGCGTACTTTTCCGGGATCTTCCCGTCCGGAGGATAGTTTCCCCTCTCCTTCTCCGCCGCCAGAAGCTCTCTTTCCGCGATGTTCTTGACCTGCGTCTGGTATTCATAGATATTCGTATTCACAGTCGTAAGAATCGTCAGGTGCTTTAGACCTTCGGTCTTATCGATCTTCCGGAGCATGCGCGTCAGTCCGGCCGCTCCATCCCACCATCCCTGCGATACTTTTCCGTAGGCACAGCTCATCAGGTATTCGCTGATCGCCGTCAACGCATCCTTTCCGCCAACAACGATCTCCTTCTCCATCTTTTCCGGTTCCGGATCATTGATCACTAAGCTACAGTAGTGCGCATACTTATCGACCAGCCCGACATACTTGACCAGATTCTGAGAATCACCACCGGATGATGCCCCTGCCCCCGTATTCGTACGGATACCCGAGGCGCCCATCGGACGGACCACAGGACCCGAAGAGAAAGCCGCAGGCTTCACTGGAACCACCGGCATCTTCACTTCTACGGGCTTATCCGTCGACGGCTTCGCCAGCTTAGCAAAGAGCAGAAGAAAGCCGATACCGGGCACGAGGATCAACAAAACAGTGATCGGATTTTCGCCTGCGTCGAGCAGACGTCTCGAAGCAGCGGTGAACCACGGGATCAGCGTGATGAACACCCAGAGCGATATCACCACGATCGGTCCCACCATCCCGCCGATCGCGAGAAAAGCAACCACAGAAATAATTACAGTGAGAATAGTATTTGCAAGAAACGCCAGCCAGAAATCTTTCCGGTTTGTCCTGGTGGTAGTGTTTCCATACTTCTTCCAGAAATCAAGATACGCCTTCAGCATGTTCACCCCTCCATATCAAATGCCTAAGCTGCGGATTTCCTCAGATATTCCAATTATATCAGACACAGGCCACGAAAAGTTCCACAATATGTGCCTGACTCTTACTCCGGCCTTGCGCACTGCACCATCGGATCGTCGAGAAGCTGAATACGGATCTCCGGTACATTGATCCCGAGGCGGATCAGGTTCTCACGTGCGCTGTTCAAAAAAGCCTCAGCGTTCTCCGATGTGATCGGAAGTTCGCAGCGTACTGTCTCAGAAGATCCGGGAGTCAGCCCCAGCTCCGCCAGGATCTCCCCGAACGGCTTGTCCTTCTTCAGCGCCATCAGCACGCTGTTCAGCTGAAGATATCCGTAGACCATCACGGACATGAGTTCGTCCGTGCCCCAGATCCGCGAGTAATACTCTTCGAAGCTCTCGCCCTCCGGCACCGGTGACGGCATGTTATCCACCGAAGCCTGGAGCATCGCCTGAAGGTCCGAAAGCCGCTCATCATCTCCGACGAAGCGGTAATACCCGACCGCGAATTCATTGACAAACATCTCTTCCATGAGTGGCGAAAGCTTCTTGCCACATGCCTCTACCACGCAGTGTCCCATCTCGTGAACCAGGTTGTACCAGTGAAAATACAAGTCGAACTTATACTGGATTCTCTCCTGTCCCAGCAGCATCGCATAGCCCATCTTCTGTTCTTCGGATCCGGTCTCAAACTTACCGGACATAATCGTGTAACTCATAGTTTTTCCTTTCTATCTTTCCGATCCAGGATCCGCCGCATCTGCCAGATCCTTTTTGCTCTTATGAATACCGCTACCATCACGACATAAAATGTCACGAGGTAGAATGGGAATACACGCATTCCGAACGCCTGTCCGAGGAGCCCGCAGACCACCGGGCCGACCAGGATCGCAAAACTCGATACCGCCATCTGTGTGCCGATGATCGCAGGCGATCTTTTCTCCCCGAAGTTCTCCGGCGCGAGATAATTAAAGTTCGGAAACATCGGTCCGTTTCCAAGTCCGATCAGCATCAGCGCCACGACCGTCACCGCATTGACCGGAACAAGCACCAGCAGCACGAGCGCCGCGCCGAGAAGGATGAATCCGATCTTGATGATCTGCCAGCTGTGCAGTTTCTTCGCAAGCAATCCCGACAGGAACCTGCCCATCGTCATGCCGAGGTAGTAGAACGTCACCGATGCCGCAGCGATCTCGTTGCTCAAGTGTTTATGCTCGACGAGAAAAGTACTGCCCCAGTTTCCGACCGAGCACTCGATCGTGCACGAACACATGAACAGGAGCCACATTACTTTTACGCCCCTGATAGACGCCGCCTGCCGCAGCGATAACGTCTCGAAGTCTTCTTCCGACGATTCTTCGCCGCCGTGCACCTTCTTCCATATAGGAAGCGTAAACACCAGAAGCATCGCCAGTGCAAACTGCACGAGTGCCATGATGCGGTATCCCGTACGCCATGTCATCCCGCTTCGGAACACCTGCGACAGAACAAACGGACTGATCGTCACGCCCACTCCGTAACAGCAGTGCAGGAAGCTCATCCTCGATGCGCTGTAGTGGAGCGCCACGTAGTTATTCAGTGCGGTATCGATCGATCCTGCGCCGAGTCCGAGCGGCACCGCGAGCAGACAGATAAACACGAAGTGCGGTGCGAAACTGTATCCGAGCAGAGATACTGCCGTAAGAAGAGTACACGCCGCAGTGAGTTTATTCGTTCCCAGACGCTTGATCAGCCGGGAACTCATCAGGCTCGATATAAGAGTAGCGCCGCAGCAGATCGATGTCACAAGTCCGCCGAGTGAGATTGGCAGATCAAACTCCGTATAGATCGACGGCCAGGATGCACCAAAAAGCGAGTCCGGAAGACCCAGCCCGATAAACGCCGCATAGATGATTGTGATTAACAGTGTGGCCACGATTTATTTGCCGAACTTCTGGTCACAGAACGTACGGAATCCTTTCTCCAGATCGGAGATCCCCTGCACGATCAGATCCTTCGGCTCCTTATAGCCGCCACGTGCCCACTTCTCGATGATCGACAGACTGCCGACCACATGGTAGTGACAGAGATACTCGAACTCCGTGTTGTTCTCCGTGATGTTATATCGCTCGAGACAGATCGCCAGATACGTGCTGTCAAACATCGTCCCGATCTTGTAGCCCAGCGTTGCCGTGCTGTAGGGACTGATCATCATGGAGAAGTATACGCGGTTTTCATCGATATAATTAATGAGATTCTTCACATAATCCGGATTGCCCTTGCAGTCGCGGATCAGGTCCTCCATCACAGAGACGACCTCTTTCTCAAGTTTCTCGTAAAGATCGTAGACATCCTGATAGTGATGGTAGAACGTCACGCGGTTCACGTCCGCCTTATCTGCAATCTCCTGAACCGTAATACGGTGCAGTTCTTTTGCAGCAAGAAGTTCGGCCAGCGCCTCTGCCAGAGCACGTCTTGTCTTCATTGTTCTTCTGTCCGGTTTCTTGCTGTCCATACCTTACTCCTTCATCAGTCGCGTCACGATTTTTTACAGATTCACCCGAATCTGTAGTCTATTATACACGACCTATCCGAAATGCTGAATACACTACAAGTATGGTCATATCTGAATATTGAGCCATACCGGGCGTCATGGTAAATTGAAGCCACAACAAAGGAACGACACAAACACGACAGCAGGTAACGACATCAGGACAACATCACTCGCAAGAGATAAGGAGACAATATTATGAGACCACTTTTCAGATACTTTGCATCCGCCATTATGGCAAGCGACATGGCCACGGCAGCTTCGCCGGCAGATCTTTCGGCCGCAGGACAGCCTTGCATGCCGGCTGCGTACTACCCGCATTACTTCAGCCACTTTTCCTACCCGCTTTATACTCATACCACCTTCAACAAACTTCCAATCAAGACTATCACCTAAAACACAACCAACCTTATAAGCGGGCATAAAAAGAACTCCCCGAGATCATTTATCGATCGCAGGGAGATTTCTTTTTTTTCGAAAAGCACTTACCAGGGATAAAGCAGGAAATACGTCAAGACGCAATATGCCAGTATCGTGAATGGCATTGCAATCAGAACGATCCGTATCACTTTCTTCGTCTGCTCATTCAATCCCGCCTTCTGCTTGTTATAAACGACTGCCAAAATCACTGCCAGTGCGATAAACCACAGAGCAAAAGCGCATCCCATGAAGAATGCCACCACATGTGCCCCGTGCGACGAGGTTCCCCGAAGTATGAAGATCGTCATTATGTATGTAAGCACAACGACCGGAGCCGCTTTGATCAGTGTCATTAATCCTTTTCTCTCGTTACTCATAATCAGCACCTCCGATAATCTTTAGACGGAAATTTATATACCCCAATTGCATTATAACTCTTTAAAGTACGGACAGATATTCTCGTAATGTCCATCCTTCATGCGGAAACCGCCTGTGATCGTTCCCAGCTGTGTAAACCCGAGTCTCTCGTAGAGGTGTCTGGCATGCGTATTTGTCTCGACGACCGCATTAAACTGCAGCACCCTAAACCCCAGTGTTTTTCCCATCGAAAGACAGTCCAGCACCAGCTTCTCGCCGATGTGCTGTCCTCTGGCTTCCGATGCGACCGCGTAGCTGGCATTACAGATATGTCCGCATCTTCCGACGTTGTTCGGGTGAAGGATATAAAGTCCGAGGATCTTTCCGTCCTCTTCGGCCACGCCCGTATAGCTCTGTCCGGCAAAGAATTCCGCGCCGCTTACTTCGTCCAGCAGTTCCTCCTGCGGGAACGCGATCCCCTCGTCTACGATCTCATTCCAGATCCTGATCATCGCCGGCAGATCCGCCGCCTCGTACGCACGCACCGTCATAGTCCGATCTCCTTGTAGATTCCCTGAATGAAGGGCCCCTTGTGCTCGATGTATCCGTCGATATCATACGGAAAAAGCAATGCTCCTTCTTCTTTGATTCTACTATACTCTGCCACCGCTTCGGGGTGTGCGCGAAGGTAATCGCGGAAAGATAAATGTCTCTTCAATTCAGACGCATTCTTATCACAGACATACAGATGGTGATTGCGGAGATGCTCTTTCCCGCTGAAATGGAAAGCCTCTCTTCCCGGGATCCCCTGATCACCTTCATGGGTATATCCGATCTTTGCCAGTGCTTCGATCACAGCATCAAGTTTGGAACGGTCTTCGATCACCACATCGATATCGATGATCGGCTTCGCCGAAAGTCCCTCGACCGAAGTACTGCCTACATGCTCGATTGCAAGAGCCAGCTCACCGAGCGCCGGTGCCAGTTCATCTCTGATTGCAAGGAAGTCCTTCTTCCACGCTTCGTTATACGGTTCCACCACGACATGCTTCGCACCGCCGAGGACGGCTTTCACGATCTGGAAATTCCGATCAAGATCATCATCGCCCTTCAGCTCGATCTGTCTGCACGTCAACAGTTTCTGCCATTCATCGTGCTTTGCCTTGCTTCTCATATCGACACTTCCCGTGTCATACTGACTTGCCCACTCAAGAAAAGCCCGGTGTTCTTCGTACATATCTCCGCCGGCCTCGATACGGTCGCCGAAAATTCTTCCCTCACGCGCATGCAGTCTCTCAAGGCGCACCTTCGTATCCGTGAACAGCCGGATCGCCAGCGTAAACAGAGGGATCAGTTCATCGCCCCAGTCCACAAGTGAACCGGAAATCACGACATTCTCGTGCTCTTCGATATCTTTTTTCATCATGGAAAGCCGTTCTTCGACAGGACGCTTCGTGGTGAACATCGGGTCCGTCGGCATCCAGAAATAATCGTCCGTGTCCATGAAGAAATATCCGAGTTCCTCACAGATCTTTCTTCCGAGTGTAGACGTTCCCGAACCGGATGCCCCGTAGATATGGATCACCTGTTTCATAGACCAAGATCCTCCCTGTAGATCACCGACACATGCGTGATCTTATTTGCCTCTTCCGGATACTCTTTTAGGAAGTGCATGCCGATTGCTTCCGCCGTTTTATAAGATCCGACATTCGTGTACTTGCAGTACGAATAAAGTGCCGGATGTTCCGTGTTCTGAAAAGCCCAGTCACGGACAGCCAGAGCTGCCTCTTTAGCATACCCCTTTTTCTGCTGGTCCGCACGGATATGATATCCGATCTCCGGCAGCATCTGTCCGTCGATATTCTGAAGCGTCAGACCACAGTCACCGATCATCTCGCCCGTGCTCTTAAGGCACACCGCCCACAGCCCGAATCCGTCCGTCTCGTAGCGCTTCATATTCCGCTCGATCCAGCTCTGTACACGTGCATCGTCAAAAACATAAGGATAGTGCTGCATGATGTTCGTATCCGCCAGTACATTGTACAGCGATTCAAAATCATCCATCGTCATTTCGCGGAGATAAAGTCTCTCCGTTTCCAGGATCTTTTTCATGTTAACCTCTCTTCTTCGCCGTTGCCTTTTTCGCAGCCGGCTTCTTCGCAGCATCTTTTCTCGACACGATCATAAGATGCTCCGTGTGCGTCATGTAGTCTTCCTTCTCGCAGAAACGGACCGCGTAGTCATACCATGCCTGACGGATCTTTCTCGGCTGCGCCGCCAGAGTATTCTTGTATGGCGAGAGGATGCTCTCCTGACCGAAAACTGTCTCTGTCTTAAGTCCCGGGATCGATTCTACAAGTGCCTTCGCGTCTTTCACCGTCGTCATAAAAGCATACGTAAACGCTTCAAAAGAAAGTCCTTCGTCATTGGCCGTCACTTCGAAGAAAGGCTGTTCCGCCTCCCGCAGGATCGTAAGCGGAAGTTCACGCAAACCGTATACAACGCCGCCGAACATGAGAATAAAACTACTGAACAGAAATCCTCCCGGTTTCAGAACGCGCGTCGCTTCTTTCAGAGCCTTTACTCGGCTCGACTCCTCCATAAGATGGTAAAGAGGTCCCATCAGGAAAACGACGTCAAAGGAGTTGTCCTCGAACCTCGAAAGGTCCATCGCGTCGCCCTGCTGCGCGTTGATCTTTACCTTGTACTGGCGCGCTTTTTTCTTGGCGAAACGGACATTCTCATCACTTAAGTCCAGAAGTGTCACATTATGTCCGAGCCTCGCATAGTGGATCGTGTAATGTCCCGGTCCGCCGCCGATATCGAGAATCTTGTCGCCCGCCTGGATGTAGCGGTCCATCATCTGGATCGTAATGTATTTCTCATAAGGAAAACGCTTCTTCAGCCGGTCCCATTCTTTCTGCGGATCCGCATTGTAATGGTCGCGGATCGCCTCTTTCTGCTCGCGCATAGTCTGACACTCCTTTCCGTAATCTGTTCTGAAATTCTTTCTGCCCATTATACTTCAAGAAGCACGTCCGACAATGGTTCTTACAGTAGCGGTATATAGCGGATTCACATCCGGATAGCAACCAACTTCATTATATCTCATCCCGCCGAGCCGCATCTCACTTAAACATCACCGGCATGAACGGATCGCCGATCACCGTCGTATACTCCTTGACGCCGAACGCCTCGACCAGCGAAGGATCCGTCACATCGACCCACTTCCCGTCGACCAGGAAGAACGATCTTCCGGGCTCGGACTTCGCGACATATTCGAGTTCACCCGACGTCGGTGCGCCGACCATGTATCTCGCCTGCGGCACAGTCTGGCTTCCGCCCTCGACCATGATCAGTCCCTTCTGATGCACCACGACCGTGCACTTCGAAACATGCAGAGGCTCCTCGAGTTCTGCCAGGTGGTACCCCGCCGCGTCTGCCTTTCCCGACACCGTCGCGAGTTTCTCTCCGAGTTTTCCGTCTTCGAGCGCGCCGTCAAAGATCTCGACCGTGTAGGAGTAATCGTCCACTTCCTCCGTGAAGAAGATACCGACCGCGCCCAGGTCACCTTCGTGTTCTACTACCGTGGCAAAAGCACTCGCCTCGTTTCTTCCTTTCGCCGGATCGACCGATCCTGCCGGCATACTTGCCAGATTAATTCCACTTGAATACTCATTCGTCGCCATGTACACGGCCGCCAGCGGGAACTGGACATCGTAGGAGACCCAGTAATAGGCCGCCACACCGCCCGGTGCCTTTGTATTGTGCACGAGCCAAGCTCCGTTTTGCGAAGCCGTCGTTCCGAATCCGAAACCTTCTGCCGGGAAATCGTCATCCCATCCGACCACGCACAGAAAGTGATTTATCGCCGCATCCTCGTATCTCTGCACAGGATAGCCGTGTGCGTCCGACATGCCTTCGTTGTAACTGATCGCCACAACCGGCGCGCCATATTCCCTGACCCAGGACTTCAGAGTATCCACGTCCGGGTTGAGCTTACGGATCATCTTGGACAGCACATATCCGTTCAGAGGTTCCGTTTCGAGCGCATTAAACACTCCCAGCGGATCTCCGCCGTATTCATCCGGAGATCCGATCTTCGTGAAAAGCCCCTCATCTCCAGAATCGAGTTCCGCGTTCGGACGGTACATCCTGTTAATGATTTCTTTCGCATCAGCCTCCCAGGTCACGCCCTGCGTTTTTTGCAGGTAAGCCTGGATGCTCGTGACCGCCGAGTACGCGAAGCAGCCGCTGTACCCCTGCGTGTACACAGGAAGCACCACGCCCTCATTCTCCGTGCAGTAGCTTGTCTCCGGGTTCTTAAACGGCTCGAAGTAATCTCTGTCACCGCGGATAAACAGTGTATCCGTGAACTTTTCCGGCGCCGCCTCCGACGTAGTTGCCGACGGCGTCGTCTCCGACTCACTCGCACTCATATCCGAGCTCGTACTTGTCACATCACTCGCCGAGCTCGCACCCGTGCTCTCCTTATCCGAATCACTTTTTTTGCATCCCGAAAAAGCACTCGCGCTCACCATCAGCGCGACCACGAGCACCTTCGCCATTGTTGTCTTTTTCATATGCTTTTACTTCTTCTCACAGGAAGCCAGATTTCGTTATGCGTTCCCTTACCGTCCTCATTCGGTACTTCATAGCACTCGATGTTATACTCGCCCGCCGGCTCGTATTCATCTGTATCCAACAGCCACTCTCTGAAGATATACACTCTCAGGTCCTGAAGTGCCTTGACCGAATCATCCTTACATCGGAACTTCGCCCACAGCGTCTCAGGGATCTCGATCACGTGCATCCCTTCCGGCACTTCGCGACCGTCGTAATCGATACCGACCAGGAACAGGAACTTCTCCGCAAAAGAGATTTTCTGCGCATCAGATTCCGAATAATCATTCAGCCACGGCTCACCCGATGCATTCAGCACATCGTAAGACTCGCCGACACTGACTCCGTAAAAACCGCGAAACGGCTCGGGGAAGAATCCTTTCTTACTCTGCTCGCGCCAGAATCCCTCGACATATCCCGGGATCACCTGAAAGCACGTATCGTTCGAGAAGAGATCCGCCTTGCCGATAAGCCTCATCTTCGGGGACTTCTCGATCACGACATCTACCGTATCCGCGCCCTTTACCGAGAACGACAGTTTCAGCGGCAGGAACGCCTTGATCGGCTTCTTCTCTTTCTTGATCTCATTCGGAGTCGCGTCATGGAACCTCGAAAACGCCTTTGTAAAGCTCTCCGGCGTTTCGTATCCGTATTTTTCGGAGATATCGATCACCTTCACGTCTTTCTCGAGAAGCTCCATCGCCGCCAGATACAGCCGCCGGTTACGGATGTATTCGCCGATCGAGAAACCGGTGATCATTTGGAAACTGGTTTGAAGATAACTAGCAGAAACATGCACCTTAAGGGCCACCTCCTTCGGACTCGTCACGGTCAGGAGATTCTCCTCCATATAGCGGAGCGTCTCTTGAATAACATTGACCCAGTCCATCGATTGTTCTCCCTTACTTTACATTTTCCGCGAATCAGTTTCCTGTCTTTAAATCCGAAGATGTGTCCATTATATCATCACGATTTCACCGCATTATTGGTAAAGTGGATCTCCATTCCTATGTAGCCGTTATCCAGGTTCTTGAACTCGATCCAGATCACGCAGCTCTCGTTAAAGTTATATTCAGCCCATAGTTCTGTCCTGTCGTTGTTCGCGCCATTCCTGACAGGAGTACCGCAGGCCATATTCAGTTCCTCGACGAGGTCGTTATAGAACTGCTCCGTTTCCGCGAGGAACGTATCAGAAGGTTCATATGCGTCAGGCAGGAAATCCGAGTTGGTCTTATCGAAGTAGACCCTGCAGACAATTCCGTCATCCCGGTTGCACGCGAACGTGATATCGTTGAACTTCGCTGTCCCGTCGCTAATCTGTGTATAGAAGCTGTAATTGTCCGTTTCCTTATCGGTACCGAGCGTCTCCCCCAGCACCGTCGAATTCTTAAGCTTTTTCCCGAAGTGGTCTTCCACCATTTCCCTTGCCTCTTTGTACTTCATTCCGGTCGCATCGTACATGACTTTCAGGACCCGTCCCGCGTCGCTGTCCGAGAAGACACCGGTACCCTGTTCGATCGGTCCTGCATGGACGTTTTCCACGTACAGCATCGGACGTACGCCAAGTTTCTCTGTGCAAGGAATATTCTTTGAATTCTCGCACACTCCCTTTTCCGTAACGAAGAATGTCTGGTCATTGACTGCGGAACCGAGCCACCACTTCTCAGGGATTCCATCTTCCGTGTAAGCGATCCGCTCTTTTTCAGAAGAGAAGTAATCTTCCAGTTCTCCGGGAACCATCAGGCACACATAATCCACCGACGAGAACAATTTCCGACTATTTGACGTTCCATCCTCGAAGTAAACTGTCTCAAGGGTCTTGATTTTCTCCCTCTCTTCCTTGGTAAATGAAGTTTGCAGGAATTCCCCGTTCAGCCAGTTGTTCAGCGAGCATCTTCTCCATTCGCCGTTATTCGGATCCGGATCCATTGCCATATGGCAGAGGATATATTTTGAAACGATTAATTTGCGTTCGTATGCATCATGAAGAACGATCCATTCGATCGGCTCTCCGTTAAACGTTCCGAACGTGATCTCCACTTTTTCCGAATCCACATCGTCTGGTGCCGTAGGTTCTTCGGACGACTCATCTTCGATCTCGGTCACAATCTCAGTGACCAGCTTCGATGGATCTGTTTCAGAATACCCGGACTTATCCTTCCCGGCAACCTTCGACTTACTGTCCTTCCCGCCGCATCCGCACACAGACACGGCCATCACCGCGCACAGAAGCGCCGCCAACACTCTGCGAATTGAATTTGCCATGATAATATACCTCCCCAACCATAAAACCCTAAATCAAGTCTATCATCCATCTATTTGACTTTCAACTTCACCCGATTTTTTTGCATATTATCCCCCGCTATTTCAGCCTCTGCGCCAAAAGCACCCGCCCCATTCCCACCTTCCCTCACTTCGCAAAGCCCCTCACGAAGTGGTATTATTTCATATAAGGAGAAGGAGATTGATTATGGATAAGAAAAGACGATTTCTTATTGGATTCATCGCTTTGAATCTTATATTCGCCATCGGCGATTACTTTTTCTCGAAGAGAGATTCATATAACAAATACAAATCCGGTGAATATTTCTTCCGTGCAAGAGCAACAACCGTACCTACCAGTCAGGATGACTGGTGGACACCGGAAGCGCAGGCACGGGATTATTCCGATTCCAAAAACGTTCTGATGTCTTCGTCCAATGCGACGGTCTATGCCTATGATCCCAACGGGGCTTTCTGCACAGTCCTCTACGGAGACAAGGTTATCGAGAATTTCCCTATATCCAGACTGAATATCGAAGAAGAGGATCTTCGGGACTTCTACGGCACTGAGAAGTATTCATATAAAGAATATATCAGAATCCTCGACAATCTTTCCAAAAAAGAGTTCAACAACGGCCGCATCAGTTCGAAGAGTATGCGCAACTACAAATCCATCGGCAATAACATGTGGTTACTGGTTGCATTCGACGCTGCATTAGCCGTCTTACTCATTCTCTTCGCATGGAAAGAAATCGATGAAGCCATCACCTGGACGCTTTACGCCGGCGTTGCCTACAGCATCTTCTTCAATATCGGAACACTTATCTTTATCAGATGATCTTTCCGCACCATCAAGCGGAATCCAAATACTGATTAAGTGTCAGGCGAGCAGTGCTTTTACAAAAGCACTGAACACTTTTCTGCTGTTCTCATCTACCTTATGTGAGAACTCCGGATGCCACTGCACGGCCCAAATGAACTTATTTCCCGGACGGCAGACTGCTTCAACGATTCCGTCTTCCGCTTCCGCCATGATCTCCAATTCAGAAGCGACATCCTTCACCGCCTGGTGATGGTAACTGTTTACTGAGATACGTTCAGATCCGATCAAGTCGGATAATGCGGATCCTTTCCTGATCAGGACATCGTGCACCGGCACGTCATA
>JAEEGJ010005011.1_pt1 | contig 42890 bp, 26 predicted proteins | sample 8958761 | NCBI WGS metagenome assembly JAEEGJ01 (sample SAMN16246546, study PRJNA631951) | gut metagenome | biome: gut microbiome; feature: rumen; material: RS-attached | host: Bos | place: Iran: Karaj | collected 2018-10
TTATAGAAATGAGCCAGAAAATCAGAATCAAACTCAAGTCGTACGACCACATGCTCGTGGACAAGTCCGCCAGCAAGATCGTCGATACAGTGAAGGCTACCGGTGCAAAGGTCAATGGTCCCATTCCCCTTCCTACCCACAAGAAGATCTTCACTGTGAACCGCTCGACCTTCGTGAACAAGAAGTCCCGCGAGCAGTTCGAACTCGACTCCTATGTCCGTCTTCTGGACATCGACGACTCCAATGCGAAGACCGTCGACGCTCTCATGAAACTCGAACTCCCTTCGGGTGTCGAGGTCGAGATCAAGGTCTGAGGTCATTGAACCGGCCTTAAACGCGACAACCCCCGCCGTACCTGGTACGACGGGGGTTTTTCCGATCGGGCGGGGCGGCGGTCAGTCGTCGTCCGAATCGCCCATGATGATGACGAGCCGGTCGCCGGCTTCCAGGGGCATGCTGCCGTGGGGAACCAGGTAGGAATCTCCCCGGCGCACCATCATCACGCGGATTCCGTGGGGGAGACCCAGGTCGCGGAGCGTCGGACCGTTCTTCAGGTCTTCCTCCGTCACCGTATGGTCGCGGAGCATCCCCATTTCCTCCGGAATCTCCATCCCGAACGTCTCCACCCGGGGGTCCTCCTCGTAACTGAGCCGGAGCAGCCGGGCGACCGGGCTCAGGGTCATCCCCTGCAGCAGCAGCGAGATCAGGGTGATCAGGAAGACGATGTTGAACATGTCGTCCGCCCCGTTCAGTCCGGCGACCACGGGGTACAGGGCGAAGAGAATGGGGCCGGCGCCCTTGATGCCTACCCAGGAGGTGAAAACCTTGGCCCGGACGGACAGGTCGCGGAAGGGCAGCAGGCACAGGAATACGCTGGCGGGACGGGCCACGAAAATCATGAAGAGGCCGATCACGAGGGCCGGGACGATCATCGGCAGCATTTTGGACGGGCTTGCCAGGAGGCCGAGCATCAGGAACATCACCAGTTGCATCAGCCAGGTCATCCCGTCGAAGAACAGGAGGATTTCTTTCCGGTGGGGGAGTTCCGTCCGGTTGCCGATGATAATGGCGGTGACATACAGCGCAAGCAGGCCGTTCCCCATCAGGAGGCCGGCGATGCCGTTGGCGAAAAAGCCCAGGCTGAGGATGAGGATGGCATAGAGGGGGCTGCTTGCGAATTGCAGCCGGCCCAGGATCCACCGGCCGGCGAAGCCGACCCCGAAGCCCACGGCCACTCCCACGAAGACCTGCAGGAACACGAGGCCGAGGCCGGTCATCACCAGGCTCCCGACGCCCATGACTTCGTGTAATTCCGCAATCACCCGGGTCAGGACGATGGTGAGGATATAGGCCATCGGGTCGTTGCTTCCGGATTCCAACTCCAGCATCGCTCCCAGGTTCTCCCGCAGGTGCAGTTTCTTGCTGCGCAGGACCGAGAAGACGGACGCCGAATCCGTGGAACCCATCACGGCCGCCAGCAGGAGGCAGCCGGCCAGGGTCACGCTGACGGGGAGGGCCGTGTCGGCTACGAGCCAGATGAAGAGGCCGGAAAACAGGATCGTGAGCAGCACGCCTGCGGTGGATAGCAATGTTCCCTGGCGGAGGACGGGGCGCGCTTCGTGGATGGGCGTTTCAAGTCCGGCCGTGAACAGGATGATGGTCATCGCGAAATGGCCGATGTTTTCCGCGAGTTCGATGTCGTTGAACTCGACGCCCAGCACGTCCTTTCCGGCCACCATGCCCAGCAGGAGGAAAAGAAGCAGGGAGGGGACGCCGTAGCGGGAACCGACCTTGGTCACCAGGACGGCGGCGAAGATCAGGATGGAAAGGAGTAGCAGCAGGTGCTCCGACACAAGGTTCACAGCGATCGGCAAGATCATCAGGTCCATGGCTCAGAGGTTGATAATCATGGTCAAAACATTCTTCCCGTCCACGCGTTCATAATGGATGCTGTCCATGATGGTACGGACCAGGTGGATGCCGAGCCCCCCGATGGGGCGGTCTTCCACGGGCGCCGTAAGGTCCGCTTCGCGGGCGGCGGTGGGGTCGAAGGCCTTCCCCTGGTCACTCAGGGTGAATCGCAGCCGGTTCCCCTCCCGGACGGCATCCAGGTTCAGCGTGCCGGCGGTTCCTTCGGGATAGGCATACATGATGACGTTGCAGGCAGCCTCCTCGAGCGCCAGGTTGATTCTCGTGTCGAGACCGGGCGCCAGGTCGTTTTCCTCCCGGATCCGGTCCACGAATCCGGTCAGGAGGGACAACTGCCGGAGATCGTTGACCAGAGTCAGGTGATATTCCTTCTTCTGGCCGAGATAATGGAGGAACAGCATCGTCAGGTCGTCGCTTTGCGGGGCGTCGCCGACGAAATCCGCCACCCGCTGCCGTATGTTCCCGATGTGGTCCGTGGCGCTTTTCTTCCCGTGAAGGGCCTGTTCCAGACGGACTTCGCCAAAGAGTTCCTGCCTGTCGTTCTGCGCTTCGGTCACGCCGTCCGTATAGAGGAACAGGGCGTCGTCATAGTGCAGGTCCATTTCCTGTTCGACGAACGGGAAGCCCCGCATGACACCCAGCGGGAGGTTCGGAAGGACGGGAAGGTTGGTAATCCGGTCGGTCAGCGCCATAGGCGGATTGTGACCGGCATTGCAGTAACGCAGGTGTCCGGTGTCCAGGTCCAGGACGCCGCAGAAGAAGGTGACGAACAGGTTGTCCTCGTTCATCTCCACCATCCCGTCGTTCATGGAACTCACGATCTTCGACGGGCTGTCCTCCTGGGCCGAAACCGCCCGGAAGGCGGTCAGGGTCACGGCCATCACCAGGGAGGCCGGGACTCCTTTGCCGCTGACGTCTCCGATGCAGAAGAAGAGTTTCCCGTTCAGGATGAAGAAATCATACAGGTCCCCGCCGACTTCCTTGGCCGGGATGATGGTTGCGGCCATGTCCAGGTCGTTCCTTTCCGTGAACGACCGGAGGGGGTCCGGCACCAGGGCCCGCTGGATTTTGCTGGCGACCTGGAGTTCTCCCTCCATCCGCTCCTTCCGCTGGATGAGGTCGTAGTTCTTCATCTGGCTCCTGACGGACGACCGGATGAGGATGATGAGCATGACCAGGCCCAGCAATTCGAGGATCCGGGTCAGGAAGTCGTTCTTCCGCAAGTCGTGGAAAATGTCATCATCGGGGATGATGATGCACATGGACCATCCCGTGCGCTCGACGGGGGCGTAATAGACATGGTGCTTCCTTTCGTCGATCCGGACGACCGTCTTTCCCGCCCGGCCTTCCAGCATGGCGCGGTTCAAGGCTTTGAAAGACAGGCTGTCGCGGAGTTGGTGGACGACTTCGTCCACCGTCTTGACCATGACCATCTCCTCCTGCGGGCTGACCATGAACAGGCCGGTCCGGCTGAGCAGGATGCTGCGGGAATGGGGATAGACCTTGAGGGAGTTGACCAGTTCCGTCAGCCAGTCCAGGGAGATGTCGCCCGTCAGGACGGCGGCGTCCCTTCCCGTTTCGTCGGAGATGGGGACGGAGTAGGTCGTCATCAGCATATCCCCGCCCCCTTCATCGACATACGGTTCGGACCAGTATCCTTCGTGCAGTTCCAGGGGCTTGGTGAACCATTCCATGGACGGATAGTCATAGGCCTCGGTAGCCAGGGAGCGGGTGACCAGGGTGTCTCCGCTCCGGAAAGTATAAGGGGAGTGCAACGGCCGATCGGGATCATAACCGGGAACCAGGGCGACGGTGGATCCCACGATGACGGGATTGTCCCGGACGAGCAGCCGGCCGACGCTGGCGAGCGAATCGGGATGGTCCAGGCTCCACTGGGCGATCCAGACCTTGTTCCGGACAGCGGCTTCCGCCTGGTTGATGATGTTCATGATTTCGCTCTTGATGAGGCTCAGGTGGTTTTCCGCCTGCATCGACATTTCTTCCTGCAGTTTCTGCCGCGCGAACACGCCCTGGATCACCGAAGTCGCTTCCAGCGTGACCGCGGCTACGATGACCAGCAGGATCGCCGTCCTCGTGGTCTTTCCTTCGGTGAGCCGGGTTATGGAGTCCTTGTGCCTTTTCATGGGAGTCCCGTTATCTGCAAAGATACGATTATTTTTACCCGATAATCATTGTCCGAAAAGGATTTTCTTCGTAACTTGCGGGTCGGTTAGTGAATAGAACGATGTTTTTCCGTGATTTCCAGCAGCGCATACAGGGCCGGCAGGTCCTGGGGGGTTCTGTATGCCGATAGACCGGTCAGGCACGGGAACAGCAATTTCAGGATAAGGGACCGGTCCTTCGGGGATCGGTCCCCTTTTGTATGAAAACCCGATTAAACGAACGGATATGGACAGATTCAACCTGGTGCGGGAGTCCTTCATGAAGAAGGCGCGGCCTGTCGAGGCTCCCGCAGAGCGCCCGTCAGAGTATTTCGGCGAATTGACCTTCGACCGGAAGAAGATGCAGAAGTATCTGGACGCCAAGACCTTCTACACGCTGCTCGAGTGCATCGAGGGCGGGAAGCCGCTGGACCGGAAGACGGCCGACGGCGTCGCCCGCGGCATGAAGGAATGGGCCCTGGAACATCACGTGACGCATGTCACGCACTGGTTCCAGCCCCTGACCGAGGGCACGGCGGAGAAGCACGACTCGCTCATCGACTATGACGGAAAGGGCGGCGTCATCGAGACTTTCGACGGAAAATCGCTCGCGCAGCAGGAACCGGATGCATCGTCGTTCCCCAGCGGCGGCCTCCGGGCTACCTTCGAGGCCCGCGGCTACACTGCCTGGGACCCCACTTCCCCGGTCTTCATCCAGGACGACACCCTCTGCATCCCTACGGTGTTCATCTCCTACACCGGCGAGGCGCTGGACTACAAGACACCGTTGAAAAAGGCCCTGAAGGCCGTCAGTGACGCGGCACTCCCCATCTGCCGCCTGTTCGACCCGGAAGTGAACAAGGTCTTTTCCTACCTGGGCTGGGAGCAGGAATACTTCCTCGTGGACGAAGGCCTGTTCGCCGCGCGGACGGACCTGATGATCACCGGCCGTACCCTGTTCGGCCACAACTCCTCCAAGGACCAGCAACTGGACGACCATTATTTCGGCGCCATCCCCTCCCGCGTCGCGGCCTTCATGCGCGACCTGGAAATCGCCGGACACCGCCTGGGCATCCCCATCAAGACCCGGCACAACGAGGTGGCGCCCAACCAGTTCGAACTCGCGCCCATCTACGGCGAGACGAACCTCGCGAACGACCAGAACCAACTCCTGATGAACCAGATGCACGCCATCGCGCGCAAGCACGGGTTCGTGGTGCTGCTGCACGAGAAGCCCTTCGACGGGGTGAACGGCTCGGGCAAGCACAACAACTGGTCGCTGGGGACGGACACCGGCACCCCGCTCATGGCCCCCGGCAGGGACGCCCTGGGCAATCTCCAGTTCATTACCTTCTTTGTCAATGTCCTCGTGGCCGTGCAGCGGCACAACGGCCTGCTGAAAGCCTCCATCGCCAGTGCGACGAATGCGCACCGCCTGGGCGCGAACGAGGCCCCGCCGGCCATCGTATCGGCCTTCCTCGGGCGTACGATGACGCAGGTCCTCCGCAAACTCCTCGAAGTCCCCTCCGACACGCCCATCGAGATCGCCGGCAAGAAAGGCTCCCGCATGGGCCTGGTGGAAATCCCGGAGATCTTCATCGACAATACCGACCGCAACCGGACCTCTCCCTTCGCCTTCACCGGCAACCGCTTCGAGTTCCGCGCCGTGGGTTCGAGCGCGAACTGCGCCGGCGCGATGACTACCCTGAACGCCGCCGTCGCCGAACAGTTGCTCGACTTCAAGGCGGCCGTCGATCAGGAACTGGGCGCGGGTAAAACCCTGCAGGTGGCCGTGATGGACACCCTGAAGCCCCTGATCGCCAGCATCATCGACACGGTGTGCTTCGACGGGAACGGCTACACCGAGGAATGGAAGGCCGAGGCCGCCCGTCGCGGACTGGACACCGAAGCCTGTGTCCCCGAGATGTTCAAGGAGTTCCTGAAACCCGAGGCCTTGGAGATGTTCGCCCGCACCGGCGTCTATTCCGAAAAGGAACTGGAAGCCCGCAACGAAGTCAAGTGGGAGACCTACGCGAAGAAGGTCCAGATCGAGGCCCGCGTGATGGTGCGGATGGCCATCAACCACATCATTCCCGCCGCCATCGCCTACAAGTCCACCCTGCTGAAGGAAGTCTCCCTGTACGAGGATGTCTATGACGATACGGACGGCTGCGCCACCGAACTCGCCATCCTGGACGACATCACCCGCTACGTGGAGGAAGTCCGCCAGCGGGCCCGCCAGGTGGAGGACGCCCGTGTCATGGCCGATTCCATCGAAGGAGCCTACGAGCGCGCCCGCGCCTTCGCCGACATCGCGAACATGCTCTTCGCCCTCCGCAAGCCCATCGACGCCCTCGAGGAAGTCGTGGATGACAAACTCTGGCCGCTCCCGAAGTACCGCGAACTGCTGTTCATTTCGTAATTTGCCGAAAGTTTGCTATTTTTGCAGCGCAAAACGGGCATCTCGGCGGCCACCGTCGCCGTCCCCGCCCGCCAGCCGGCCCCTTAGCTCAGTTGGTTAGAGCAGCGGACTCATAATCCGTGGGTCGTGGGTTCAAGTCCCCCAGGGGCCACAAGAAAGAGACAACCGATGCCCGGTTGTCTCTTTTCCGTGGCCCCATTTTCCCCCTGCTGCTTCGCAGCCGCCTCCCCCCGAGGCGAAGAAGAAGTCCCGATAATGAATGACCTTTGGGAAAGATTCCGTATCTTTGTCCATTCCAACTTTTCCAAGATGAAACTTAACCGAATCTTACTTACCTTGGCGGCGGTCACGCTCCTTGTTCCTGCCCGGGCGCAGGAAAGCAGGTTCAAGACTTTCATCGACCGATTCGCCGGTCCTTCCCCCGAACTGGATCCGGCCGCCATCTATCAGCCCGAACCCCGTTTCCACCTGGCGCTGACGGGCGACCTCCGGCAGGCCGCCATGTCCCAGGAGAAAGCCTTCAAGGTCGGCGTCGGCTATTTCGACGGGTACGACGTGAAGTTCGAGGAGATTCCGGGGCAGATCTCTTCCAGTATCCAGAGCGACGTGGACAAGGCGGTGGGTATCCAGGCGGGTTACGGAAACCTGAGCCTGTCCTACAGCCGGAAACTGGCGGGAGAGGGGAATGACGATTATTTCTCCTTCGACTTCATGGCTGCCGGCTATGGTGTCCAGGCGCAGTATTTCAACCTGTCCCGGCCGATGGCCTATCGGTTCGTCAAGGGGGAAGAGGGGCACTGGGCCTATGAGAACGAAGAAGGGACCACGTCAAAACCCGGGTATCTGCGCACGTTCATCGTCGATGCCTTCTATGCGTTCAACCGTCGGACCTTTGCGTATTCCGCGGCCTACAAAGGGAATCTGTTCCAACGCCGCAGCGCCGGAAGTTGGATGTTCGGCACCAAACTGATCCTCGGAGAATATGGCATGGACCCTTCGGAGGAAATCCTGAACTGGTCCGGCGATCAGGCCCGGCAGACTTCCACGCAGGTGTCTTTCGGCGGCGGTTACTCCTATAATCTGGTTCCGCTGCACAGGCAGCCGACGGGAAGGCGGGACAAAGGGCTGCGCAACCTGACGGTCAATGCGACGTTCCTGCCTATGGTGACCCTGTTCAACCAGTTCACCTCCCGGGCATACGAACTCGCTGAAGGCGGCGAATACAAGGAACGCCACAAGAGCGTGATGAACGGCAAACTGCTGGTCAATTACGTCGCCCGCGTCGGCGTGGGCTGGTCCTACGACCTCTTCACGGCCAACCTTTCGGCCGGCTATGACAGTTTCGCCTACAAGGGCCTTTCCGAGATGCCCATCGAAGGCTTGATTGCCGACAATGTGGCCGTATCCGGACGGTTTTACCGCTGGACCACGACCCTGCGGCTGGGTCTGCGTTTCTAGAAATCGAATCCGACCGACAGGGCGACGGAGAATCCGGTCTTGTCGCACCACTGCGCCCCCAGTTTCATCGGACCGACGATGGTTTTCTGTCCGAATTCCGCACCGACGGCATACGCCGTGGGGCGGGTCCGCACCAGGTCGGCCAGCACGTCCTTATCCTGGAAAACCCCGCCGCGGAGCGTCAGGAAGTTCTTGTGGTTGAGGCGGAAACGGACGTCCATCTGGGCGGTGGCGGCGAAGTTGCCGCACACGAAGAAGCCCTGGCTGAATCCGAAGAACGGAATCTGGTTGTCGATGTACCGGCCTGCGACCGTGCCGCCGGCGGCCAGCGTGTGGATGAAATTCATGTGTCCGGGCTGCTCCGTCTGCCAGCCGGCATACACGGAGGGCTGCAGGACGACCACCCGGCCCAGCGGCAGCGCGACGGAAGCGTGGACCGTCCCGACGCTGTACGGAGGGACTTCTCCTTCATAGTGCTCACCAGCCTCCATCCCTTCGTCTTCCAGATAGATGGAGTATCCGTCGAACACGTAGCGGGTGTCCAGTTTGAGCCGGAATCCGCGGGTCGGGAAATAACTCTCGTTGAACGTGTCGTAGCGAAGGGAGGCAAAGGTGGAGAACCAGCGGCTCCGGAAATCCCAGCCTTCCCAGTGCATCTCGTTGTCCAGATAGTTCTCGTACGGTTCCATGTCGTAGGCGGCGCCGAAACGGACGTTCCCATAGACCATCCGGGCGTCCTCGGCGTACAGTTCCAGCCGGGAATTCACCCCATTGTACCGGGCTTTCGAGAACGACCGGGCCTGGGCGATGTCGTCGTCGATCCGGTAAGTGAAGTTCCGGTAGGAGTTCTTCCAGGCGATACCGAGGACTGGCAGCGGAGCAAGCGGCTTGTAGGAGAGGTCCAGGTCCACCTGCGACACCTGGCCGATCTTGAGTTCCGAGACGAAGCGGAGTCCGGAAAGCCGCCGGGTGCCGATACCCAGGTGGGCGCCCAGGTAGATCGCCTCGTCCAGGTCCACGTGGAGACCGACGCCGGCCTCGTTGGTCTGGCCCTTCTGGCAGTCGAAGATAAGCGTGTAGGGCTCTTTCTCGCCGCTGATCCGGTAGGTGACCGATTCGAAGGCCTTCGTGCCGTACAGGGCGGAGAGGACCCGTTCGATCTCATTTCGGCCGTACATCCCGTCCCGGGGCAGCAGGGCGGGGTTGATGATGTAGTCCGCCTCCTTTTCGGAGACCCCCTCGTACCGGATGTCCCCGACCCGGACCTTTTGCTTGGCCAGGTCGATGGCCTGGCGGCGTTCCTGGGCCGGTGCGCCTGCCGGCTCGCCCGGCTTGACGCCGACCCGCTGCGCGATCCTCTCGAAGGCCTCCTTGTTTTCCACCGCCTTGGCATAGCCCTGGGCGATGATGTCATCCACGCTCGCGGAGTCGAAGGACAGCATCGTGTAGCCCTTCAGTTCGTGCTGGAGCAGGATGTCCGTATTCTTCCGGTTGGCCTCGCAGATATCGACGGACATCAGGGTGATGTTCTGCAGGATGAGGTTCGCGAGACCGCCGAGGTCGGCCAGGGTGCGGGGCGTGGGCATTTCCGAGCCGATGACGATGTCCGCTCCCATCGCCTTCGCGAGGTCCACCGGAAAATTGTTGCGGGTACCGCCGTCCACCAGCACCATTCCCTCGATCCGCACCGGCCGGAAATAACCGGGAATGGCCATCGTGGAACGCATCGCGTCCACGAGGCTGCCCGCGGTCCAGTTCTTCTCGTTCAGGCTCAGCATATCCGTGGCGACGCAGAAGAAAGGAACCGGGAGTTCGTCGAAGGCCAGGGAATCCTGGTAGCCGACGGTGACGGAACTGAGGGTGTTCCGGACATTGTATCCGAACAGGAAACCGTCCGGCAGGCCCATTCCCACCTTGGCCATCATCTCCTGGCCCATGTCACCGGTACGGGTGTCGCTCTGCTCGTAATTCTTGTTGAAACGCGTCTGCCGTTCAATCCTGGACTGTATGTCCTGGTCGTCGTAGTGGAACGGGACCGTCAGGGCGAAACGCTCCTTGTTGCGGCGGACCTTGTAGGTCTGGAAACTGTCCGGAATCTTGTCGGACATCATCACGGTCCAGTCGATGGCACGGACCAGCGAATCCAGGTACTGGGCTCCGAAACCGAGCGAATAGAGGCCCGAAACCAGGCCGCCCATGCTGGTGCCGCCCACCATGTCCACCGGAATGCCCATCTCTTCCAGATACCGCAGGACGCCCAGATGGGCCATGCCGCGGGCGCCGCCGCCACCCAGCACGACGGCCACGGTGGGACGGTGACAGGTCCGGCGGATGGAATCCATCTTCGCCCGGACGCGGACGATGGCTAGCGAGTCTTCCTCCGGATTGACACTGGGAGCGATGAAACGGTTCTGCGCGGTCCCGAGCACGGCGCTCAGGCACGTGCAAACCAGGAGCAGGGCACTTTTGAGAAGTTTCATAGCGATGAATTGGGTTTAGTCTTTCAGGGGGGTGATGAAGATGTTCCGGATTTCGAGCGGACCGCCTTCGGACTGGAGGGCGACGGGGCCTTCGGCGCGGTCGAAATGGGCCTCGTTCATGAGGACGCCGTTGACATAGGCCTGGATGAAATTGCCCTTGCAGACGATTTCGGCGGTGTTCCACTCGCCGGCGGGATTCTCGGCGCTGTCCTTGGTGCTGCGGAGCCAGCGGCCTTCCGTGAGTTCCTCGAAGGCGGAGCCGCCGGAGGCGATCATGTCGCCGGCGCGGCCGTTCATGAGGTTGACCTCGGCGCAGCGCGGCCAGACGGCGTCGATGGGCTCGGCATGCAGGAAGATGCCGGAGTTGGAGGGCTCTCCGGGCCAGCGCCACTCCAGGTGGAGTTTATAGTCTTTGAAAGAATCCTCGGTCATCATGTAGCCGAATGGCTGGCCGGCGATGGTGATGACTCCGTCCTTCACCCCGAATACGTCGGTGGCCGGGACATCGCTCTCCGGGGCGAGACGGAAGGTCCATCCGTCCAGATTCTTGCCGTTGAACAGTTTCGTTTCGCGTTCCCCGCAGGAAAGGCAGAGCAGGATGCCCAGGGTCAGGAGGGCGGCCAGGTTCCGTTTCATGGTATGATCGAATTGGTTGTCTTACAAAAATACAGATTTTTCTTGAAAATGCAGTATATTTGTCCGTTAGCCACCGTCAATATGAAAAGAATCCTCTGCCTTATGCTCCTGCTGGCCGGCCTGGCCGCCGGGGCGCAGGAAATGAACTCGCTCCAGTTCCGTGCGCGGGTCGTTTCTCCCGAACTGTCCCAGGACGCCGTCACCTTCCGCTTCGCCGCCCCGAAGGCGCGGCAAGTCAGCGTGTCCGCCTCCTGGATGGGCTACCGGTCCGAGCCCATGAAACAGGGTCCGGACGGCATCTGGACCTGGACCGCCCCGCTGCCGGAGCCCGAACTCTACACCTATACCTTCAACGTGGACGGCGTCACGGTCCTGGATCCGGCGAACGTGTCCGTCGTCCGCGACGGTGCCCGGTACATGAACGCAGTCCTCATCCCGGGCGGTTATGCGGATGCATACGCCCAGAGCGCGGCCCCCGGCAACCTCGAGCAGGTCTGGTACCACTCCGCGGAGAACGACATGATCCGCCGCCTGTATGTCTATACGCCGGCCTGTTACGACCGTAACGACAAAAAGACGAAGTATCCCGTCCTGTATCTCCTGCACGGAGGCGGGGGAGACGAGGATGCCTGGGCCACCCTCGGCCGCACCTGCCAGATCCTGGACAACCTGATCGCCGCCGGAAAGGCGAAGCCGATGTTCGTGGTGATGCCCAACGGAAATCCCAACCAGTATGCCGCGCAAACCCTCGGCATCCCCGTGAAGACCGACATCCGGCAGTACGCCTCCGGCTTTGACAATTATTCCTCGCTGACGGCGGACATCGTCCCGTTCATCGAAAAGACCTACCCCGTCATCAAGAACCGGAAAGGCCGTGCGGTGGCCGGTCTGTCGATGGGCGGCGGCCAGTCCTTCTTCATCGCTTTCCGCAACGTGGACCTCTTCTCCAACGTGGGCATTTTCTCCTCCGGCCTGATCGGCTCCAACGCCATCGGCGGCACCCCCTTCGACGGCGAAGCCATCATCCCGGGCCTCTACTCGCAGCCGGCGAAATTCAACCGCTTCGACGTCATCTACCTCTCCTGCGGCGAAGAGGACAACCGCATTGACGGGATGAAGGATTTCAAGGCTAAACTGGACGAGAAGGGCTACAAGGGCGTGGTCTGGGAGCAGTATCCCGGCGGCCACGAATGGAAAGTCTGGCGCCGCAACCTCGCCTCCTTCGTCCAACTCCTGTTCAAGTAAGGCAAAGGCCTACAGCGAATCGCCGAAGTCTTCGCGGAACTTCTTCACGAGGTCTTCCTGCCAGTAGCCGATCTCTTCCATGCGTCCGAAGAAGAAACGGAGGACGCGGGGTTCGTGTATCCAGCGGAGGCCACCGATGAGGGAACGGTTGTCCCAGAGCCATTTCACGCGGTCCGCGCAGTACTTGACCTGGGAGAGGGTGAAGACGCGGCGCGGCATGGCAAGGCGCTGGAGTTCGAGTTCGGCGAAGCGCTCGGAGCCGTCGGGGTTGCGCTGCTCGCTCACGGTACCGCGCTCCATGCCGCGGATACCGCCGGCGATGTACAGCGCGGCGCCCACGGCTGCGGCCGGGTACTGCTCATGCGGAATGTCCGGGACGATTTCGGAGCAGTTCAGGTGCGCGCCGAGGCCGCCGGCAGGCTTGATCACCGGTACGCCGTAGTCGTCCAGTTCCTTCACGAGATAGGCGATGAATTCGGGCCCCTGGCTGATGTATTCCATGTCCAGGGATTCGAGCAGGCCCACGGCCATCGCTTCCATCGACCGGACCTCCATGCCGCCGTAGGTGAGGAAGCCTTCGAACAGCGGGACATATTCCATCATCTCGTCCGTGAACTTCTTGTCATGCGCGGTGATGATGCCGCCGCGGGAGAAGCCGAGTTTACGGCCGGAGAAGTAGATGATGTCGAAACGGTCCGCCAGCGTGTGGTAGATCTCCTTGGTGGTCATGAACTTGCAGCGCGGCTCGCGGACCTTCATGAAGTACACGTTGTCCTGCAGGAGGGAGGCGTCGAGGATGCTCCGCACGCCGAATTCGTGGCAGATGTCGGTCACCGCCAGCATGTTCTCCATGGAGACGGGCTGGCCGCCGATCAGGTTCGTTCCGGCTTCCACGCGCACGAAAGCGACCTTCTCCGGGCCCAGTTCCTTGATGGTCTTGCGGAGGAGTTTGAGGTCGAAGTCGCCCTTGAAGGGGTCGTCGGTCTGCGGGATGAGGCCTTTCTTGTCCACGAGTTCGACCACTTCGCCGCCGAGCCGGGTGATATGGGCCTTGGCGGTGGTGAAATGGAAGTTCATCAGGGCATACATGCCGGGCTTCACGTAGGCCTCCGCAAGGATGTTCTCCGCGGCGCGGCCCTGGTGGGCGGGAAGGACGTTTTCCGTGCCGAAGACCTCCTTGATGGCGGCCTTGACGCGGTTGAAGGTCTCGGAACCGGCGTAGGAGTCGTCGGCGATGGACATCGAGGCGACCTGCAGGTCGGACATTCCGTTCACGCCGGAGTCCGTGAGCATGTCCATGAAGACATCCTTGTTCTGGAGGAGGAAGGTGTTGTTTCCGGCCTCCTGGATGCACTTGAGGCGCTGTTCGACGGGGAGGAGGGAGAGTTTCTGGACGACACGCACCTTGTGCATCTCGAGCGGGACCTGGTTCTCAGGCTGGTAGAATTGGACGGGCATATTTGTTAAGTGTTTATTTTTCAGCAAGGTGACGAAGATACGGATTTCTTGCTATCTTTGCAAGGTTTTATGCTCGGGACGATTGTCAACACCGCCTGCATCGTGGCAGGAACCCTCATCGGGACCCTTTTCAAGAAGGGGCTCGGGGAGAAATATACGAAGACGCTGTTCAATGCGATGGGCCTCGCGTCCCTCGCCCTGGGCGCCAATTCCTTCGTGGCGAACATGCCCAAGAGCGAGTTCCCCGTGCTGTTCATCCTGTCGCTCGCCATCGGCGGCCTCATCGGATCGGCCCTGGACCTGGACGGAAGGGTGAAGCGCCTGCTGGCGAAAAAGGGCGGGGACAGTTTCGCGAAGGGCCTCATTTCAGCCTGCCTGCTCTATTGCATCGGCACATTTTCCATCGTGGGCCCGGTCCTGAGCGCCCTGCAGGGGGACAATACCTTCCTGTACACGAACTCCACGCTGGATTTCGTGACTTCGACCGTGTTCGCCACCACCTACGGTATCGGCATGATCCTGGCGGCGCCCATCCTGTTCTGCTGGCAGGGATCCATCTGGCTCGCCGCCACCCTGGCCTCCTCCAGCCCCATCTTCCAGGGCACCCTGGTCAACGAACTCGCCATCGTGGGCGGCGTCCTCATCATCTCCTCCGGCCTGTCCATCCTGGACATCAAGGACTGCAAGACGCTGAATTACATTCCCGCCTTGCTGGTACCGCTCGTCTGGTTCCTGGTGAAGGGGCTGTTCTGACAGGGCCAATGTCTATCTCGTGTACAAGCGGGAAGTGCACTTACCAGACATACATCACCGTGTGCCACACGGCGACGAACTCTTCCAGGGTGAGGGGGCCGTCAAGGGTGAAACGGGCGTCGGATCGATAGGTGGAGGTGCCGTCATAGACGACGCCGTCGTGGACCCGGGCGAGGATGTCGGAGTTGTAGGTCGATGTGCCCCTGTAGATCTTGCCGTCCCGGACGGTCATCACGATGTCGGAGTTGAAATTGCTTGTCCCTTTGTACACTTTTCCGTCGCGGACCGTGTAGAGAACGTCCGAGCGGAAATTGCTGCGGCTTTTGTAGATCTGGTTGCCGCGGACCGTGCAGACGATGTCGGACTGGTAGTTGGAACGGCCCTTGTAGACCGTGCCGGCCCGGACGGTGCAGAGGATGTCCGAGTTGTACCGGCTGGTGCCTTTGTATATCTTCACCTCCGTTCCGGAGAGGGACGCCAGGAGAAGGGAGAGGAGCAGGATCGTTTTCATGACGGAACCGTTTCCTGCAAAAATACTGCTATTCCGGTCTGTTGATAACTTTTTTCGGAGAATTCGGGGCAGTGTGCTATCTTTGTCTTCCAAGATTGTAGCACCATGTCCTTCGTCCATCTGCACGTACATACCCAATACTCCATCCTGGACGGCCAGTCGTCCATCGAGAACCTGTTCAACCGGGCCGACGAACTGGGAATGCCCGGCCTGGCCATCACGGACCACGGTAACATGTTCGGAGTCAAGGAGTTCTTCAAGTACGCGAAGAAGCATCCTGCGGTCAAGCCCATCATCGGCTGCGAAGTGTACGTGTCGGTGGGGGACCACCGGGTGAAGGAGAAGGGCTACTATCACCTGATCCTGCTGGCGAAGAACTACCAGGGTTACAAGAACCTGGTCAAGATCGTGTCCACGGCGCACATCGAGGGCATGTACTACCGCCCCCGTATCAGCCACGAGGTGCTGGAGCAGTACCATGAGGGACTCATCTGCAGTTCGGCCTGCATGGCGGGCGAAGTTCCGCGCGCCATCCTCGCCGGCGACATGAAGAAGGTCGATGAAGTCATCGCGTGGCACAAGCGCGTGTTCGGCGAGGACTATTACCTGGAGGTGATGCTTCACAAGACCGAGGTCCCCGGCCTCTCCCGCGAGGTGTATGACAACCAGATGATCTACAACAAGGTCATCTTCGAACTGGCGGAAAAGCACGGCGTGAAGGTCGTCGCCACGAATGACGTGCATTTCGTGAACAGGGAAGACGGTCCGGTCCATGACCGGCTGATCTGCCTGACCACCAACTCCTATATCGACGACCCCGACCGCCTGCGCTATACCCAGCAGGAATTCCTCAAGAGCGAGGAGGAGATGCTGGCCCTGTTCCCGGACCACCCGGAGGCCATTTCCAACACCCTGGAGATCCTGGCCAAGGTGGAATCCTATTCCATCGACTGCGATCCCATCCTTCCGGTGTACGAAATCGACCCGGCGTTCATGCAGGAGGTCGATGCCTATATGGAGCGGTACAAGGACGTCATCGACGCGGGCCGGTGCGACAAGAAGGGGAACTATCGCGGCGACGGTTTCTGCCATTCGGTCGCGTATCTGTGCCACCTGACCTACAAAGGCGCGCACGAGCGGTACGGCGAGGAGTTGAACGACGTGCAAAAGGAGCGCATCGACTTCGAACTCAAGACCATCTCCCGCATGGGTTTCCCGGACTACTTCCTGATCGTCCAGGACTATATCGCCGCCTCCCGCGCCATGGGGTCCATGGTGGGCCCGGGCCGTGGGTCAGCCGCCGGTTCGGTCGTCGCTTACTGCTTGAAAATCACGAACCTGGACCCAATCCGGTACCAACTCCTGTTCGAGCGTTTCCTGAATCCGGACCGCATCTCGATGCCGGATATCGACGTGGATTTCGAAGACCTGACGAAGGCCCATGAGTACGTGGAGAAGAAATACGGGGCGGACCACGTGTCCCGCGTCATCACCTTCGGCACGATGGCCGCGAAAAGCGCCATCAAGGACGTCGCCCGCATCAGCCGCGTGTCCATCGACGAGTCCAACCGGCTCTCCAAGATGGTCCCGGACCGCCTGAGCGAGAAGAAGGAGAAGGAATACCCCTTCAATCCCAAGTTGGACACGCTGAAACCGGGCTTCAAGGTAGTGGAGAAGGAGGTCGAGGAAGAGAAGGACGGGGAGAAGGTCCTGGTGAAGAAGATCTATCAGCGCGGCCTGGAGGATGTCGATGTGAAGATCACCCTCAAGAACTGCTACCGGCTGGTGCCGGAGTTCATCGAGGAACTCAAGAACGGCTCGGAACTGAACAAGGAAGTGCTGAAGTACGCCCAGGCCCTGGAAGGCTGCGTCCGCCAGGTGGGCATGCACGCCTGCGCCACCATCATCGGCCGGGGCGACCTGACGAACTATCTGCCCATCACCCTGTCCAAGGATAAGGATACCGGCGAATACGTGCGTACGTCCCAGTTCGACGGCCATTTCATCGAGGACGTGGGCATGCTCAAGATGGACTTCCTCGGGCTCATCACCCTGTCCATCATCCACAACTGCCAGAACCTCATCAAGGAACGCTTCGGCGAGGACATCGACATCGAGGCCATCCCCATCGACGACAAGCCCACCTATGAACTCTACGGCCGCGGCGACACCGTGAGCGTGTTCCAGTTCGAATCCGAAGGCATGCAGACCTGGCTGCAGAAACTCCGGCCCACCCGGTTCGAGGACCTCATCGCCATGAACGCCCTCTACCGGCCCGGACCGATGGACTACATTCCGGACTTCGTCGCGCGCAAGCAGGGCGAGCAGGCCATCGAATACGACCTCCCGGAAATGGCCGAATTCCTGGAAGATACCTACGGCGTGACCGTTTACCAGGAGCAGGTGATGCTGCTGTCGCAGAAACTGGCCGGCTTCACCAAGGGCGAGGCGGACAAACTCCGCAAGGCGATGGGCAAGAAGCAGATCGACATCCTGAACTCCCTGAAGGGCAAGTTCATGGAGGGCGGCATGGCGAACAACCATCCGGAGAAGGTCCTGGACAAGATCTGGAAGGACTGGGAGAAATTCGCCCAGTACGCGTTCAACAAGTCGCACGCCACCTGCTATGCCTGGGTGAGTTACCAGACCGGCTGGCTCAAGTGCCACTATCCGTCCGAATTCTTCGCCTCCTGCCTCACCTGGGCGAAGAGCATGGAGGAAATCAAGAAGATCATGGACGACGCCCGCGGGCACGGCATCCGGATCCTGAGCCCGGACGTGAACGAGAGTTCCGCCACCTACACCGTGAACAAGGACGGCGACGTGCGCTTCGCCCTCGGCGGCATGAAGGGCTTCGGCGCCAACATGGTCGAGGCCATCCTCAAGGACCGCGACGAGAACGGTTTATATACCGACATCTATGACTTCGTGGAGCGGATGGGCGGCGTCGTGAACCGCAAGGCGTTCGAGACCCTGCTCTACTCCGGTGCGCTGGACGGCTTCGGCCTCAAGCGCCGGCAGTACGAACTCCCCGGCCGCAGCGGGCTGCCGTTCATCGACGAGATCGTCCGGTACGGCGAACTGTACCGGAACGATACGGTCGATGCGGCCGCCTCCCTCTTCGGCGACATCGAGGAAATGCGCCCCGAGCGGCCTACGGTGCCGGAAATGACGGGCGAGGTGAATGAACTGGAGTTCCTGCAGAAGGAAAAGGACCTCGTGGGCATGTACCTGTCGTCGCATCCGCTGGACAAGTACCGGTTCGAGATGGACAACTTCACGACGTGCGACCTGGCGAACCTCGCGAACTTCATTTCGGAGTGCGAGTTGGCCAAGAAACCGGCCAAGGTGTGCGTCGCAGGCCTGGTGACGGATTACAAGCAACTGCTCACGAAAAAGGGCGCCCCGTATTCCCGGACCATGCTGGAGGACTATTCCGGCAGTTATGAACTGACCCTGTTCACCAAGGAGCACGAGCAGTACTACTCCTACATGGTCCCGCACAATGCGCTGTTCCTGGAAGGCGTCATCGAGGAACGCTACTCCCTGCGGCCCGAGGAACGGGCCCAGGGAAAGACGGTTCCGTACACCTTCAAGCTCCAGAACGTGTCCCTGCTGGGCAACGTGGCGGAATCCCGCATCAAGGCCTTCTCGATCAACATCGAGACACCGATGCTCACCCCCGCCTTCCGCAAGGGGCTCGTCCAGGTGATCAAGGCCCACGCCGGGAAAACCCCGCTCGAAGTCTTCTTCTTCGACCCGGCCACCCGTTACCGGATTCAGATGAAGTCCAACAAGTTCCAGGTCTCCGTGTCCGAAGACCTCATCACGGCCCTCCGCCGCCTGGGCGTGGACCAGTATGAAGCGGTGAAGAAATAAAACCGGCTCAATACCGGCGCGGCGTCCCCGTCGCTTCGCCGACCTGCGTTTTATCACCCAGCAGGCCGATCCCTTGCACGCGGATGCGATAGGGCTGGCCGATTGTCAGCTTTTCCAGCCGGACGCCCACCGTCGAGAAATCATAGTTATACCAGACATCGAAATAGGCCGTTTCCCACGATTCGGAACCGACGGGGGCATAATCGACCTGATATCCGAGAACCCAGGGCGTCGGAACCACATAGACGTTCAAGTCCCCGGTGAAAGCGTTGGATTGCGGCGCTTCCACGGAGACTTCGGGGATGACCGAGGTGATGTCATAGACTTCCTGATCCACGACTTCAATGCTGATCTCCTTGAGGATAAACGCCACATTGGGAGAAGTAACGCCGATCCGGTAGGGGGTTGCCACGTTGTGGAGGACGGCCTCGGAAACGGACCATCGACCTTCCGTTCCAATCCTTTCAAACCGGGCAAGCGGAATCATTCCCGGAGACAATCCCTGGGAATCAGGCTCATAGGATTCCGCCGTGGTCGTGTAAACCAGGAAAGTGGCCTCGTCGGAGACTTGGGAAGTCTTGATCCGCACCCGAACCGTAGATGGCTTTGTGAGGGAGAGAAGCGGAGGCAGGACGACCGCGGTCTCCAGACCGCCGTACAACTGCACGCCCAGGGGCGTGAGATAAAGGTTTTCCGGATTCCGGGGCAAGTACGCCCAGGGTGGCATCATTTCCCAGTCCGCCAGCCGGGTGGCGTTCCGGAAAGAGTCCCAGGGAAGGAAGAACTCATTCGACCGCAGGTAATAATTCGCGCGGTTTGTCGCCGGGTCTACCGGCACAATCTGCCGCATACGGTCCGGATGAAGGGGTGCATAGCCGACGGAAAAGATTTCCTGGTGGGGTCCCCAGACCATCTCCGAGAAATCTTCGCCCAGCAGGAGGTCGCCCGGCCGGGCGGGAGCGTTATCCGGAGTTTTGCGGGTAAAAGGCGTCGTTTCGAAAGGGAAAATGCCGGAACAATCCTCGGCTTCCGCCTTGAAATACCAGGTGGTGCCCGGTTCCAGGCCCGTGAAGAAAAAGCGGGGAATCTGGAACTTGAGCCGGCTGTCCTTCTGGCGGAACAGCCCCGGGCTGCAGTCCCACTCGGCCACGGCCCGGGTCGCGGCGGCATCCCGGTACAGGCCGATCTTCCACGGCGTCCGGTTGTCCGCCGCCCCGTCCTTGAAGGACGAGACAGACCACTGGATGGTCAGGGTGGACGAGGTGGCGTCCATCAGCCGGGCCTCGACGGTCCGCCGGGCCGGTGTCGTCTCCTTCGGGGCAGGCTCCCCGAAATCATAGGGTGTCCAGGTTCGCTTTTCGCAGGACACGCAGGCGGCCGCCAGCAGGGCGGCCTGGATCAGTCGGACCGGTTTCATTGGGGATTGTTTTCAACAATGGTTTTAAACTGGTTCCAAGGAGCGGTGGACTGATAGCGCGCCTTGCTCCCCGACGGGACGGAAAGGTTCCATTCGCTTGGTTCCAAAGGTAATCCGCTGGCCGACGGGGGCTGGACAAACGGAAGACACAAGGTGGCGTTCCCGTTATAAGGAATGAAGGCATCCTTATCCATCTGCGCAGACAGCTTGTTGAGGGTCAAGTACCGGAAATCGCCTTCGAACGCATGGGTACCGATCCGGGTCACCGTGGAGGGGATGACGATGGAAGAAAGAGAGTGGAATCCCGTGAAAGCGTATTTCCCGATCGTTTTGACGGAAGGTCCTTCAAAATACAGGTCGAGGTTCGGGATGTCGTGAAAAGCATAATCGCCAATGGAGGTCATGTTGCCGATCACGGAGAATTGCGCCAGGGCAGATTGCTCGAAAGCGTGGCTGCCGACAGACTCCAGGTTGGCGATTCTCTCGAAGGTGACGGGCAGCGGCGAGCAGCGGTAGAAGGCATAATCGCCGATCCGGGTCACCGACGCCGGGATTCTCATTTCGACGATATTGTGTTCTTTCAGGATCAATCCGGCAAAGGCCCAGTTTCCGAAGGAAGTAATCCCGTTCTCCATGAGGATGGCGGTGATCCCGAGACCGAACCAGGGCACTTTCTCCTGGGACGGATAGTCGAACATCGGCCCCTTCCCCTTCAGATACAGGATATTGGAGTTCTTTTTCCAGAACAGTTCCGGGCCGCAGAGGCCGCACAGCGAACGTTCCCGGTTGACCCAGTCCCGGTCCTTGGGAAGGATCCCCGAGCCCTTCCACTCCGGGAAATCGGCCCAATTGCCATGCAGCAGCCGTCCCGGCTGGTCGAGTTCCATCCGGATGGTGCGGCCGTCATAGGTCAGCAGCTCCACGGCCCCGTCGCCGACCGCCTTGTACCGGAAAGGTTCGGTGCCGTAACTGTAGAAGGCCTTCCTGGATGTTCCCGGGTTACCATAGTAGGACTGCAGATAAGCGCCGTACATGGAATAAAGCCCCAGGCTGTCATCCACGAAAACGACGGTAAGGGAATCCCATTGGACCTCCTCGCCTTTGTCATTCTTATGGATATCCGCGCCGGTCCATTTCATGGAGCGGATGAATCCGGGCAGCGTGTCCATGGTGACGGGCGTCTCCTTGGTACAGGCGCAGCAAAGTACAGCTACGATGAGTGGCAGGATGCGTTTCATAAATCAATGGTCGATGGTTACTGCCAACCTTGCGCTTTCACCGGGAACTCGACGCCTTCGGGCGTGACGAGGACGGTGCCGGCGTCGGGCTGGGCGAGATGGCCGATGATGTCGAAGGTCTGGAAGTCCCGGCGGAACTTCTCCAGGTGGAGGATCGGGATCGTGAACAGGAGGCGCATGTCATCCCCGCCGTTGAACGCGGCCGAGACCGGGTCGATGTCCAACCGCTTTCCCAGTTGGAAGGAATTGCCCTCGAAGGGAATGTGGTCCGCATAGACCTTCGCGCCGAGGCCGCTGTCGCGCTGGAGGCGTTTCAGGGCGTCGCCGAGGCCCTTCGTCACGAAGTAGCCGTAGGACGGATAAATCTCCGCGTCTTCCAGTTTGGAAACGATCGCAGCGTCCAGTTCCGGACGGAGATAATCGCCTACGAACATCCGCCAGGGGGCCATGTCGGGCTGATTCCCGGTTTTCTCGAAGTCCTTCCGGCCCTTCTCCAGTACCTGCAGGCCCAGATAGGCGGCGCCCAGGCGGCCGGAGATGCACAGGAGGTCCTTCGACTTGGCGGCCATCCGGCGCTTGTCGGTCAGGAGAGCGGTTTCCCCGGTGGCCGCGAGGCTGACGAAAAGCCCGTTCGGAGAGGGCTGCAGGTCCAGGTTCACGGCCTCGAAGCCGTGCTCCTTCGCCGCGACGGTGATGCCCGCCCAGAGTTCCTTCACCTGGTCGAAGTCCAGTTTGGAGGAAAGGCCCAGGATGACGTTCAGCAGTTTCGGGTGCGCGAGGGCGGCGTACAGTTCGCCCACGGTCCCGACGACGCACTTGTAGCCCAGGTGTTTCAGGGGAAAGTACACCAGGTTGAAGTCGATGCCTTCGAGGAACATCCGCGCGGCGGTATGGACCTTGCCGCCATTCCCGGCGGTGTAGGTCAATCCCGGAACGGGATGATAAGCAGAGAGGCGATAGAGCATGTCTATCGCCTCTACTTTTCCGATGTCCGAAAAGGTTTCGGCCATACTAGCGGAGTTGGAAGATCACCGGGAAGGTGTAGGTGACCTTGACGGCGCGGTCGCGCTGGCGGCCCGGGGTCCACTTCGGGGAACTGGACACGACGCGGACGGCCTCCTTGTCCAGGGACTCATCCACACCACGGAGGACCTTCACGTTGGTCACGCGGCCGTCGGCTTCCACGGTGAACTGGAGGGTCACACGGCCCTGCACGCCATTCTCCTTCGCGATTTCCGGATAAACGAGTTTGGAGTTCACCCACTTCGAGAACTCGTTCGCATCTCCGCCCTGGAAGGACGGTTTCTGTTCAACGAGTTGGAACGGGATGGCTTCTTCCTCGACTTCCTCTTCCACGACTTCGGCTTCCTTGTAGTCCATGATCTCGACGCCGGTGTTGTCGTCTTCGAGGTTCATGAACATGTCGTCATCGAGTTTGATGTCATCGTCCACGATGTCGATCTGGTCGGACAGCACGGGGATGTTCGGAGCCTCGGGCGGCGGCGGAGGGGTCTCGTTCTGGATAGCGACCATTTCCTCTTCGACGAGGACCTGGGTGGTGTCCTCGAGGACAGCCACCTGCGCTTCCTTGGAAGAATACTCGAAAGCACCCCACACGATACCGAGGGCGGCGACGAGGCCGATCTCCGTGAAGAGGAGTTTCTTGTTCTCCAGGCTGGCTTTTTCGGATTTCTTGACTTCCATATCTATTGTTTTTTGTGGTTTTTCACTGATGCAAAGGTCGGCATTCCTTTTCAAGGACACAAATAAATCCAAAGAAACCTTCTCGCAAAATAAAAATCAACAGGCATTGATAATCAAAAAGTTACGAGAAATCATCAAAAAAGAAATCTCGCAACTTTTATAAATTGTGCTGTTTACCACCAAAAAACGGTCGTTTGCTAGCGCAGTCTGTAGATGACCGGGAAGGTGTAGGATACTTTGACGGCGCGGTCACGCTGTTTGCCCGGCGTCCATTTCGGGGAACTGGAGACCACCCGGACCGCTTCCTGTGCGAGCGTCTCATCCGGAGCGCTGAGGACCTTCACGTCTTCCAGCCGCCCGTCCTTGGCGATGGTGAACTGGAGGGTAACGCGGCCTTCGACGCCGTTCTCCTTGGCGATTTCCGGATAGACGAGCCGGGAATTGACCCATTTCGAGAACTCATTCGCATCTCCGCCGTTGAAGGACGGTTTTTCATCCGCGAAGATGTAGGGGACGGTCTCCTCCTCCACTTCTTCCTCCACCACTTCCTGGCGGATATACCCCTGGATATCGACGGGAATGTCCGTGTCGTCCAGGCTCTGGAACTCCAGGTCCACGGCGACGTCATCATCGACGATCTCCAGTTCGTCCGACAGGATCGGCAGGGCCGGGGCTTCCGGTGCGGGCGGGGGCGTGTCGAGCGTGATGCTCATGATGTCGTCCTCGTCGCTGATGGTGGTGTTCCCTTGCAGCAGGGCGACTTCCTGGGTGCGGGTCGAACTTTCGAATCCCGCCAGAACCACGAGGAGGGCGATGATCAGCCCCGCCTCGGCAAAGAGCAGCCGCTTGTTTTCCAGGCTGGCCTTTTCAGTTTTCTTGATTTCCATGGCGCATTGTCTTTTAGGGTTTGACTTGGTGCAAAGTTACCCCGGCAAAGGCTCGAAATCAATGACAGGCAAGGAACGCGGACTCGCGGCCGGATGCGCGAAACGGCCTGAATTACAATTTGTTATGTTTTTGCGAGATGGGCTATTTCTCCAAACAGGCCAGGAAGTCCTCGCTGTCGGGCGATGAAGAAGCCTTGATGCGCTCCTTGATACGGTAGAGGCGGTTATAGACGTAGGGCTTGTCTTTCTCCAGGAGCGTGGAGATCGTGGTGGAGGAAAAACCGGAAGCGGTGAAGAGGTAGAGGAGGAAGTCCTCTTCCTTCCATTTGGGGAAAGCGGCGCGCAGGCGCTTCATAACGCCGCCGGTACGGTCGTCCAGCGCCTGTTCCAGGTTCTTTTGCACTTTCGTATCGCTCCGGAGGCCTTCCACGATGGCCTTCACCTCGTTCAGGATGCGCGGCTGCAGGTTGGATGTACCCTCGAAGACATAATACTGTTCGCACAGGCGGTCCAGCGTGTCGATGCCGCCCATGCGGGGACGGTCCGCCCTGAGGGCCGACAGTTTGGACTGGAGGTCCTCCGCGGCGGACAGGTAGCGCTCGTTCTCGGCCTGCTTTTCCGCAAGCAGGCGTTCCGTCTGGATCTTCCGGGCCCAGAAATACAGGACCAGTGTGGCCAGGACGGCCGCGACGAGGAGGGCGAACATCCCGAGCCGGCTGCGGGAGCGTTCGATTTCACGGGCGACGGCGGCGGCCTTGCGGAAAGAGACCATGCCGCTGCCGTATCGGCCCACGGCCGTCTGGACCGTACCCATCAGTTCCCATGCCCGCATTCGCTCCAGGGCCGGTCCGTTCGCCTCGAAATACAGGCAGGCGCGTTCCAGCCCGGCCTCCGATGCGTCATCGAGGAAAAAATACGTCCGGTAGAACGCTTCGGCGGACAGGAAATCGTATTCCGCCTTCTCCCGTTCCGAGTCCAGGTCCACCCGCGAAATCCCGTCCAGGATGTACAGGGCGCTGTCCGGATGATCCTCGACCACCCGTGCCGCCGTATGCAGCGCCGGGTTCCCTCTCCCGCAAGAAAACGCGAGGAGCGGCAACAGCAGGTATGCAAGGCGGAACTTCACCTTGCAAATATAGTGAAAAAATGAGATTACCGTCCGTAGCGGGCCTTGAAGGCCGCCCAATCGTAATAAGGCCAGGTGTCCGTTTCCAGCGGGAGGCGGGCTTCTTCGCCGTTGAGGAGGACCTTGAAAAGGATTTCCGGCTTGCGGGAGGAGCGGTAGAAGACGAACTGGAGGTTGGCGCCCATCGGGACCTGGTAGGTCTGGCTCCAATAGGCGATTTCCTCGGCGTTGAGGTTGTCGTGTCCCATTCCGTTCACGTCCAGGATCTGCATCAGGGGCAGGATCGTGTAGTCGTGGCCGAAGCGCAGGTCGGCGCCCACGCGGCCGGCGGCGATGCGGTCGTCGGCCTTGGCGATGATGTCGTCCACGATGGGCTGATAGCCTTTGTGCGTGGGCCAGATCTCGGTGAAGAACTGGAAGTTGTCCACTTTCCAGAGGTCGATGAGTTCCTCCTCCGTGAACAGGTCCCGGAAGTCCAGGTCCGTGTCCAGGCTGTTCATTCCCTGCGCATAGAACCACAGGTAAGACACGAGGTCCCACTGCTTCTCCGGAGTGACGGCCTTGTCCGCGTCTTTAAAGAGGCGGGAGAGGATGGCCTTGCTGTCGATGGTGCGGGCGATGAACTGGGCCCAGGTCTCGGGAACCTTCACCGGCGTCTGCTCGAAGTTCTTGTCCCGGAAGGGGTTGCCGCTGTCCTGGGGCAGGATGGCCGGGAGGAACACCTTGCCGAAGTTCTCGTACAGGTCGATCTCCGGATTCATCCCCTTCAGCCCCTGGCAGAAGGCCGACATCGTCATCACGCAGCGGGTGGAGGTCGATGTCCAGGCGCGGACCTCGGCCCCGTCGGGGAACACCTTCGGGAAGTTCCTGTACATCCGTTCCGCCAGTTTCTCCTGCTGCTTCCAGCCCTTGCGCGAGAGGTCGCCCACGCGGTAGCGGACCTCCGGGTACAGGCCGTCGAACCGGCGCTTGAAGTCCTTGCCGAACTCCGTCAGGTTGTCGGCGGCAGCGGCCTCCGAGAGGGTGGTGTTGATCTTCTCATACAGGTCGCTCTGCCAGGCGTAACGGGCACCGTGGCGGCCATAGTGGCTGATATAGAAGACTTTGTAGCCCCTGGGCGCCTTCGTGAGCGCGGTCGGGCCGGTCGGGCACAGGTAATCGGTGCCGGCGAGGAGTTCGGGGTGCGCCTTCAGGTGCGCTTCGATGTCCGGCTGCTGGGCCGAGGCGGCAAGGGTGGCCGCAAACAGGCAGACGGCCAGGAAAATCCGTTTCATCATGACTTGTTCTTTCTGTGTTTATCTCTCCATTCGACCGGCGTGCAGCCATACAGTTGCTTGAACCGCCGGGAAATGCTCTTGGTATCGTTTTCGCCCATCGACAGGGCGATGTTGATCACCTGCTCGTCCGTTTCCTCCAGTTGTTCGGCGAAGTGCTTGAGTTTCTGGTCGGTGATGTACTCGTAGAGCGTCTTGCCGGTGACGCTCTTGAACCGCCGCTCCAGGAGGCGCCGCGACAGGGCCGCTTCCGCCATCACGTCGCTCACGGAAATCTTCTTCAGCGCGTTCTTGTGGATGAACAGGATGGCTTTCAGGATCTGCTGGTCGTCCGTGGCGAAGGCAGCCGTGGACATCCGGCTGACGACCTTGACGGGCTTCAGCACGACATCCTCCACCGGGGCGGAAGGGTCCGCCACCAGCCGCTCCACGAGCGCCGCCGTCTCCCGGCCGCCCTCCTCGATATCGATCTGGACACTCGAGAGGGTGGTGCTGCCCAGGCTGCACAGCGACTCGTCGTTGTCCACGCCCATCACCGAGACCTCGGACGGGATCCTGATCCCGAGGCCGTGGCAGGCCTCGATGAGGTTGGATCCCTGGTTGTCGTCGCAGGCCATGATGGCGATGGGCTTGGGAAGGCTGCGGAGCCATTCGCGCAGCCGGTTCCGCTGGTAGTACCACACCATGTGGATCTCCTGCATCCGGTAGGCGTAGAAGGAGTCGCCGAAACCGGCGGCTTCGATCTCCCGCCGGAAGCCCTCGCAGCGCTCATCCGACCAGCACACGTCGTTGAAACCGAAGAATCCGAAGTTCCGGAAGCCCCTTTCGAGGAAGAACTTCGCGACGATACTGCCGGTACCGAGGTAGTCGGCCGTAACGTTCGGGATTGTGGAGAACTTCTTCTTGTAGTCCTGGGCGATGGCGATGATGCCGTTCTCGGCGAACTGGCTCACGTCGTCCGTCGGCTCGAACTGACCGATTACCGCGTCGATTTCCCATTCCTTGGCGACGCGGATGACGCCCGGGATGCCGATCTGCGCCTTGTACTCCGGCGGCATCCGACGCACGATCCACTGTTCCTTCTGCCGGGAATAATCGACGAGCCCGGCGAGCAGTTTGTGCGAGAACGACTCCGTGAAGTCCGATATGATGAGGACGCGGATCATCGGGGCGTCAGTGCCGGTGCCAGGAAATGCCCAGGTCCTCGTAATAGGGATATTCGTGCTCCACGACGGTCGTGAAGAAGCGGTCGAAGTCCGCCACGAAGGCCGGGTCGTCGGGCCGGGTGGTGCCGGCCCAGGCGGGCGACGCGTTCCAGCCCCGCTCGAACAGGCCGAGCGCCTTCGGGAACAGGTAGTAGGTCACGTGGTCGAAACAGCGCAGCGTCTCCGACCAGAGTTGACCCTGCACGCCGATGATGAACGGCTTGCCTTGAGGAGTGAGCGCGGGCTTGCCCTCACTGGCCTCGGCCAGGTTCGTCGGGCGGCCCTTGTCGTCCCAGCGGACAGACTTGTACAGGTCATACGGAAGGAAGGAGAAGGAGCGGCGTTCATCGATGAATCCGGCCCAGGAATGGCCCCGCTCGGTCTTGGACCAGTTGTAGGCGAGGTCGAAGTAGGCGTTGGAGGAGTTGGACAGGACCACGGGAATGCCGTCGTTGGCGAAGGTATAGCCGATCTTGTCCCTTCCGCGGGAAACCGCCCAGAAGTTCGTGAAGCCGAGGTTCCGCTTGACCCTTTCGTAAGTGGCGGGCTGCAGGTTCTGCGCGACTTCCTGCCAGCCGGCGATTTTCACGCCGCGGGCTTCGGCGATGTCCAGCACGCGGTTCGTGAAGTAGTCCTTGAGCCAGGCGACGTCCGTCACGCCGTTCGCCGCCATCAGCGCCTGGCAGGACGGAGAGCCTTCCCAGGAGCCGTCCGGCACCTCGTCACCGCCGATATGGACGGCCTCCAGCGGGACGCCGGCCTCGGCGTGGAGGGCGATGAGGTTGTCGAAGACCTTCGCGATGAAGGCATAGGTGGAGGGCAGGGACACGTCAATGACGTTGTCGCAGTAGTCCTGGGCGGAATTGTACTTGGAGGTGTCCTCCGGGTCCCAGAGCCGGTAGGTCGCGTCCCCGGTCGTGCGGAAGCGGTATTCCATCGACTTGACAGCGGCGCGGGAATGGCCCGGAATGTCGAATTCAGGAACGACGAGCATGTGGCGGGATTCCGCATACCGGAGGATCTCGATGTAGTCGGCCTTGGTGTAGAAACCGTTTCCGGTGGTCTTGGTGTCGTTCCGGTCAGGGGTGACGCAATAGGTGTACATCAGTGCGTCGGGCTCCGAGATCGTTCCGTCCTCGTTTAATGTCGGAATGCCCCGGTAAGCGCCGTAGGAGGTGAGTTCCGGGAGACCGTCCATCTCCACGCGCCAGCCCTCGTCGTCGCCGAAGTGCAGGTGCAGGCGGTTCACCTTGTAATGGGCCAGGATGTCGATGAGTTTCAGGATGTCGTCCTTCTTCGTGAAGTTACGGCTCACGTCCAGCATGATGCCGCGGTAGGGGAGGTCCGGCCAGTCTTCCACGACGGCTTTCGGGACCTGCTGGCCGCCGGCGTTCCGGCGCAGGTTCTCCAGCGTGACGGAGGCGTAATAGGCGCCGTCGCCGTCGGCCGCCTCGATGACGGGATCATCGCCGAGGGTGAGGCGGTACCAGCCGGGCTGCCGGCCATCCACGTAGCGTACGGGCACATCGTCCGGGACCGGCATCGTCCCTTCGGCGAAATCGACCTTCTTGAGCCGGGGGACCATGTCATAAGCCGTCAGGTCCGTGGGCTTATAGTCGAAAGTATGCACGGGCTCCGCCGGGAGGAACACATACTCTACCTCCACGGGAACGGGCTTCTTGCCCTGGACCTGCAGGTGGAAGCCTTCGGGCGCGCGGCACTGGTTCACCAGGGCGCGGGCCTCGTAGCGGAGGACCATCTCCTTCCCGCGGGTGTCTTCCTTCGGAGCGACGCGATACAGGGTGCCGCCATGGTGGAGGATGTCCGCCCGGGCACCGTCCAGCATCGTCACGGGCGTGCGGAACTGGGAGAACCAGAGGGTCCAGTCCGTGCCGGCAGGCGGGTTCTGGATGGTCATCGTGTGGACGGTTTTCCCGGTTTCCGGGTCGGTAGTCCCTTCGGTCCAGACAATCCGGCAGGGTTTCGCGCACGCAAGGGCGACGAGGCCGGTCAGGGCGAGGGAAAGAAGCGTTTTAGCGTTCATGGTGAGGCGGTTTTGGTTCCGGGGTCAAAGATGGTGAAAAAAACCGTCCGCTCAAACAGTTTGACGCATTTTGCGTACTCAATTACGCAAATTTTCGTTTACCCTTGCTTATTTGTCTCTATTTTTGCAAAAAACGGAGTCGGTCGTCCTTTTAAATTTAAAATTATTTAAAAACTACCGCCCGAAACCTAACCTGAACACTTTAATTATTATTTAAAGTATGGCGACACTCGGAATTGACATCGGAGGAACCAACCTCAGTCTCGGACTGGTCGAAGGAGGAAAGATCGTCCAGGGCATCCACTGCCCGTCTTTCCGTCCGAACGCGACCCTCGACGAGACCTTGGACTACCTGTCCGCCCAGATCCGGATCCTCTTCCTCCCGGGAACGGAAAAGATCGGTGTCGGCGTCCCCTCGGTGGTGGACGTCAAGAAAGGGATCGTTTACGACACCCAGAACATCCCTTCGTGGGTGGAAGTCCCCCTCAAGGATTGCCTGGAGGAACGCTTCGGCGTGCCCGTGGCCGTGAACAACGACGCGAACTGCTTCGCGATGGGCGTTTACGGCAACTATCCCGCCGACGCGAAGCCCGAAACCCTGGTGGTCGTCACTCTGGGAACCGGCGTGGGCATGGGCATCGTCAATGAAGGCAAACTCTTCTGCGGAGCCAACTGCGGCGCCGGGGAACTGGGCTGCCTGCCCTTCAAGGACGGCATCCTGGAAGATTACTGCAGCAAGAAATTCTTCACCGGGGCGGGCTGGGACAGCCGTGACGCGGCCGAAAAGGCGAAGGAAGGGGACCCCGACGCGCTCCTCCTGTTCGACGAATTCGGCCAGAACATGGGCGCCCTCCTGTGCACGGTGATGTATGCCTACGATCCCACGCACGTCGCCATCTCCGGCGGCATCGCGAACAACTATCCCTTCTTCCGCCAGGCGATGGAGGAATACGTCCGCGCGCACTTCCCGTACCGGAAGGCCATCGAGCGGCTTACCATCGACATCTGTACCGACGATAACATTCCGATCCTCGGAGCATCCCTGATCTAGTTATGAAAAGAATCCTCTTCCTCACCCTTGCCGTGGCCATGACAGCCTGCAGCCCGAAGAATACGGTTCCTTCCGGGAACCGCAGTATCCTCGCCGACGGTTGGACCCTCTCCCGCGCGGGTGCATCCGCCCAATACACCGTCCAAGTGCCTTCCACCGTGGCCGGAGCCCTTTCCGACGCGGGTTTCTTCGCGGAAGACCTGATGGTGGCGCGGAACTACGAAAAAGCGGACAAGGCCATCTTTGACGATACCTGGACCTACACGAAGACTTTCTCCGGGAAACCCGGCAAGGGACAGCACGCCGAACTCGTGTTCGACGGCCTGGACTACTATGCCGACATCTTCCTGAACGGAAAACAAATCGCCTCCTCGGACACGACGTCCGGCGTGTTCATCCGCCGCACCTATGACGTGACGGGCCTCCTCAAGGGGCAGAACAAACTGGAAGTGAAACTCCGCCGGGCGGTCAAGGGCGACCTGAACATCGGCTTCGTGGACTGGAACCCCCGTCCGCTGGACGAGTCGATGGGCATCGTCCGCCCCGTCACCCTGCACACCACGGGCGCCGTCTCCATCGAGGACGTGTATGTCGTCCCGGATCTGGACGTGGAGAACTTCAAGACCGCCGATCTCTGCGTGCGCGTCCGTCTGCGCAACCGGGAAAGCCGTGCCGTCGATGCCGATATCGTCCTGGACCTCGGCGGCGGCCCGGTCCGGGTTCCGGTGTCCCTGAACCCCGGCGACCTGAAGGAATTCGTCCTGACGCCGGGTGAGGCCGGCATCCTGCACATCGACAACCCGCGCGTGTGGTGGAGTTGGGACCTCGGCAAACCCGAGTTGTACACGCTCGCCGTGTGCGTGGAAGAAGGCGGAAAGGTTTCCGACACGGAGAAGACCACCTTCGGCATCCGCAAGATCGAGAGCCGCCTCACCGAGGACGGCTACCGCCAGATGATGCTCAACGGCAAGGACGTCCTCATCAAGGGCGCCGGCTGGACGGACGACATCTTCCTCCGCGACACGCCGGAGTCCATCGAACGGCAGGTCCGCTACGTCATGGACATGAACATGAACCTCATCCGCTTCGAGAACATCTGGGGCAAGGACGATACCGTCTATGACCTGTGCGACAGGCTGGGCGTGATGGCCCTCGTGGGCTTCAGTTGCCAGTGGGAGTGGGAGGACTACTGCGGCCTTCCCGAATACAAGGGCTACGGCTGCATCAACGGGAAGGAGGTCGAGGACCTCGCCTTCGCGTACTTCCGCGACCAGGTCACCCGCTTACACAACCATCCGGCCGTGATTGCCTGGATGACCGGCAGCGACCGCATCCCGAACCCGGACCTGGAGCAGCGCTATCTCGCCGTCTATGCGCGCGAGGACTACCGTCCGTATATCTGCTCCGCCAAGAGCCAGAAGAGCCTCGCCGGCTGGTCCGGTACCAAGATGGAAGGCCCGTACGAGTACGTCGCCCCGGATTACTGGTACAAGGACACCGAGGCGGGCGGCGCTTTCGGCTGGAACACGGAAACCGGCATCGGCACGAACCTGCCGCAACTGGAATCCCTGAAGAAGATGATCCCGGCGGAATCCCTGTGGCCGCTGTCCGATGTGTGGGACTACCACTGCACCGCTTCCTCCTCCGCGATGAACAACACGAAAGTGCTGCAGGAGACCGTCAACAACCTGTACGGCGGCTTCGACGGCCTGAACGACTTCGTCCGCAAGGCCCACGCCGTGGACTATGACGGCACCCGCGCGATGTTCGAGGCGTTCCGCGTCCGCGTCCCGAAGGGCACCGGCATCGTCCAGTGGATGCTGAACTCCGCCTGGCCGTCCCTGTACTGGCAGCAGTACGACTGGTACGGCGTGCCGACCGCCGCCTACTACGGCACCAAGAAAGCCTGCGAACCCGTCCAGTTGCTGTTCGACTACGCCACCCGGAAGGTGTATGCGGTCAACGAGACGCTCATCCCGCGCGAACTCCAGGCCACCGTGCAGGTGTTCGACGCCGCTTCCAAGCCCATCGGCAAGGAAACCAAGACCGTGAAGGTCGGCTATCGGGAGGTCGTCCCGGTGTTCGACCTCAAGCGCTATGACGGCAAGCCGCACTTCGTGGCGCTCGCCCTCACCGACGGCGGCAACCCCGTTGCGGACAACTTCTACTGCCTCCCGGCGAAGGACAACGAGTACGATTGGAAGAAGACCAACTGGTACATCACTCCCATCACCGCCTGGTCCGACCTGGGCTTCGTCTTCAGGCAGCCCAAGGCCGAGGTGGAGATGACCGTCGAGGCCGGCAAGGTCACGCTCGTGAACAAGTCCGACGTCATATCGTACATGAACATCCTCAAGGCGAAGGACGCCGAGGGCAACCTCGTGACCCCCGCCTACTGGAGCGACAACTTCTTCCCGCTTCTCCCGGGTGAGACCAAGGTCGTCACCTGCCGGACCGAAGCGGAGGGATATCATATCGAACTTGACAATTGAAACCTATGAAAAAAATCGTTTTGTTGATTTGGTTGGTTCTTGGCTGGTCCGCCTGCGCGTTTGCGCAGGTGGATACCGGCCGGGATCTGTCCAAGTACGCTGACGACAAGTTCAGCGAAGATGACAAGTACCAGGTCGAGACCCCCTACCAGACCGTGGTGGTCAAGCAGCCCAAGTCCAAGAAGATCAAGAATGTCATCTTCATGATCGGCGACGGCATGTCGATGGAGGCCGTGACCGTGGGCTGGACCCTCAACGGGGGACACCTGAACATGGACAACTGCCCGGTGGCCGGCTATTCCCGCACCTACTGCCTGGACAGACTCATCACCGATTCCTGCGCCGGCGGCACGGCCCTTTCCTCCGGCGAGAAGACCAAATACGGCTACATCGGCCAGGACAAGGACGGGAAGCCGTTCTATACCCTGCTGCATCAGGCGCAGGCGAAAGGCAAGAAGACCGGCCTTGTGGTGACCTGCCGCATCAACGACGCCACCCCGGCCGACTTCGTGTGCCACAGCCCGGACCGCCACCTGGAGGCGGAGATCGCCGCCCAGTACGTGGACAGCGGCGTCGATTTCATCCTGGGCGGCGGCCGCCAGTTCTGGGACCAGCGCGAGGACGGCCGCAACCTCATCGACGAGATGAAGGCGCGCGGCTACAACTTCGTGGAGAAGCGCGAGGACCTCGCCAATGTCCATGACGGCAAACTCCTGGCCCTGTTCGCCCCGCTGGACATGGACCCGTGCCTGGACCGAGGCCCCGTGCTGGAGGACGGCACGATGAAGGCCATCGAACTCCTGAGCAAGGACAACAGGAAGGGATTCTTCCTGATGGTCGAAGGCTCCCAGATCGACGACTGGGCGCACCGCAACAAGGTGGGCCACATGGCCGAGGAACTCTTCGACTTCGACAAGACCATCGGCAAGGTGCTCCAGTGGGCCGAGAAGGACGGCCACACCCTGGTGGTCATCACGGCCGACCACGGCACCGGCGGCATCACCCTCGTGGGCGGCAGCCTGGAGGAGCGTTCCGTGAATGTCCATTTCTCCACGAAGGGTCACCACGGCATCGTGGTTCCCGTCTTCGCCTGGGGCCCCCACGCCGAGGACTTCGGCGGCGTGATGGAGAACGCGGAACTGTCCAACCGCATCCGGAAACTGATCAAGTAAACACACTCTCAACCATCAACTAACTACCGTCTGTTTATGAAACTTTACAAATTGCTCCTGTCTCTCTCGGTCGGGCTGCTCGCGCTGAACGTCAGCGCGCAGAACCGGACCGTCACGGGAACCGTCACTGACGGTGAGAACGGCGACCCCGTGCCGTTCGCATCGATCGTCGTCAAGGGAACGTCCAACTGGACCACGACCGGCATCGACGGAAAGTACGCGGTGAACGCCCCCTCCAACGGCGTCCTCTCCGTGGAAATCCTCGGTTATGCCAGCCAGGAAGTCTCCGTTGACGGCCGTTCCGTCGTGGACATCGTCCTGAGCCCCGACCTGGACCAACTGTCCGAGTCGGTGGTCATCGGTTACGGTGTCCAGCAGAAGAAACTCCTCACCGGATCCACGATCCAGGTGAAGGGGGATGACCTCGCGAAACTGAACACCACCACCGCCCTCGGCGCCCTGCAGAGCCAGAGCCCGGGCGTCACCATCACCCAGAGTTCCGGTCAGCCGGGCGAGGGCTTCAAGGTGAACATCCGCGGTATGGGCACCATCGGCGATTCCGAGCCGCTGTATGTCATCGACGGCGTGGCCGGCGGCAGCCTGAGCGCCCTGAACCCCGCCGACATCGAGTCCATCGACGTCCTCAAGGATGCGGCCTCCGCCGCCATCTACGGCGCCCGCGCCGCGAACGGCGTCATCCTCGTGACCACCAAGCAGGGCAAGGAAGGCCGTGCCGTCCTGTCCTACGACGCGTACTATGGCAAGCAGTACATCGCCAAGATGCCCGACCTCCTGAACGCGCAGGAGTACATGGATGCCCTGGACCTGATGTTCAAGAATGAAGGCGTCACCCTGACCGACTGGGCCAAGGTCCTGCCGTCCAGCCTGTACCAGTCCATCAAGAACGGTTCCTGGAAGGGTACCAACTGGATGGAGGAAGCGTACAACCGGGGCGCCCCGACGATGAACCACGCCATGAACCTCACCGGTGGTACGGCCGACCACAAGTATTCCTTCGGTCTCTCCTACACGGCGCAGGACGGTATCCTGGGCTTCAACAAGATCAAGCCCGTCAATGCCGAATTCCAGCGCTACACCCTCCGCGTGAACACGGACAACGTCGTCATCAAGAACGACCGTTTCGCCATCCTCCGCATCGGCCAGACCCTGAACTTCAACCACAGCACCAACAGCGGTATCGCCGATGACGTGGACATCTACTGGAACTCCGTGCACAACATCCTGCGCGCGGCGCCGATCCTGCCGGCCTACACGTATGACGACAAGGGCAACGTGACCGGTTTCTACGACCAGGAGGCCCGGATGGCCGAAGGCTGGAACTTCGATGCCAGCAGTTACAGTTCTGCGAACCCGCTCGCGTATGACTACTATACCTCCCGCGGTCTCCAGCAGAGTTCCAGTTACACCCTGCAGGCCAGCGCCTTCGCCGAACTGCAGCCGGTGAAGAACCTCAAGTTCAAGACCCAGTTCGGATACCTGATGTCCGCCGGCTCCTCCCGCTCCTACAATATGATCTACGCGATCAACACGAAGGTGTTCAACGACTTCGACCAGGTAAGCCAAAGCATGAGCACCAACCAGCGCATCACGTGGGAGAATACCGTTTCCTATTCCTTCTCCGCGGGCCGCAACAACTTCGACACCGTCGTGGGCCAGTCCCTCGAAAAATGGGGGATGGGTGAGCAGATCAGCGGCAAGGGAACCAACTCCATCTTCCCGAACGACTTCGAGCGCGCCTACCTGTCCAACACCAAGCCCACGCAGTTGAGTGAGGTTTCCGTGTCCGGCAAGCCCCGCACCCAGGGCGGCCTCGCTTCGTTCTTCGGCCGTATCAACTACAACTACGACAGCAAGTACCTGTTCTCCGCGACGGTCCGCGCCGACGGTTCCTCGAACTTCGCCCGCGGTCACCGCTGGGGCGTGTTCCCGTCCGCTTCCGTGGGCTGGGTGGTCTCTTCCGAGCCCTGGATGGCCAACACCCAGGACTGGCTGAACTTCCTGAAACTGCGCGCCAGTTGGGGCCAGAACGGTAACGCCAGCATCTCCAACTTCCAGTATCTGTCCACGATCGTCCTGGACACCAACGCTTCCTATGCGTTCGATTCCGAGGATTCCTTCGCGACCGGCGCCGTGGGCGACGTGCTCGCCAACCCGGACGTCTCCTGGGAGACTTCCCAGCAGTTGGACCTCGGCCTGGACGCCCGCTTCTTCGGCTCCCGCCTGGGCGTGTCCATCGACGGCTACATCAAGGACACCAAGGACTGGCTGGTCCGCGCCCCGATCGCTTCCGTGTACGGCCTGAACGCCCCGTACATCAACGGCGGTGACATCCGCAACAAGGGTATCGAGGTTTCCGTCGACTGGGGCAAGCACACGGGTGACTTCACCTACGGCATCAACGTGAACGGCGCCTACAACAAGAACGAGGTCACCCGGATCGCCAACTCCGAGGGCATCATCCACGGTGACGAAGACATCCTTTCCGAGGGTACGACCGAAATGTACCGCGCGCAGGTAGGCTATCCGATCGGCTACTTCTACGGCTACAAGACCGCCGGTGTCTTCCAGAACCAGGCGCAGGTGGATGCGACGAAGGTCAAGTACGAGAACTCCAAGCCCGGCGACCTGATCTTCGTGGACACCAACGGCGACAATGTGATCAACGAAGAGGACCGCACCATGATCGGCGACCCGAATCCCCATTTCACCGCCGGCCTCAACTTCTGGATGGCCTGGAGGGGCCTCGACTTCAACATTTCCGGCTACGGCGCCTTCGGGCAGCAGATCGCCAAGTCCTACCGTTCGTTCGCCGACAGCCAGCGCGACAACTTCACGAAGGATGTCTTCCAGACCTGGCAGGGCGAGGGAACCTCGGACCGGCTCCCGATCCTGACCTACGGCAGCAACCGCAACTGGCAGAACATCTCCGACATCTATATCGAGAACGGCGACTACTTCAAGATCTCCAACGTGACCGTCGGCTATGACTTCCGCCGGTTGCTGAACTTCAAGTATATCAGCAAGTGCCGCCTGTACTTCGCCGCCCAGAATGTCTTCACCTTCACCAAGTACTCCGGCATGGACCCGGAAATGGGCAAGGGTACGGACGATGACTGGGTGTCCGGAATCGACGTGGGTTTTTACCCGTCCTCCAGAGTTTTCCTCCTCGGTGTCAACCTTCAATTCTAGCGCATCATGAAAAAACATATCATATCCTTATCGGCGCTTGTGCTGGCTTCCCTCGTTTTCGCCGGCTGCGAAAAATTCCTGGACACGGTCAGTTACACCGAGCGCAACACCAGTAACTTCCCGGCTTCCGAAGAAGACGCCATGCAACTTGTGACCGGTATCTATGCGACCATGAACCTGGACCTCCGCGACTTTGCCGGCACCTGCTACATCATGCAGGCCAACCTCTGCTCCGACGACTGTTACGGCGGCGGCGGCATGGACGACTCCGAGACCCAGGCCTGGGACCACCTGATGTACAACGACATCGACCACCAGGCTGACTTCTGGACCAACTGCTACAGCGGTATCGGACGTGCCAACATGGCCATCTCCGCCCTGGACAAGGTGGAGGACGAGGACCTGCGGAACCAACTCCTGGGCGAGGCGTACATCCTCCGCTCCTGGTTCTACTTCGAACTCGCCCAGATGTTCGAGATCGTCCCGCTGGTGACCACCGTTCCCGAAAGCGTGGCGGATGCCGCCGAGTATCCTGCCCTGGCCACCGTCGAGGAGATCTACGGATTCATCGCCGCCAGCCTCAAGATCGCGTGCGACAACATGCCTTCCACGCCTTACGGCTCCATCCTCACCGGCCGCGGCCACGTGAACCGCTGGGTGGCCGAAGGCCTGCTCGCCCGCGTGTACCTGTTCTACACCGGCTTCTATAGCGACAAGGAGGGGAAGAGCATCACGACCCTCCCGCTCATGGACCTGGAGACCAACACCCTGTCTTCCGAGACCATCGGCAAGGACTATGTGGTATCGAAACTCGAGGACTGCATCAAGAATTCGGGCTATTCCCTCGTCCCCGATTTCCGTTGCCTGTGGACCTACAGCAACAAGGCCACCAAGCCGGACTATCCCTTCATGGACGACTGCGCCGATTCCTGGTACATGGACGCCCACAATCCCGAGCAGATGTTCCACATCAACGCCGCCAAGTCCAGCCACAAGTACAACTACCTGAACTACTACTGCGGTCTCCGTACTTTTGACAGCGGCGACTACAAGGGCGTGTTCCCGATGAGCCGCGGCTATGGTTTCGCCACCGTCAATCCGGACCTCTGGAATACCTGGGACGAGAACGACATCCGCCGCAAGGGCTCCATCTGGAGCGTCTGGGAAGAGGCCCTGGATTTCAACTCTTACCAGTTCGGCGCCGAAAGCCAGATGGAAGAGACCGGCCTGTGGCAGAAGAAGATCCACTCCCCGGCCTGCTACATCAACGGCAAGTGGTCGTTCGAGTTCACGTCCATTTCGGATTACTACGGAGCCGACAAGGACCTCGGCCGCAAGAAGGCCACGAACGACTTCACGCTGCTGCGTTTCGCCGACGTGCTCCTGATGCACGCCGAACTTACCGACGGCAAGGTCATCTACAACGGCATGGACGGCATGAACGCGGTTCGCGCCCGTGCCAAACTCCCTCAGATCGCCTACAGTGTCAATGCCCTCCGCCAGGAGCGCCGTCACGAACTGGCCTTCGAGGCCATCCGCTGGGGTGACATGCGCCGCTATGGCAAGGCCTATTGCATTGCCGCGCTCGAGACGCAGTTGGGCGGACGCATCTGGAATACCGGCAAGGAGACCACGATGAAGGACCAGGGCCCCGGCTACAAGGCCCGGTACGAAGCCACCTGGGGTTTCCGTCCGTATCCGCAGATGGAAATCAGCCTCTCCAACGGGGTGCTCACCCAGCGCCCGGGCTGGGATTCCGCTTCCGCGCTGTACACCAGTTGGAAGTAACGGTCTGACCTGATTTTCGGACGTGCAGGAGCCGGTTTGGGCCGGTTCCTGCATTCCCGAAAAAAGATTTCGCAAATTGGGTATTGAAATACGCAAATATTTCCACAACGAAAAACGTACCCGATTAATTTTGCCCGTGAAAGCCACCAACCACATGGCCGTATGAAACTGAACAAGACCTCCCGCATCCTCGCCAGCCTTGCTTTAGGCCTGTCCCTGTGCGTGTTCTCCTGCGAAAAGCCGGCGAACACGTTGGTCATACCTATGCCTCCGTCCAAACCCAATAGCGGAACGGGTACCGGGAATGTCGGCGGGAACGGCAGCGGGAGCGGCAATGGGAACGGCAGCGGGACCGGAACCAGTACCGGTACGGAGACCGGAACGGGAACCGGCGCGGAAACGGGCACCCTGTGCACGGACATCGGCCAGACGCCGATCGTCCTGGCGTACTTTACGGAGTACACCGAGACACTTCCCGAGGTGAAACTCCTCACGCACATCAACTATGCCCACGGCCGCTTCAAGAACCCCAAGACGGGCGACGGCGGCATCGTGGTCACCGAATCCAAGCAGGCCCCCATCTCGAAGGTGGTGGCCCTCAAGAGCGTGAACCCCAAACTGAAAGTGATGCTGATGATCGGCGGCTGGGGCGGCCACGCCGACGGATTCTCCGAAATGGCCAAGAGCGCGGCCAAACGGACGGAGTTCTGCAAATCCGTGAAGTCGCTCATCGACCAGCACAAACTGGACGGCGTGGACATCGACTGGGATTATCCCACCCAGAGCGCCGATAATGAAACCGGCTGCGATCCCGACGATACGAAGAACTTCAACCTCGTGCTCAAAGAACTCCGCGAGACCCTGGGCACGTCCAAAATCATCTCTTACGCCTCATCGTCCTCCCATCCGGAGTACGTAGACTGGGCAACCGCCATCCATTACATCGACTACGTGAACGTGATGACCTACGATATGGGCGCCGCCCCCAAGGGACACAATTCCCCCTTGCACAAAGGCGAGCGTTTCACCCACAGCAGTTGGGACGAGGCCGTCCAGAAGCACGTGAAATACCATGTTCCCAAGAACCGGCAGGTCATGGGCGTCCCCTTCTATGGGAAGGCCGAAAAGAATCCGTCCGACGCCGACAAGGTCTTCGTGGACAGCAAGGGCAAGTTGGGCTACTCCATCAAGTATAAGGACATTGTCCCCGTCCTGCAGGACGGAAAGTATATGGGCGTAGTCCTGAACCGGAAACTTCACCGCGTCTGGGACACCCGGTCCATGGTACCTTTCCTGGCCGATGACACGGGGCGAAACTTCCTCTCTTATGACGATCCGGAATCGGTCGCGGCGAAGGGCGCCTACGTGGTGACGAACGGCCACCTCGGCGCCATGTTCTGGGAATACCGAAGCGACACCGACGACCATGCCCTGCTGAAGTCGCTGGTGAAGTCCATCTATGGAAAAGAATCTGTTTTACAATAATATAACCAGACAAATAACCCATAAACAAAACCCAATGAAACAGAAAGTAGTCCAATTCTCAAAGCTGGCTGCCGCTCTGTGCCTCTTCCTGGGGCTGTGGGGAGGGATCGCCTCCGCGCAGAACCGGGGCATTACCGTCAAAGGTACTGTGGTGGACGGAGACGGCTTGCCGGTGATCGGTGCGGGCGTCACCCTCCAGGGGACGACCACCGGTGTGGCTGCCGATGCGGATGGCAACTTCACGCTTGTCGTCCCCGGTGAGACTGCTGTGCTGGAGGTTTCGGCCCTGGGCTACGTCACCGAAACGGTGACGGTAGGCAAGCAGCGCACGTTCACGATCGTGCTCCGGGACGACACCCAAACCCTGGACGCCACGGTCGTGGTCGCTTACGGCACCCAGACCAAGGCGACCATCACGGGCGCGCTCACGTCCATCGACAACAAGGCGCTCGTGAAGGCGCCGGTGGCGGACGTGACCAACATCCTCGCCGGCCAGATGCCGGGCGTCACCACCATCCAGGAGACCGGCCAGCCGGGCGAAGACTACGCCAAGATCTACATCCGCGGCGTAGGTTCCCTGTCCGACTCCAACGCGAGCCCGCTCATCCTGGTCGATGGCGTCGAGCGTCCGCTGAACACCGTGGACCCGAATGAAATCGAGAGCCTGTCCGTCCTGAAGGACGCCGCCTCCACGGCGGTGTTCGGCGTGCGCGGCGCGAACGGCGTCGTCATCGTGACGACCAAGCGCGGCGACGCGGGCAAGCCGAAGATCTCCGTGAGCTCCATCACGGGTCTCCAGGCGCCGATGTCCTACATCGAGCAGTGCGACAGCTACGATTTCGCCCGGTACTACAACGTGTACCAGTGGAACGACGGCAAGACCGATCCGGGCCTGTACTTCACCCGCGAGGCCCTCGAGGCCTACCGCACGGGCTCCGACCCCATCATGTACCCGAACACCCACTGGAACGAGCTGATGTTCCGCAAGGCCTTCCTGCAGACCAAAAACAACATCAACATCTCCGGCGGCTCGGACAAGGTCCGCTACTTCGTGTCGATGGGCTACATGTTCCAGAACGGTCTGCTCAAGCAGATTCCGGACGTCACTTACGACAACAACTACGCCTACAACCGGTACAACTACCGCGCAAACCTGGACTTCAAGCTCACCGAGACCACGGACATGAAGTTCAACATCAGCGGCGTCATCGGCGACACCCGCGAGCCGCTCAACAGCAACCGCGACAACATCTGGACACTGACCATGCTGTGGGCCCATCCGACGGCCTCCCCGGGCATCGTGAACGACATGCCGGTCACGGTCGTCTCCTATGACGCCCTGCCGGACGGCCTCACCAAGTGGAACGGCTGGGAGTACTACTACTGGTCCGGTTACCAGTCCCAGTACAAGACCACCCTGGGCATGGACATGACCATCACCCAGAAGCTGGACTTCATCACCGAAGGCCTGAGCGCCTCCGTGAAGGGCAGCTACGACACGGACATGGCCCTGACCAAGAAGCGGACCGGCTCCGGCGGCTACCACCAGACCATCGAATACGCCTCCTGGGCTGACAACTCCGGCCTGAACATGGCCGACCCCGCCTTTGACCGCACCTACGTGCCCGTCATCAGCGGCAGCCAGCCTACCCTGAGCTACGGCGAGTCCTCGGACGATGACAAGAGCTGGTATCTGGAAGCCCGCATCGACTACAAGCGCAAGTTCGCGCGCAAGCATTCGGTGAGCGGCCTGCTGCTGTACAACCAGTCCCGCGACTACTATCCTTCGAAATACAGCTGGCTGCCGTACGGCTATGTGGGCTGGGTCGCCCGCGCCACCTACGGCTATGCCGACAAATACCTC
>JAEEGJ010005012.1_pt1 | contig 42877 bp, 37 predicted proteins | sample 8958761 | NCBI WGS metagenome assembly JAEEGJ01 (sample SAMN16246546, study PRJNA631951) | gut metagenome | biome: gut microbiome; feature: rumen; material: RS-attached | host: Bos | place: Iran: Karaj | collected 2018-10
TTAATCACGTTGCATCAAGAGCAAAGCGTAAGAGAATTTTGAAGCTTACCCGCGGCTACTTCGGAGCCCGCAAGAATGTTTGGACAGTAGCAAAGAATACCTGGGAGAAAGGTCTGACCTATGCCTACCGTGATCGTCGCAACAAGAAGCGCAACTTCCGCAGCCTGTGGATCCAGCGTATCAATGCTGCCGCTCGTCTGGAGGGCATGAGCTACAGTGTCCTGATGGGCAAGCTCGCCAAGGCTGGTATCGAGATCAACCGCAAGGTGCTAGCCGACCTCGCCATGAACAATCCCGAAGCCTTCAAGGCTATCGTGGAAAAAGTTGCCGATAAGTAAGAGAAGAGCGAATTCATTCGTTCTTCCGAACGAAGGCAACTTCGAGCCATAGGCTCAAGGTGAAGTAAATCAGACTTTTCGTCGTAATAACCAAAGAGGGTGTGCCACTTTTGACACATCCTTTTTGTTATATCCGTTTCACTAGTTTCCATAAATATCCATTAACATTTTCAAAAGTGACATTTTGATAGTTGGTTCAGTCTTGTCATAACGTCAGGGGGGCGTTCTTGCGGTAGCCCATGCCGGTGACGTGGCAGATGAGGCGGCCGTTCTGATTGGTAATGCGCACCTCGACGGCGGGGATCTTGTGGTGGTCGGCGACGCTGACGGCCTCGGCGGTAAGGGTGTCGCCCAAACGGGCGCTGGAAACGAACATCAGACTGTTGGAGATGCCGAAGGTGAGCTGTCCGCCGTGGTTCATGAGTGCCGCGATGGCGAGATCGGCCAGTGTGAAGAGGGCACCGCCCTGGCACACGTCGCCGCCGTTGAGATGGGCCTCCGTGACCGTCATCACCGCGACGGCGCGATGCTCATCTACTTCTGTGATCCTGCAGCCCGCAAGGACAGCAAAGCGATCCTTGCGGTTCAGCAGTTCCTTGATGTCTGCGGGCTGCGGGATATTTTCTTGAGTCATAATCTGTTTATGTGACGGCTGTTATCTCCTGGCGACGACCATCAGGGTGAGGTCTTCGGCCTGGGGAGTGCCACCTGTATAGTTGTCGATGGCCTTGAGGATGTTGTCGTAGAACGGCTGCGGCTTGGCGTTGAGCTTCACGGCCTGGAGGGCCATGCCGCGGAGACGGTTGTCGCCGAGCGGCTTGCCGTCGGCATCCTTGGCTTCGGCGATGCCGTTGGTGTAGATGAAGAGCAGCTTGCCCGGCGCGATGGTGGTCTCCTGGGCGGTATAGACCGTGCCCGGCTGAGAGCCGGCAGGTGCTGTGTCGTCAACAGGTAGCAGGCTGATTTCCTCGTCGGTGAGCAGGGGCGTGTTGTTGCCGGCGTTGCAGTAGCGCAGTAGTCCTGTGATGAGGTCGAGCTGTCCGACGAAGAGGCGCATGGGGATGTTCTGTCCGTCGGCGATGGCCTCGCTGATGGCGTTGACAATCTGCTCGGGTGCCTGTCCGAAGGCGGCTGCCGTGCGGAACTGTGCCCATGCCATCGCTGCGGCCGTGGCGGCGTCGATGCCCTGTGCAGCGGCGCTGCCGATGCAGAAGAGCAAGGTGTCGTCGCAGAGCAGGGTGTCGTAGAAGCTGCCTCCGGGCATGGTGCCGGGCGTCTGCGAGACGTAGAGGGCCATATCGTTGCGCTGGGGCAGGGGAGCATGGGAGAGCCGCTGCTGGATGGCTGCGGCCAGGCGCTGCTCGGTCTCTGTACGCGTGCGTTCTGTGGCGACGGCCTCAATCGACTCAACGTCTTCCTGCAGTTCTTCGTGCGCCTTCTTCAACTGGTGGTGATGGTAGCGGCGATAGAGCATATAGCCTAGGATGAGGAGGAACAGCAGTCCGACGAGACCGATTCTCTGCAACTGGTTCTGGCGTTCGGCTGCCACCTGCTGGTCGCCGAGTTCCTCGACCTTGCTGACGATGACGGCCTGCTCGGCTGCGTCGATCTCCTTGGCGCGCTTGAAGGCTCCGGCGAGGGAGTCGCAGAGCTGCATGCTGATGGCGATGGCGCTGTCGCGACGGCCTGCGAGGAGGTTGGCCTGATACTTCTTCAGCACGAGCGACTGGATGTTGTCGAGCGAGTAGCCGTCGTCGTTGTCACCCAACAAGGCCGTGAGGCTCTGGTAGTTGTCGGCAGCCTCGTCCCAGCGCTTGGCGGCGATGAGGTAGTCATTGGCCATGATGCGTCCCTCGGGCGTCTTTGCGAACTCCGTAGCCCGGAAGGCGTCGAAAGACTTCGACGCCTCCTCGGTTCTGCACAGTCCTTCGAGGGCCTGCGCCTGATAGAGGTTGTAGCGGGCCTGCTGCTTGTCGACGTAGTCCGGATTGACGCCCGGTCGCTGCTCGTACTCGCTGAGCATCTCGCTCAGGTGACCGTTCCATTTGATAGCTTCGCGGTACTGGCCCGTGTAGTTACAAGCGTAGACGATGTTGACGAGTCCGGCGAAGGCGCTCTTATAGGCCTCGTCCGTGCGGTTCTTCTTCACGTTGTCGAGGTGCTTCTCGTAAGCTTTGTCGAAGCCGTCGGTCGTGGCTTCGCCAGAGGTGCCGAGACCAGCCTGGCAGCAGCCTATATAGATGAGCAGGTTCACGTAGTCGCTGGTGGTGTCGCACTTCTGTTCCTCCAGTTTCTGCACGACGGGCGCGGCGAGCTTGAGGCCGTTGGCGTAGTCGCCCCTGATGGCCATGAGGTTTGCCAGATGGCTGGCGGCCTTGGCGTAGATGTCGAGGTCTTCGTCGGCAGCAGCCTTGAGGGCGGTGTTGTAGTAGAACTCGGCCATCCGTCGGCGGTTGGTCCTGTCGCTGGCATAGCCGCGCCAGTAGTAGGCCTTGGCAGGTGTCAGAGTGCCTTTGGCCTCAAAATTGTCGGCCAGCTGCATCAGCTGCTTGTAGTCCTTAGCCTTGTGGGCTGACTCGATGAGCTGCTCGGCCCTCGCCATCTCTTCCTCGCTGGGCTTGTTGCCGCAGGAGATGACGAGGAACGAGGAAAGAGGAAGGAGGAATGAGAATACTCCCATCCACACCTTCGACCATCTGCTATTTTTTAAAACCATACTATACTTTAATGTAATCTGCGCAATCTGTGGTTTATTTTTACATCGTGGCTTCGACGACGTGCTTACCAGGCGAGTAGGGGATGACGGTGCCGTCGATAGGCTGGCCGTCGAGGATAACCTGCTTCACACCCTTCTGGGCGCCGTTGGGATGGATGGTGATCTCGTAGTCTGCGTCGCGGAACTTGCGCTTGACGGTATAGTCGCCGGCCGTCTCGGGCAGACACGGATCGATACGGATGCCATCGTAGTCGGGCTTAATGCCGAGGATAAACTCCGAGACGGTGTACCACATCCAAGCAGCGGTACCCGTAAGCCAGGAGTTCTTGCCCTCACCCGGACGGAAGGCGTCCTTACCGGCCACCATCTGACAGTTCACGTAAGGCTCCACCTTGTGCAGCGTCTGGTATTTCTCCTCGACGTAGCTTGGCAGGATCTTGGCGTAGTGGCTCCAGGCGTCGTTGCCACGTCCTGCGAGACACTCACCGATAATCACCCACGGATTGTTGTGACAGAATATGCCGGCGTTCTCCTTATAACCTTCTGGATATGAGCTGATTTCGCCATATTCGTAAATGTATTTCGTGAAGGCTGGGTTGTTGAGCACCATACCGTGTTCGCACTCCAAATACTTCTTGCAGGAGTCGAGCGACTTGGCCACCAGACCGTCCTCTGCGCCAATCTCGGCCATCGTGCACCAGCCCTGACTCTCGATGAAGATCTTGGCCTCGTCGCACTCGTTGGAGCCGATCTTACGGCCGTAGAAGTCGTAGGCGCGGAGATACCACTCACCGTCCCAGCCGTGCTTCTTCACGGCCTCGATCATCGCGTCGACGGCCTGCTGCATGCGGGCGGCCTCGTCAGCCTTGCCGAGTTTCTTGCAGAGGGCGACATAGTCCTTACCAGTGACAACGAACAGACCGGCAATCATGAGCGATTCGGCCTTGGTGCCTTCACTGACGTTCTCTGTGGTCTGGAAACTCTCGTTTGGATCCCAGGAGAAGCAGTTCAGGTTCAGACAGTCGTTCCAGTCGGCACGACCGATGAGCGGCAGCATGTGGGGACCGAGGTTCTTGATGACGTGGTCCATCGAGATTTTCAGGTGCTCGAAGAGTGTTACCTCCGTACCGGGCTGGTTGTCGAAGGGCACCATCTCGTCGAGGATAGAGAAGTCGCCCGTCTCCTTGATATAAGCCACCGTACCGAAGATGAGCCAGCAGGGGTCATCGTTGAAGCCACCACCGATGTCGTTGTTACCACGCTTGGTGAGAGGCTGATACTGGTGGTAGCAACCTCCGTCGGGGAACTGGGTGGAGGCGATGTCGATGATGCGCTGACGGGCGCGAGGTGGAATCTGATGGACGAAGCCCACGAGGTCCTGATTAGAGTCGCGGAAGCCCATGCCACGACCTACACCACTCTCGAAGAATGAAGCCGAGCGAGAGAAGTTGAAGGTGACCATACACTGGTATTGGTTCCAGATGTTGACCATGCGGTCCAGCTTGTCGTTTCCTGTGCGTACCTTATATATATTAAGGAGATTATCCCAGAGGGCGCAGAGCTCAGCGAATGCCTTGTCTACTTTCTCCGTGGTGTCGAGTTCGGCGATGAGGGCGTGGGCCTTCTTCTTGTTGATCACTTGAGGCGCCTCGAACTTCTCGTCCTGCTCATTCTCGATGTAGCCCAGCAAGAAGACGAAGTCCTTCGACTCGCCTGGCTGCAGGGTGATCTCGATGTAGTGTGAGGCGATGGGGCTCCATCCGTGGGCATGAGAATTACGAGGCTTTCCCTCCATCACGGCCTGCGGATCTGCAAACTCATTATATAACCCAACGAACGTTTCGCGGTCTGTATCGAAACCCTGAATGGGGGCATTCACGTGGTAGAAGGCGTAGTGGTTACGACGCTCACGATACTCGGTCTTGTGATAGATGGTCGAACCTTCGATCTCGACTTCTCCAGTCGAGAAATTACGCTGGAAGTTCTCCATATCGGTAGCGGCATTCCACAGACACCACTCCTCAAACGAGAAGAGCTTCAGCTGCTTCACCTCCTTCGATTCGTTCTTCAGGGTGAGTTTCTGCACCTCTGCCCATTTCTTCAAGGGCACGAAGAAGAGCACAGAAGCCTCCACGCCGTTCTTGCGGCCCGTGATGCGGGTGTAGCTCATACCGTGACGGCACTCGTAGAAGTCGAGCGGCGTCTTACAGGGTTTCCACCCCGGGTTCCAAACGGTATCGCCATCCTTGATGTAGAAGTAGCGACCACCGTTATCCATCGGCACGTTGTTGTAACGGTAGCGGGTGATACGGCGGAACTTGGCATCCTTATAGAAGCTGTAACCGCCGGCTGTGTTAGAAATCAGTGAGAAGAAGTCCTCGTTACCCAGATAGTTGATCCAGGGCCAAGGGGTCTGCGGGTCTGTGATGACATACTCGCGGTGCTGGTCGTCGAAATGACCGTAACGTTTCTGTTGTTCCATATTATGCTAAAATTAAGTTAGTGGCACAAATTTTGAGGCAAAGATAAGCATAAAATCTGATAAAAAAACAATATTAATATTTTTTTTGTTCGATTATTGCAAGAAAATGCTTACTTTTGCAAAAATTTTAGGATAAAGAGTATGAAATACGCATTAGTGACGGGTGCATCCCGTGGTATTGGTAAGGCTATTGCCTTGCGTCTGGCAGCAGCAGGCTGGCCGGTAGTGATCAACTTCCTGAGTAATCGTGAGGCTGCCCAGAGTGTGGCAGACGAGATTGCCGCCAATGGTGGTACGGCAGAACTCCTGCCCTTCGACACCTCTGACCCCAAGGCCATTGAAACGGCCCTGACGGAATGGGAGCAGAAACACCCTGAGGACTGGTTCGGCGTGCTGGTGAACAATGCCGGCATCCGTCGTGACAACGTGATGTTCATGATGCCCGACGAGGACTGGCACAAGGTGCTCGACACGACGCTGAACGGCTACTTCTACGTGACACGCCATCTGCTGAAACACATGATGCCCCGTAAGCGTGGCGGACGCATCATCAACATGGCATCGCTCTCAGGTGTAAAGGGACTGCCTGGACAGACGAACTACAGCGCTGCCAAGGCTGCCGTCATCGGCGCTACGAAGGCGCTGGCACAGGAGGTGGCACCACGCAATATCACCGTCAACGCCATAGCCCCAGGCTTCATTGAGACCGATATGACGAAGGGTCTGCCCGTGGACGAGCTGAAGAAAATGATTCCCTCAGGACGCTTCGGATCGCCTGATGAGGTGGCTGCCCTGGCGGCTTTCCTCGCTTCAGACGAGGCTGCCTATATCACAGGCGAGGTCATCAACATCAACGGCGGACTGTATACTTAGTAGTCAGGAGACAGGAGTCAGGAGACAGTAGAAATGAGAAGAGTTGTTATAACGGGAATGGGTATCTGGTCGTGTCTGGGTACAGAGCTGGCGACCGTGAAAGACTCACTCTATCAAGGCAAGTCGGGCATCGTGCTCGATCAGGACCGCTTGAGCTACGGCTACCGTAGCGGACTGATGGGCAAGGTGGAGACACCCGTCATCACCAAGCAGATGCTCGACCGTCATACCCGTGCTGGTATGTCGGAAGAGGCGCAGTATGCCTATATGGCCTCGCGCCAGGCCTTCGAACAAGCAGGTATCACAGACGACTACCTGCGTCAGAACGAGGTGGGCTGTATCTTTGGCAACGACTCGTCGGCCAAGCCCGTCATCGAGTCGTCGAAGATCATGGACGAGAAGCACGACACAGCGATGCTGGGCTATGGGCTCATCTTCCAGTCGATGAACTCGACGGTGAATATGAACCTCAGCACCATCTTCCATCTGCGTGGCGTGAACTTCACTATCAGCGCTGCCTGTGCCAGCGGCAGCCACTCGATCGGTCTGGGTATGATGCTCATCCGTCAGGGACTGCAGGACATGGTGCTCTGTGGCGGTGCGCAGGAAACGAACTATTATTCGATGGCGTCGTTCGATGCCCTCAACGCCTTCTCCGTCCGCATGGACGAACCTACGAAGGCCAGCCGTCCATTCGACAAGGACCGTGACGGCCTGATCCCGAGTGGTGGTGCGGCAGCCCTCGTGCTCGAAGACTACGATCATGCCGTGGCCCGTGGGGCGACCATCCTCGCAGAGGTCATCGGCTATGGCTTCTCCAGTAACGGCGGCGGCATCTCCGAACCCAGCGACAACGGGAGTGTGATAGCCATGACGCGTGCCGTCGAGGATGCTGGTATCGTGCTCGACGATATCGACTATATCAACGCCCATGCCACATCGACGCATCAGGGAGACATGTATGAGGCCATCGCCCTCGGACGGATGTTCCAAGGACAGCGTGCCCTCATCAGCTCGACCAAGTCGATGACGGGTCACGAGTGCTGGATGGCCGGCGCCTCAGAGATAGTCTACAGCATCCTGATGATGCAGCATAACTTCGTGGCGCCCAACATCAACTTCGAGAACCCTGACGAATACTCAGAGAAACTGAACCTGACGGCCAAGACCGTCGATATGGAAGTGAATATGGTGCTGAGCAATTCCTTCGGCTTCGGAGGTACGAATAGTGCATTAGTGATTAGAAAGCTATAAACCCATAACAACAAACGAATATGAAAAAGATGATGATGGCCTTGATGGCTATATTTGCTGTGACGACAGCTTTTGCAGATGATGACGAATTCAAGGTCGTCGAAGGCAGTTTCGTCGACGTGGTTCGCCAGCCGGGCAAGACCGCTACTGTGGAGTTTAACTATCTGGATGCTCAGGCAGTCGAAAGAACAAGGAGCGACAGGAGCCTGAAGCAGTTGTTGCAGGAGGATGACCCCAAGAATTTTGAAAGATGGGATTACCTCATGAATGAAGCCAAGAAGTTCTTCACAGAGCGCTGGAACGAGGAGAAAAAGCACAACCTGAAAATCGTAGATGACAAAAATGCTGACTATCATATCATCATCAATACTACGAAGTTTGATACGGGTAACTCTGGTGCTGCCACTTGGAGTGTCAGTAAACGCGACGGCGGTATCATCATCTGGGGCGAACTTATTATTCAGGATGCCAACGGCAATCGGGTTTGTAAGGTTGACCTTATCGACTACAGAGGTGCTTCATCAAGAACCCTTGATTTAAAGATTCCAACCTTCAAACGTCGTATGCAGATGTTCCACAAGAGTTTTGCCAAAGATCTTTTGGAAGACATCAAAAAATAATCTGTAGAGATGAATCTATCTCCCGCTCTAAAGAAGTGTTATACCGACGAACAGCTGAGTGCCCGTGAGGCACAGCGGCTGGCGGAATTCATCGCCTGGGGACCAGTTGTTTTCCAGGCTTCGAGACTGATGGTGAAATGGGGCATCCTCGACCTGCTGCGCGATGCCGACGAGGGACTGACGCGTCAGGAGATCTGCACGCAAACAGGCCTCTCCGACTATGCCGTGAAGTGCCTTTTGGAGGCCTCACTCTGCATAGGAACGGTTTTGGTTGACCCAGAGACAGACCGCTTTACACTCTCGAAAACGGGCTGGTTCCTTTTGAATGACCCTGCCACACGCGTGAACATCGATTTCAACCACGACGTGAACTACGAGGGCTGGTTCCATCTGGAGGAATCGCTGAAGAACGGCAAGCCAGAGGGCCTGAAGCACTTTGGTTCCTGGCCGACGGTCTATGAAGGACTGTCAATTCTGCCGGAACAGGTGCAGAAGAGCTGGTTCGGCTTCGACCATTTCTATAGTGACTCCTCGTTCCCTGAGGCCCTGAAGATCATCTTCGACGAGCATCATGTGCGTTCGCTCTACGATGTGGGTGGCAATACAGGCAAATGGGCGCTGCAATGTGTCGGCTACAACCCTGAGGTGGAGGTAACCATCCTTGACCTGCCGCAGCAGATCGCGATGATGCAGGCGAATATCAAGGGGAAGCCTGGGGCAGAGAGAATTAGTGGATATGGGATCAATCTGCTGGATGAAAAGGCGATGTTTCCGAAGCGAGGAGAATTGGACGCCATCTGGATGAGTCAGTTCCTCGACTGTTTCTCGATGCCAGAGATCGTTGGCATCCTGCGTCGTGCAAAGGCGGCGATGACACCCGGGACGCGCATCTATATTATGGAGACGCTCTGGGACCGTCAGCGCTTCGAGCCTGCGGCCTTCTGCCTCACCATGACGAGTCTCTACTTCACGGCCATCGCCAATGGCAACTCGAAGATGTACAACACTGAGGACATGGAGGCTTGCATCCGTGAGGCTGGTCTGGAGATCGAGCAGATCTACGACCATCTGGGCCATGGACACTCCATTTTAGTGGTTAGAGGTAAGAGGTGAGAGAATAGTGTAAATCCGTAAAATATAAATAAAATGTCAAGACAAGAAATTGAAGAAAAGGTGAGGGCATTCCTCATCGATGATCTGGAGATCGACGAAGAGAAAATCAGCGACGATGCAACTCTGAAGGAAGACATGGGCATCGACAGCCTCGACTTTGTGGACATCGTCGTCATCGTGGAGAAGAATTTCGGCTTTAAGATCAAGCCCGAGGAAATGACAGGTGTGACTACATTGCGCCAGTTTTGTGACTATATTGAAAGTAAAGTAGGGTAGTGGCAGAGAAGCAATGGGATGGTACGACCTATGGCAACAGTCTGATGCACCGTTGGCTGATAGGGATATTGCGGAAGGTGGACGTTCGTGTCGTCTACGTCTTTACCTATATCTTTGTCATACCGCCTTGTCTTTTCCGCCCAGGCTATAAGTTCATTTACCGCTACTTCCGCGAGCGTTACGGGGAATCGCCTCTTAAGGCCTTCTGCCATACTTATGTGAATCATTGTATCTTTGCTGAGGCTGTCATCGACAAGTTCGCGATGTATGCAGGCAAGAAGATCAATGTGACAATTGAAGGCTACGATAATTTCCTCCGTCTGTCTGATGAGGAGCCAGGTTTTGTGCAACTGAGTTCCCACATGGGTAACTACGAGATTGCGGGCTACACGCTGGTGACAAAGACCAAACATCTCAACGCCATCGTCTATATGGGTGAGAAGTCTTCCGTCATGGAGAATCGCAAGCGTCTGTTTTCCCACACGAACATAGGCATGATTCCCATTCGCGAGGATATGAGTCATCTCTTTGAAATCGATCGTGCCCTGACTGATGGTGAGATTATAAGCATACCTGGTGACCGTATATGGGGTTCGCAGAAGGCGCTCAAGGCAGAGTTCTTGGGGCATGAGGCCCGGTTCCCCATGGGACCCTACTCTGTGGCTACGATGCGAGGCCTTGATGTGTTGGCTGTGAACGTGATGAAATCGTCATGGACACAGTATACTATCTACGTCACGCCACTCTCGTATGATAAGGAGGCCCCCCGAAAACAACAGACCGAACAGTTGCTGCATGCCTACATCGCAGAACTTGAACGGCTTTTGAAGCAATATCCCACACAATGGTATAACTATTTTGATTTTTGGAAACAATGAAAGAGTTTACAGAAGAATTCCTGCGTCAGATTGACGTTCACGAACTGCTGCCACAACAGGAGCCGTTTGTGATGATAGGCCGTTTAACCCATTTCGATGAGGTGCGAACGGTCGCGGAGACCACTATTGCAGCAGACAACATCTTCGTCGACAATGGCCTCTTCTCCGCCAGCGGACTCATAGAGAATGTGGCGCAGACCTGTGCCGCCCGTATCGGCTTTGTCAATAAATACATGCTCAACAACGGCATCCAGATTGGTGTTATCGGAGCCGTGAGGAAACTTGTCATCAACAGCCTTCCTGCCGTCGGACAGACCATCACGACTACCGTTGAAATCATCAGCGAGGTGTTTGGTATGACTCTGGCCAAGGCAACGGTCACCTGTGATGGTGAGGAACTGCTGAGCACGGAGATAAAGATTAGCGTGAGGGAAGGGTGAAAAAGTGAAAAGGTGAGAAAATGGAAGGTAAGAAAGAACTGAGGGCTTCGAAGGAGTTGGAGATCCGTTTCAGCGAGATCGACATGATGAATGTGGTATGGCATGGTGCCTACGCCCTGTATTTCGAGGATGCCCGTGAGGTCTTTGGCGCGAAGTACGACCTGACTTATATGGGTTATGTGAACCACGGTTATTATGCGCCCATCGTCGAACAGACCATCCAGTATAAGAAGCCCATCCGCTATGGCATGCGCCCTCGTATCGACATTATCTACCGTCCTACGATCTCTGCGAAGGTCATCTTCGACTATGAGATCCACGACACGGCCGATGAGAGTCTGATTGCCACAGGCCACTCCGTTCAGGTGTTTATGGACTTGCAGTACCAGTTGGTGTGGGACAATCCGCCGTTCTATCTTGAATGGAAAAAGCGCTGGGACGTGGAGGGGGATAGTTTGTAATGGTATATAAAGTTGCTGATAATATATTGTCGCCCTTGGGAGCGACGACGGCGGAGAACTATCAGGCCGTGAAGGCTGGTCGTTCTGCGCTGATGCGTCATGACCAGCGGTGGTCGTTGCCAGATAAGGTGCTGACGGCCTCGTTGTTCTCCAAAGAACAGGAGCAGCAATTCCTTATCAGCGGCCTCTCCCGTTTCGAGTCGATGGTCGTCACCTCTGTCCGTGAGGCGCTCTCACAGACCACGCTCGACGTCTCGCAGTCGAATGTCATCCTTATCATCAGCACCACCAAAGGCGATGTGGAACTATTGGAGGAATCTCCTGATTCCAATATTCTTTCACCTGCGGACAGCGCCCAGCGCATCGCAAAGACCTTGGGTTTCACCACAGACCCTATTGTGGTGTGTAACGCCTGCATCTCAGGCCTCTCAGCCCTGATCCTTGCCTCGCGACTGCTTGAAGACGGACAGTACGACCATGCCGTAGTCTGTGGGGCAGACAGTCAGAGCCGTTTCATCGTCTCTGGCTTTCAGTCGTTGAAAGCCCTCTCGCCAGAACCCTGCCGTCCCTTCGATATGGAGCGCATGGGTCTGAATCTTGGCGAGGCAGCTGCCACGATGATCTTAAGTAAAGGAGTAGGGGACTGGACCCTCGGCCTAGGTGCCATCCGCAACGACGCCACCCATATCAGCAACCCAGCCAAGAACGGTGAAGGTTCCTATCTTGCCTTAAAGGCTGTGGTGAGCGATGGCGATCAAGAATCCCTTGCCTTCATCAATGCCCACGGCACGGCCACGATCTTTAACGACCAGATGGAGTCTGTGGCCATCGAACGGGCTGGACTAATGGACGTCTCAGTCAATGCCTACAAAGGCTACTATGGCCATACAATGGGTGCTGCTGGCGTTCTTGAGACCATCCTCTCTATGGCAGCCATGGACGACCAGACCATCCTCGCCACACAAGGCTTCGAGGAACTGGGCGTCTCAGGCCATATCTCCCTCTCTGCCTCGCACCAGCCCACCTCCAAATCCGCTTTCGTCAAGATGCTTTCCGGCTTTGGGGGGTGCAATGCAGCGTTGTTAATCTCGAGGAATGTGGAATGTGGAATGAGGAATGAGAATACTCCTGCCGCTGATTTTGCATCTGTTATTTCTGCCTCAGACATTTCTCATTCCACATTCCTCATTCCACATTCCACAAAACACACCGTCCTCATCCGTCCTGACGCTGTTGAGGTAGATGGACGTTGTCTGCCTATCGATGCCAATGGCCCAGCCCTCCTCACAGCCCTCTATCGCCAGTACGTGGGCGACTATCCGAAATATTACAAGATGGATCCCCTGAGTCGTCTGGGTTTCATCGCCAGCGAACTTCTGTTACAGGCTGAGGGCGCAGAACGTTTCGTGGCTTGTGACGATCGTGCTGTGATCTTCTTCAACCACTCCTCATCCATCTGTGCAGACAGACAGTACCTCGAGACCATTGCCGATCCTGACAACTGTTTCCCCAGTCCCTCCGTGTTCGTCTATACCCTCCCCAACATCGTGACGGGTGAGATTGCCATCCGCAATGGCTATCACGGTGAGACCTCGTTCTACATCCTGCCTCGTCGCGACGAGCGTCTGATGCAACAGATCTTGCAGGCCTCCTGTCTCGATCCCATGACCCAGTCCATCCTCTGTGGCTGGCTCGACTATGAGGACGACACCCATTTTGTAGCCGACCTGCGAATCCTTGAAGTGAAAAGTGAGAAGTGAAAAGTAAAAAGTAAAGAATCCGTATAATCCGTAAAATCCGTAGTTTAAATATAAAAATGGAAGAATTAATCTTAGAACTCAAGCAGCGCATCATCGAAGCGCTGAATCTCGAGGAGATGACTCCCGATGACATCGATACTGATGCCCCGCTCTTTGGCGAAGACGGTCTGGGACTCGACTCCATCGACGCCCTCGAACTGATTGTGCTCATGGAGAAGCGTTATGGCATCAAACTGGCTTCACCTGCCGAAGGCAAGGCCATCTTCAAGAGTGTGCGCACCATCGCTGAGTATGTGAACGAAAACCGTAAGAAATGAACATAGCCATCACGGGTGAAGGCATCATCTCCGCCATTGGCTACGATAAGGCCACGGTACTGGAGTCACTGCGCGAAGGCAGGTCGGGCATCGGTGAGATGCGCTATCTCCCTTCCACCCACCACGAGTTGCCTGTTGGTGAGGTGAAGTGGTCTGATGAGGAACTCCAGTCGCGTCTCTCCCTCGACCCCTCCGGCAAGTTCAGTCGTACGGCCATGATGGGCATGTGGTCTATCCGCCAGGCCCTGGAGGACAGTCTCCTTTTAAGGAGACAGGAGAAATGTCCGTCGCAAGAGTATTCTCCTGACTCCTGTCTCCTGTCTCCTGACTCCTCTAGAATTCTCCTCATCTCCGGCACCACTGTCGCAGGCATGGACCTTAGCGAACGCTACTTTGCAGAGATGATTGCCGATGGCGGTCATCTGGAGTATCTGCTGGACCATAGTTGTGGCGATAACACCCGTCTGATGGCTGACCACTTCGGTTGCTTCACAGACTACACCACCATCTCTACCGCCTGTTCCTCTGCCGCCAATGCGCTCATCCTGGGTGCGAATATGCTGAAGGCAGGCGAGGCTGACATCGTCGTGGCTGGTGGTACTGAGGCGCTCTCCTTATTCCACCTCAATGGCTTCAACTCGCTGATGATCCTCGACAAAGAGCGTTGTCGTCCCTTCGACGAAACACGTGCGGGATTGAACCTGGGCGAGGGGGCTGCATTCGTGGTGATGGAAACGGAAGAACATGCCCTTCAGCGTCAGGCACCCATCCATGCTTATCTCAGCGGCTATGGCAACGCCTGCGACGCCTTCCACCAGACGGCTTCGTCTGACAACGGCGAAGGAGCTTACCTCGCCATGCGTGAGGCGCTCGATATGGCTGGCCTGCAGCCTTCAGACATTGACTATGTGAATGCCCACGGGACAGGCACGCCCAACAACGACCAGAGTGAGAGTGTCGCCCTGCAACGCCTCTTTGGCAGCGATCTGCCACCAGTATCGAGCACGAAGGGCTTCACAGGCCATACCACCAGTGCATCTGGCAGCATCGAGACGGTCATCTGTCTGCTTGCCATGCACCACGGTTTCATTCCTGCGAACCTCGGCTTCGCGCATCCCATGGCATCAGGCATCGTCCCCTCTTTGGGTACTGATGGTTGCCAGCTCCGCCATGTCCTCTGTAATTCTTTTGGGTTTGGGGGGAATGATTCATCTCTGGTATTTTCGAGGAAGGAGGAAGGAGGAATGAGGAACGAGAAATGTCTGAGGCAGGATCAGAGGCAAGAGTATTCTCCTTCCTCCTTCCTCCGTCCTCCTTCCTCGGAAATCAAGGAACTCTCCCGCGTTGAAATCACCTCCATCGACCAACTCTCTGAGATCCGCGACTATATCAAACCGATGGAAGCGCGTCGGATGGGTAAACTGATGAAGGCCTCGCTGCTCTCTTCGCTGAAGGCTTTGAAGCAGGCGGGCATCGAGTGTCCAGACGCCATCATCACAGGCACGGCCTTAGGTTGCTGGGAGAATAGTGAGGCCCTCCTCATGCAACTCTTGGAAGAGGGTGAGGTGATGCTCAGTCCCACGAACTTCATGCAGAGTACTCACAACACCATTTCGAGCAACATCGCCATCCGTCTGGGTTGTCATGGTTACAACGTCACATACACCCAGTCAGATGATTCCCTCGAATGGGCACTCCGCGATGCTCGTCTGCTCCTGCAAAGTGGCCGTTACAAGACCGTCCTCGTAGGCTGTCATGATGAGACCACGCCCCTCTACCGTTCCCTCATGGCGCGCCTTGGCATCCATGACCTCCCCGCCATCCACTCCGTCGCGATTGTGCTTAGAAACGAATCTAAATGAAAAGATAAAGGAAACGAATTTGAATAATTGAAATAATTTTGTCCACTAATATGAATAATAATATTATAAAAATTAGGATTGATTATGGTAATTCGTTTCAAAAATATGAATAAATTATGGTAATTAGGGTTTATTATGGTCATTCGTTTCTTAAAATAGAATAGGAATATGTATAAGATATTTTCTTTCGTCATATTGCAATGCTTGTTGCTGACAGCTGGTCAGGTGTTCCTGAAGTTCGCCCTGATGCGCATGGCGCCCTTCGGCTGGAACCGCACGTTCTGGTCGAGTGTGTTCCTCAACTGGCAGTTTGCCGCCTGTGGCCTCTGCTTCCTCGCGGCCTCCCTGTTGTGGATGTACATCGTCAAGGCCTTCCCTTTCAGTGTCGCCTATCCGATGATCAGCATGAGTTTCGTCGTGGGCATGATAGCAGCCGTGGTATTCTTCCACGAACAGGTGTCGTGGACCAAATGGGCGGGTGTGCTGCTCATCATTGCTGGTTGTCTGCTCATCGCAGGCCCTGCCCAGGCACAAGATGCAAAGGTTGCCAGACAGCATATTGTCGAGGCTGCCCAGCGCATGAAGACCATGCAATGCGACTTCGTGCAGACCAAGCACACCAAACTGCTCTCTGAGGCCTCTGTGTCGAAGGGCCGCCTCAGTTACCGCCAACCCGACTGGCTCTGCTGGGAATACACGTCACCCACCGTCCATACATTTAAGATCGATGGCGAGAAGGTGCTCATGAGCGACAACCGAGGTACGCGTGAGGTTGACATCCGTCGCAACCGCATGTATCGTGAGATGGCCCGTCTGATGACGAATATCATGTCCGGCCAGAGTCTCGTTGGCGATCAGGACTTTCAGGTGTCGCTTGCTGCTGCCGATGAGAAGAAGACGGAGTGGGTGGCCACACTCGTGCCTCGTCGCAAGGAGGTGCGTCGTATGTTTGCCAGCATCATCCTCCGCGTCAGCTCTGCCAAGTGGCTCGTTCGTCAGGTGGAACTCGTAGAGCCCAAGGGCGACCGTACTGTTATCGAACTCAGTAATATTAAAATTGAAAAATTATAAAATTAAAAAATTATAGATTCATTATGATACTCAAAAACAGTTTATACTCCATCGAAGGTCAGCAGTCCCAGGAGAACGCTGTCGCGTATGACATCCGTCTCCATGCCGACCACTTCATCTACCAGGCTCATTTCCCTGGCGAACCCATCACCCCAGGCGTCTGTGTCGTTCAGATTGCCAAGGAACTCCTCGAGGAACATATCCAGCGTCCGCTTGCCATTAAGGCCGTGAAGAACGTGAAGTTTCTTGCTGTTGTCTCACCTTTAGAGCATCCGAATGTGCGCTACACCTTCCGTCAGATTCAGGACACCCCTGAGGCTGTCACCGCCCAGGTCGATGTCTCCGATGGCGACACCTCTATGACCGCTATATCCTTTACATGCAAATAATTTTTTAAAATAATAGTTTATGAGAAAGATTTTTACTTTATTGTTTGTTGCCATGACAGCCATTGCTGCCCGTGCAACAGATTACAATGTAGCTATCACGGTTACTGTAAACGGTGTGTCGTCTGAGCAGACAGGTGTCATCACGGTCGTTGAGAACGACGGACTGTATGACCTCACTGTGAAGAATTTCATGCTACAGACCGTTAGCGGCCCCATGGGTGTTGGCAACGTAGCAGTGAAGGGTATTGAACCCTATCAGGACGGCAACGCCACCTTGCTCCTCACTTCTGGTCAAATACAGATCACTGACGGCGATGACCCTAATGTTCCTCTCTGGTTAGCAAGTACACTGCCCCCCGTCAACATCCTGCTGCGTGGAAAGATTGAAGGCGATCATCTGCGCTGCTATCTCGACATCGACATGATGGAGAGCCTGGGACAACTCATCCAGGTGGCCATCGGTGAGGGCTGGCAGATGCCGAATCCCGGATTCGAGTTCTGGCACGCCTCTGATGCCACCCATGAAGAGCCCAACGGCTGGCATTCCTTTGAGAGCGCCACAGGAGACCTGGCTTTATTTGCCGGTCATCATCTCACACAGTCAAAGAAGGCTCATTCGGGTGAGTACTGCGCACGTATCTATTCATCATCCATCTTTGGCATCGTAGCCAATGGCACGATGACCACTGGTCGTCTGAATGCTGGTTCTGCCATCGCATCTGATGCTGCCAACAATGCCTACATCGACACATACCTGACCGATGTCGACGGCAATGGCGATCTTTTTTACATCCCCTTGTATTCCTGTCCCGATTCAGTGGCCGTATGGGTGAAGTTCAAGCAGGGCTCGCCCAACGCAGAGCATCCTTACGCCACCATCAGCGCTGTCATCACCGATGGCTCTTACTATCAGGACCCTGAGGACAAAGCCTACACCAACGTCGTAGGAAAGGCCAAGAACAACAAGATTGCCACCACTGGCGGCGAGTGGGTTCGTGTCACGGCTCCTTTTGTCTACACGGAGAATGACGTTGATCCGAAGGCTGTGCTGGTAACCATCTCCACCAATGCGGATGCAGGTGCTGGCAGCGATGGCGACGAAGTGTTGGTCGACGATATTCAGTTCATCTACAACGCCAAGGTGACCGGCATCAAGATCAAGGGTCAGGACGTGCCAGGCTTCAGCCCGGAAGTGACGACCTATGAGATGGAACTCAACGAAGAAATCACGGCAGACGACATTGAGGTCATCGTCGAAGGGAATACCGCCCATGTGGCCAAGAGAGTGACGTTAGTTGACGACAGCTATGTTTGTTCTGTTGTCGTGCTCAGCGCAGATATGTCGGTGATGTCGCACTATGTCTTCGACGTCAAGAGCAGCGCCACAGCCATTCGTGGTATCCAGACTGCCACCAACCGTTCTGCCTCCTATTTCACGCTCGATGGTCGTCAGGCCAAGACGTTGAAGCCAGGTCGGATCTACATCTGCCGTCAGGCCGACGGAACGGTCACTAAGGTTCGTCAGTAATCATCACGTACTCGTCACACTTCGCCACGGATGATGTCAACCACAGACCACACTGACCAGAATCGACAGCGTGAGATGCTCCGTGACAGGGGTATCTGCGTGGTGATTCCGACGTATAACAACGGCGGAACCATCGGTCGCGTGGTTGAGGAGACGTTGGCGGAGTGTGACGATGTCATCGTGGTGAACGACGGCAGTACGGATGCGACAGCCAGCATCCTCAGTGCTATTGAAGGCATCACAACAGTAACACTCACGAAGAACAGCGGTAAGGGTGCGGCCTTGAAGGCAGGTTTCCGCAAGGCGCTCGACATGGGGTTCTCCTATGCCATCACCCTTGATGGCGACGGTCAGCACTATCCCCACGAAATCTGCTGGTTCTTGGAGGCAAACCGTGAACAACCCTGGTCGCTGATCGTTGGCAGCAGACAATCTCACAATGGGGACAGTCCCCATTGTGAGAATCGTTTGGAGGGTCAGCCGGAGGGCAGCCGCTTTGCGAATCAGTTCTCTAACTTCTGGTTCTGGGTGCAGACGGGCAGAAAACTTTCTGACACACAGACGGGCTACCGGCTCTATCCGCTGAAACGGTTGCACGGCCTCAGTCTGCTGACCTCACGTTATGAGGCAGAGCTGGAGCTGTTGGTCTTCGCCTCGTGGCATGGTGTGGAACTCGTAGAGATACCCATCGATGTATATTATCCACCGAAGGAGGAGCGCGTGAGCCATTTCCGTCCTGGCAAGGACTTCGCACGTATAAGTGTTTTGAATACGGTATTGTGTTTTCTCGCTGTGGTCTATGGTTTGCCGCTGAGACTCTGGCGGTGGGTGATGAAATACGTCAAGACGGTGTATGCGCTGCTGTTCTTCCTGTTCTTTATGTTCGTGGTAATCAAGCCGGCAGTGTGGGTGATTTTGAAGTTAAAGAAGTTAAGGAAGTTAAAGGACAATACTGAAAACAGGTGGCTGCACAACTTGATCTACAGGGCCTCACGGTTTGTGATGCTGACACATGGCATCCCGGGCGTGAAATTCTCGTATGGAGTCAGGATACAGGAGTCAGGAGACAGGAGTCAGGAGACGGGAGTAAACTCCCTTTTCGACCGTCCGAGAGTGGTCATCTGTAATCACCAGTCACATCTGGATTTGTTCTGCCAGTTGATCTTCACGCCCAATATCATCTTCCTGACCAACGATTGGGTATGGAACAATCCGTCGTATGGTCTGTTGATCCGCCATGCGGAGTATTATCCTGTGCGTGAAGGCTTGGAGGAGTTGTTGCCGAAACTACGGTCGTTGGTGGAGCGCGGCTATTCTATAGCAGTCTATCCTGAGGGCACACGCTCGAAGGACTGCCGCATCGGACGGTTCCATCAGGGGGCGTTTTGGTTGGCGGAGCAATTGGGCGTTGACATCCTGCCCATGTGTCTCTACGGCCCAGGAAAGATTCTGAAGAAGAAGACATACACCCTGCAGAAGGGGCCTGTGAGGATTGAGGTGGACGAGCCTGTAAGTCTTGAGGAACTCCGTGCGATGGGTGACCACATGGCGCAGGCAAAGGAAATGCGTCACCGTTATATTCAAAGATACGAGGCACTCGCCAATCGACTTGAAAGGTAATCATAAAGTTCAAAGCTCAAAGTTCAAAGTTCAAAGTCTAAAGCTCAAAGTTCAAAGTGAAAAAGGTCGTCATCATCGGTAGTGGGCTCGGAGGCCTGTCGTGCGGGGTTATCCTGGCACGGCAAGGCTACGATGTGACCGTGTTGGAACAAGGAACACAGGTGGGCGGATGCCTACAGTGTTTCACCCGCAAGGGAGGGAAGTTCGAGACGGGCATGCACTTCATAGGCAGTGCCAGCGAGGGACAGACACTCGACCGCCTGTTGTCATACCTCGAGGTGAAGCCCGACATCACCCTGTCGCAGCTCGATCCGACGGGCTATGACGTGGTGTCGCTCTGTGGCCAACACTTTCGTTTTGCCAATGGCCGTGAGGCGTTCATCGACCAGATGAGCGCGTACTTCCCCAAGCAGCGCGATGCCCTCGAAAGATATTTCGACTTGGTGGACAAGGTGGCCAGTGCCTCGTCGATGCACTCGCTGAAGCATGTGGAGACGGATGCAGCGGTGAACCTGGAGTTCCAGATGCGCACCATCAACGAGGTCATCGATTCGACCATCAGCGACCCGCTACTGGCGAAGGTGCTTGTGGGCAATTTGCCCCTCTATGCAGCGGCGAAGGATAAGACACCTTTCGCTACGCACGCGTTCATTATGGACTTCTACAACCAGAGTGCCTATCGTATCGTTGGTGGCAGTGACCAGGTGGCCCGCTCACTCGTTAGCACGATAGAACGTTATAACGGAAAAGTGCTGACAAGGAGCAAGGCGACGAAGATCGTCTGTGATGAGAGGCATGCTGTGGGGGTGGAGTTTGAAGGAGTCAGGAGTCAGGAGACAGGAGTCAGTAGAGAATACATGGAGGCGGATATCGTGATATCAGATGCACATCCCATGCGGACATTGGAGCTGCTCGACACGAACCTGATACGCCCGGCCTTCAGGAAGCGCATCAACGCCATTCCTCAGACTGTAGGCGGATTCTCTGTGTATCTGCGTTTCAAGGACAATACGGTGCCCTATCTGAACTCGAACTTCTACGGCTATCTGCAGGACTCGCCGTGGGGCTGTGAGCGTTACGATGATGCCTCTTGGCCGAAGGGCTATCTCTATATGCACCTCTGCCACGAGCCACAGCCACGTTATGCCAAGACGGGCGTGGTCCTCTCGTATATGCAGATGGCTGACGTGGAACGGTGGAAGGGCACGAGCGTGGGTCATCGTGGCGAGGACTACGAGGCCTTCAAACACGAGAAGGCAGAACGGCTGTTGGCGGCATTGGAACAAGAGTTCCCAGGGCTGCGCAGTAACATCGCTGACTATTACACCTCAACGCCACTGACTTATCTGGACTATACAGGTACGGAGGGCGGTTCGATGTACGGCATCGCGAAAGACGTGTCGTTGGGTGCTGCCTGTAGGGTGCCCCATCGCACAAGGGTGCCTAATGTGTTTCAGACGGGACAGAACATCAATTCGCATGGCATTCTCGGGGTACTGGTCGGCACTATCGTCACCTGTACAGAAATCCTTGGCCCCCTGCAATTGGAAATGGAAACGAATGTGAATAATATGAATAATTTTATCCACTAATATGAATAAATTATGGTAATTAGGGTTTATTATGGTAATTCGTTTCTAAATAAAGATTATTAATGTGATGAGTGTAGTGATTATCGGTGGAGGTCTGGGCGGACTGTTCTGCGGCGCTATTCTGGCAAAGGAAGGACTGCAGGTGACCGTCCTGGAGAAGAACGCCACTATTGGTGGCGGGCTGCAGACTTTCACACGCTTCGGTGAGGTGTTCGACACGGGCATGCACGTCGTGGGTGGCTTGCAGCCGGGAGGTAATATCTGGCGCATCTGTCGATACCTTGGTATTGTAGACAAGATTCGCGTGAAGGATGTAGACTCAGACTGCGCAGACCGTCTTTACTTCGCTGAGGACCACCATTATTATACGATTGCCAAAGGCAGGGAACACTATGTCGAGACGTTGGCCAAGGACTTTCCTCATGAACGGGAGAACTTGAAGCGTTATGTTGACGCCCTCTTTAAACTGACGGAGGAACTCGACCTGTTCTATCTCCGCCCGATGCGTCAAGACCTCTATAATCACTCCGACGACTTCCTCATGGCGGCTGACGAGTTCATCGCCAAATATATCAGCGACAGGCGCCTGCGCAGTGTGGTAGCCTATATGAACCCGCTCTATGGCGGCAAGGGCGGACACACGCCTGCCTACGTGCATGCCGTAATCAGTGTGCTCTACATCAACGGTGCCAGTCGTTTTGTAGGTGGAAGCAGCCATTTTGCCAACCTTCTGGCAGACGTCATCCGCGAGCATGGCGGTGAGGTAGTGGCTGGTGATGCTGTAACATGGGTGGAGGTTGTTAGGAGTCAGGAGACAGGAGTCAGGAGTCAGGAGACAGGAGTCAGGAGACAGGAGTCAGGAGTCAGGAGAGTGGCGTATGTGAAGACTGCAAAGGGGCGTCAGTACGAGGCTGATTGGTATATCTCCGACATCCATCCCTGTACGCTGCTGAAGCTCATGGACGAGCACACCTTCCCGAAGGCGTTCCGTAACCGTATGGACGCGATTCCCAATAGTTATTCCGCCTTCTCGCTCTATATCAAGATGAAGGACGGACGATTCCCCTATATCAACCATTCCGAGTATTTCACTAACCGCTACGACGAGATCTGGAACTTCTGTCGTGATGAAGCTTCGTGGCCGATGGGATTCCTGCTGATGACGCCACCTGAGGAGAATCAGGGCCCGTGGTCGAATAAGGTGTTGGTGACAGCACCCATGCAGTTCGATATGGTGAGACGTTGGGAGAATACCACCGTAGGCCGACGGGGTAGGGACTACGAACAGTGGAAACAGGAGCGGACAAACGAATTGCTGGCGTTGGTGGAAGAACTGCACCCAGGCTTCGGTGACGCTATCGAGTCGATTAATGCCTCGTCGCCACTTACCATCCGTGACTTCTACGGCGTGAAGGATGGTGCCATCTGCGGCTTCAGTAAGGACTGCAAGAACATCACCCTCTCGCAGTTGCCTGTGGTGACGAAGGTGAGCAACCTGTTGCTGACAGGTCAGAACAACAACTTGCACGGTTTCTGTGGGGTGCCTCTGACGGCCATCAACACCTGTGAGGCCATCCTCGGACAGAACAAAATCATTGAGAAGCTTTGAGAGTTTATAGTTTAAAGTTTATAGTTTATAGATGATTACATATAGAAATAGAATATTGCTCTTATTTTTCACCTTTCACTTCTCACTTTTCACTTCTGCTGAGACCGGTCGGACGGTGAATATCTGGGAAGGGATGGATGTGAGCATGAATGTGGAGATGACGCCCTATCTCGTGCCTGGTATGGAAAACAAGGCCGTGGTGGTATGCCCTGGGGGCAGTTATTTCTGGCACGATATGGAGACGGAAGGCCACATGGTGGCGCGATGGCTGCAGGAGAATGGCATTTCTGCCTTTGTGTTGCGCTATCGGACAGCCTATGTACCTGCCTTTATCACGAGGTTCCGATTCCTCTTTCGTGGCAACCGTTATCCTGATCCGCAGGATGACCTCCGTCAGGCGTTGACCTACGTGCGCAAGCATGCCAAGGAATATGGTGTCGATGCCCATTGGGTAGGGGCGATGGGTTTCTCGGCTGGCGGTCATCTGGTGATGTCGGCAGCAGAATGGTTCCGTCCGCAGGAGCGTCCAGATTTTGTGGTGCCGGTCTATCCTGTAGTGACGATGACGAAAGACTGTGTCCACAAGCGTTCGAGACGTGCGTTGTTGGGTGAGAATAAGGTGAAGGATGCCAGGCTTCGCGACAGTCTGTCGTTGGAGCAGCATGTGCCTGCAGACTGTCCCCCAGTGTTCCTTGTGAACTGTAAGGACGATCCTGTGGTGGACTATCGTAACTCCGTGCTCCTCGACTCTGCCCTTCAGGCCCGTCACATCCCTCATGTCTATCTGCAGTATCAGACGGGCGGTCATGGCTTCGGTGCCTCTGACACCAAAGGCACCCCCGAGTCCCGTCAGTGGAAACAGGCCTTCCTCGCCTGGCTAAAGGAATTGAAATAAAATTAATTAAAGGAAACGAATTGCCATAATTGCCCATAATTTTAATAATATGGAAATGAATTACCATCGCTCGGCTTTGCCGCTTGTTACTGAAAGGACGCAAGAATTATTATGGAAATTACGATTTATTACGGGAATTAGTTTAAGAAAAAGATAATATTAAGTTCTAAGAATGAATAACTTCGATGATATTCGGCCGTACAATGCGGAAGAGTTTCCTGCCGCGATGAAACGTATCGCAGCGAGCACCTCGTTCCCGCTGTTGGCATCCTATGTCTATCCTGGCGAGCCGATTGAAGAAGTACGTCAGCGTATAGCCAATTATCAGAATGTGCACGACTTCCAGACGCAGACGATGGTTCGTGTCAATGAGCGTGTGATTGAAGAGAGCATCAGTGAGTTCACGTGTGACGGTATCGAACGCCTGAGCCCCGACAAGAACTACCTCTATGTCTCCAACCATCGCGACATCATGCTCGACTCGAGTCTCTTGCAGTACTACTTCGTGACACAGGGCTTCGACACGACGGAAATCACCTTTGGTGCGAACCTCATGTCGAGTCAGTTAGTTATTGACATCGGCAAGTGTAACAAGATGTTCAAGGTGGAGCGTCCTGGTGGCAGCATCAAGGACTTCTATCGCAGTTCGCTCCATCTGTCGGAGTATATCCGCTATGCCATTCTGGAGAAGCACCAGAGCGTTTGGATCGCCCAGCGCAACGGACGTACAAAGGACGGAGTGGACGCCACGGACCAGGGCATCATTAAGATGTTCTGTATGAGTCGGATGGACGATAAGATTCAAGCATTGGGCGAACTGAACATCGTGCCAGTGGCGGTGAGTTATGAGTGGGAGTCGTGCGACATCCTCAAGGCACTCGAACTCTATCAGTCGCAGTTCTCGAAATATATCAAGAAGCCTGGCGAGGACCTGAACAGCATCCTCACGGGACTGTTGCAGCAGAAGGGTAGGGTGCATTTCGAACTCTGCGAGCCCATCACGGAGGATGAGCTGATGCAGTACGACGACCTGACGAACAACGAATACCACAAGGCAGTAGCCCAGCTCATCGACAGTCGTATCAACGCAGGTTACCGTCTTTGGCCCAACAACTACATCGCCCACGACATCCGTTATGGCAGCAAGGCTTTCCGTGGCTTCTATACCCCGGAAGAGCGGGAGGCTTTCGAGCACAGGCTGGCCAAACTGGAGAAGTACGACGACTGTGACATCGACCAGCTGAAGGATATCTTCCTGGGCATCTATTCTAATCCCGTAGAGAGGAAATGAAAAGGTAAAAAGATGAAATAATTACTGCCGCAGATAATTCGTGAAATTCGTTGTCTAAAAAATAGATCGTAAATATGTTGAGAGTCTATGACTGGATGAGCGGCCACCGCAGGTGGTGTCTGGCATCGTTGGCGGTGGTGACACTGCTGATGGTGCTGTCTGTGACGCGTCTCTCTTATAGGGAGGACATCCGCGACTTCCTGCCTCTCGACGAAGAAGAACGGGCTGCCCTCAACGACTACGACCGTCAGGCACAGACTAGTCTTATCGTCGCCATCATCGAACAACGCGACAGTACCGTTGATGATCCTGACCTGCTCGTGGAGGGTGTGGAAACCTTCCTCAATGCCATCGACGGACTTGAGGGTGTGACCGTACAGACGGATTTCTCGCAGATGGAGGAACAACAAGTGAAGGCGTATCGCCAGTTGCCTTACCTGTTGGAGGCAGCAGACTATCAAAGGATGGACAGTCTGTTACTACAACCAGACTTCATAGCCTCGCGTCTGCAGGAAGCCAAGGAACGGCTGTTGATGCCAATGGGCATGGGCAGTATGGTCGAAGCTGACATCACCCACGATCCCTTAGGCCTCTTCTCGCCAGTGGTGTCATTGATGCGAGATACGGCGATGTTATCACGGTTTGATATCTACGACGGTTGTCTGCTCACGGCAGACCATCGCCGTGCCCTCGTGCTCTTAACCTCCCCCTATGGCGGCAGCGAAACCGCCTCTAACGAACGCCTCCTCAATCTTCTCAATGCCACTGCCGACAGCGTCTCCAGTCTCCTTACTCCTTCTCTCCTTACTCCTGACTCCTCTCTCCCGACTCCTGACTCCAGTCTCCTGTCTCCTCTCACCATCCGCTTCTGTGGCGCCCCAGTCATCGCCGTCACCAATGCCTCTCAGATCAAGACAGACTCGCTGCTCTCCGTCTGTATCGCAGCGGTGTTGATTTTACTTTTGCTCTGGTTCTTCCTGCGCAGTCTGAAGCATATCCTGTTGATTGCGCTGACGATAGGCTGGGGGTGGGTCTTTGCCATCGCCTGTCTGTCGTGGGTACATCAGGAGGTGTCTGTCATTGTCATCGGCATCTCTTCGATTATCGTGGGCATTGCCGTCAATTATCCCTTGCACCTCATTGCCCATCTCAGGCATACTTCTGACGCTCGTCAGGCCCTTCAAGAAATCGTCAAACCCCTCGTCGTGGGCAACATCACCACCGTTGGCGCTTTCCTCGCCCTCGTACCCCTTCGTGCAGCTGCCCTGCGCGACCTCGGCCTCTTCAGTTCCTTCCTCCTCATCGGCACGATCCTCTTCACCCTCATCTGGCTCCCGCAGATGGTGGGTTATTCGAGGAGTCATTCGAGGAGTGAGGAGTGTGGAGTGTGGAGTGAGGATACTCCTGCTGCTGATACTACCTCAGATTCTGCCTCAGACATTTCTCACTCCACACTCCACACTCCTCACTCCTCGAAAAAAATCCTCAAGATTCTCCCCATCATCCTCCTTCTCCTCACGGCCTTCTTTGGCTATCACAGCCTCCATACCACTTTCGATGCCGATCTGACCCATATCAACTACATGACGCCTGCTCAGCGCTCCGACATGGCTCTCCTGCAACAGCTGATGCCTACAGACTCCCAGCGCCAACAGGAGCTCTCTCGTCGCATTCCCTCTACCCCTGAGACCCAACAGGAGCGCCTCCGCCTCTGGCAGTCATGGGCATCCTCCCATCGTGACCATCTTCAGTCCTCCCTCCGTGATGAGGCCACCCGTGCCGGCTTCACTCCCTCTTCCTTTGATCCCTTCTTCTCCCTCTTTATTTCGAGGAGTGAGGAGTGTGGAGTGAGGAGTGAGGATACTTCTGCCGTTGATTCTGCCTCAGATTCTGCCTCAGACATTTCTCACTCCACACTCCACACTCCTCCCTCCTCGAATTTCTCCTCGAACACCTCCTCCCTCTTCTCCTCCATCGCCTCCCATCTCTCCGACGACTTCAACTACATCGGCTGGGCGTGTGCCTGCATCGTGTTCTTCTTCCTCTGGGCCTCATTCCGCAGTCTGCCGTTGGCATTGTTGTCGTTCCTGCCTATGGCCGTCAGTTGGTTGTGGATCCTGGGTATCATGGCGTTGTTGGGCATTCAGTTTAATATCATCAACATCATCCTGAGCACGTTCATCTTTGGTCAGGGCGACGACTACACCATCTTCATGACTGAGGGCACGGTCTATGAGTACAAACACCATCGTCCCATGCTCGCCTCCTATCGACGGGCGATTCTCCTTTCTGCGCTCATCATGTTCATTGGCATCGGCTCTCTCATCATTGCCCGTCATCCTGCCCTTCACTCCCTCGCTGAGGTCACCATCGTCGGTATGTTCTCCGTAGTCCTCATGGCCTTCATCATCCCTCCTCTTGCCTTCCGCCTCTGGATCCGCTTCTCAAAAAAATTCGTGTAATTCGTTTAATTCGTTGTCTTTAAAAAATAATTCGTAGTTATGAAAGAAGATATTCGTAAAATGTTGGAAGACGTACTTCCGCTTGTCAACTTCGACAGCGACTTCCTGTTCAGTGAGCTCGACTCCCTCGGTGTCACGACCATCCTCATGACCCTCTCCGATGCCTATCACATCACCCTCGACGCCACTGACGCCACCCCTCGTAACCTCCGTTCCCTCGACTCCCTCGTCGCCCTCGTGGAGTCTAAGCTCAACCCCTAACTCTCAATGTAATCATAAAGCTCAAAGTTCAAAGCTCAAAGTTCAAAGTCCAATGTCTCTCGAGGATTACTTGTATCAGAACGCCCAGCGCTATCCCTCTAAGGTCGCCGTTGTCTGTGGGGATCGCTCCCTGACATACGCCCAGTTGTGGCAGGAGGTAGAGCGTCGTTCGCACGATTTCCGTCCCCATGAGGTAGTCTGTTTTCGTTCTTCACAGGATATCGATTTCCTTGTCACCTATATGGCCATCCATCTGGCCGGCGGCGTGTCTGCCCCTTTGGAGCACGGTATGCCTGATGTCCTATTCGAGCGTATTTCATCGGCGGTAGCCAACTTTTCACTTTTCACTTCTCACTCTTCACTTCCTATTGCCGATATTCTCTATACCACAGGCACTACGGGTCAGTCTAAAGGTGTGATGGTCAGTCATCGTGCCCTCATCGCTGATGCAGAGAATCTGATTGCTGGTCAGGGTTTCTCTCACGACTTGGTCTTTATCATCAACGGTCCTCTCAACCATATCGGCAGTCTCTCTAAGATCTGGCCCTGCATCATCTTGGGCGCCACGATCATCATTCTCGAAGGCATGAAAGACCTTAACGCCTTCTTCCGTGCCCTTGACTATCCGGCAAAGAAAATGGCTACCTTCTTTGTGCCTGCCACTATCCGGATGCTCCTCCAGTTTGGCCCTGACAAGTTAGCATCCTATGCTGATAAACTTGACTTTATCGAATCAGGCGCAGCCCCTCTGCCTCAGGCAGATATGCTCCGTCTCTGCGAACTTCTTCCCAAGACTCGCCTCTATAATACCTACGCCTCTACAGAGACGGGCATCATCGCCACTTATAATTTTAATGACGGTCGTTGTATGGCCAACTGCTTAGGTCGTCCTATGCCTCATTCGCGTGTGCTTATCACCCCTGAAGGCCTTATTGCCTGTCAGGGTGATACCCTGATGAGTGGCTATGTGGGTGACCCGGAACTGACGGCCACGGTCCTGCGTGATTACACCATCTTCACCTCCGATGTCGGTACCCTCGACGAGGAAGGTATGCTCCACCTCTCAGGTCGTGCTTCTGATGTGATCAATGTCGGTGGCTTCAAAGTCTCGCCCATCGAAGTGGAGGAAGTGGCCATGTCTAATCCGATGGTCAGTGACTGCATTTGCATCTCTGCCAGTCATCCCGTTACAGGCCATGCCCTCAAACTCCTCGTCGTCACCTCTCCTGGCCAGACCCTCGACAAACGTACCCTCGCTCGCTTCTTAGCCGACCGTCTCGAACCCTACAAAGTCCCCATGCTCTACGAACAGGTTGACACCATCGCCCGTACCTATAACGGCAAGCTCAACCGCAAGCATTATCAGTGAGATATGCTGTCTTAAAAATTCCTAAATTCTAACTAATATTTTTTTGATTGTGCCATGCTTTGGTGTGGCACAATTATGTTTTTGAATATACCTAATTTTGTCGCGTAAAAGAACAATTTATCAAGTCAACTAAATTTACGCACAAAATGAAGAAAAACAAACTCGCAGCAATGCTACTCGTGAAAGTTCTCCAGGAGCAGATTGCAACATCAAAAGGAATGCAGACATTCCTGCGCAAAAACTATCACATGAATGGACGTTACTTCAATGAGGATTACGTATCCAAGACAGACCTCAACCATGTGTCGGTCATGATCCTCGGTATGGCGGCCAAACTCTCGGAAAAGGAGTTCATGGCCATCTGGGAAGCCTACGGCAAGTTGCTCTACCGCTATTATGATGAATTTGAGGATTGCTTCAGAACGAGAGTCCTTAACGATGACAGCCTATGACCGATCTGAAGCTCAGTATCTTTAAAGACCTGAAGTCCTACGACAGCAAGCCAGTGGGACTTCAGGAGATTCTTTGGTGGATCCAGTACGACGAGAGCGTCAAGAACAAGACGGAACTCTATCGTAACCTGGCAAAAACCATCACCCGCGACGAGGCCAACAAAAAGGTAAAGGACGCCATGATGCCTGCCTTCTCAGTGGCGGTGCTTTTCAACGGCCATGGCAAGCAGAGTACCCACGTCATCACCGTCACGGGCCTCTCCATCTGTGACATCGATCACGCTTCCGCCATAGACGAGCTGTTTCAGAAGGTCAAGGCGGATCCGCATACGCTCTTAGTCTATCGCACCATCAGCGGAGAAGGGCTGCGGGTGATCTTCCGGTATAAGGGCGCCAATGGCGACCCGCCTGAAAAGGGTATATATTATCGGGCGGCTTATAAGAAGGGCAACGAGTATTACGCCAAGCTCTGCGGTGTTGACTACGACGGACAGTGCGGCAATATCACCCGACTGAGTGGTATGGCGCATGATCCCGACGCTTATCTCAACCCTGATGCGGAGCCTTTCTGCATCTCTGACGACGAAGCGGCAGCTGCCAACCTCGCAGCAGAAACCGAGCCGGGCAGGCGTCGTAAGGAAGATGCCGTAGGCACTCATCATGCCGAGGTCGAGGCAGCCTGGCCTGTCATCGAGAGCATGCTCAGCAAACGGGGTATCTCCTACGGTCAGGGCACCCACCACCAGTTTGTGATGCATGCTGCCCACTTGTTCAACCGTTTCGGTACGCCCATCGAGGAAGTCTTAGAATGGGCTGCCCAGAACTGGAACGACTACGACCAGAAGGAGCGTGAGGGCATCATCTGGTGGGTCTACCAGCACCGTCAGCATGAGAACGGCACGTGGCGGCTGTCGAAGGCTGGCCGTGCCAAGGAGGTGTCGATGATCACACTGCCTGCCATCGTCGAGTGGCTCAGCAGCCATCAGGTGGAGGTTATCTACGACCTGATTACCGACCAGACCTCCCTCCGCGAAGGCCATGGCGAGTGGAAGCTTATCGAAGATGCCGACATCTGTACATTCCGGAAGCGCATGGCTGCTGATACCGGCAAGCGTATTCTGAAACCCGACGTCCGCGACATCATCATGAGCGACTATTCCCATCGTGTCCACCCCATCAGGGATTATATCCGCTCACTGCCAGAATGGGACAAACAAGATCGGGTGGGGCAGTTGGCGGCTTATGTCCATGCCGATGCGGTGCAGGAAGACCAGACGCTCGAAGAGGCGCAGGAACTCCTTCGCTGGGCCTTGCACAAATGGCTTGTGGCTACGGTGGCGGGCTGGCTCAGCGACGATGCCTGCAACCAGACCATCTTCACGCTCATCGGGCCGCAGGGCGTCTATAAGACCACCTTCTTCCGCTATCTCCTGCCATCGCCCTTGCGGAGCTATTATCTGGAGAACTCCAGCAACTCGTTCTCGTCGAAGGACGACCAGATTGCCCTGGTGGAGAACTGCCTCGTGGAGATTGAGGAGATCGATATGTTCAAGGACCGTGACAATGCCGAGCTCAAGTCCCTATCCACGAAGGTGACGCTCAAGATCCGACGGCCCTACGATAAGTTTGTCAAGGCGAAGCACCGTCTGGCATCCCTCTGTGCTACAGGTAACCAGGAGCGATTCCTCACCGACGAGACCGGCAACCGCCGATGGCTCTGCTTCCACGTATCCAGTATCGACGACCCGCGCAAATGGGAGCTTGACTACGAGCAGCTCTATGCCCAGCTCCGCGACGAGTATCTCAGCGGCTTCGCCTACTGGTTCGATAAGCCCGAGGAGCAGCGCATGAAGGCTCAGAACAACTACTTCCGTATTATCTCTGACGAGGAGATGCTGATCTCCCAGCGCTTCCGAAAGCCAGCTCCTGGCGAACCATACAAGCACTTCAGTGCAGCCGTCATCGCCCAGATGATCAGCTATGGTCGTATGCCCATCAGCTCGCGTCGCGTCAGTCTGGCGATGAAGAAACTCGGCATCAAATCTGAGCGCAACAGCCAGGGTTGTTACTATCGTTTATTTGAAATGGACACCAATCAGCAGCAGGCTGCCATCTCGGCCATGATTTCTGGTCAATCTGCTGACAATCAGCCAGATGCAATTGATCAGGCTCTTCCGTTTTGATGCTCTCTGTGTAGCGAGTGTAATGAGGAAATGAAACTTTCTCTATAGCAATTGATTTACCTCGAACCAAATGTATTTCTATATAACGATTTTAGGTGATCTCGTTACACTCATTACATAAATATATTTATATATTTAAAAATTTGTTCTTATGTCAAAATCCAAATTCGCTATTCAAACCTATGGCAAATCGGAATTTGCCATGATGTTGTTCCCGGACATCGATAGTCCCAAGGTCGCTCAGGCCAAACTTCTTCGCTGGATCAAACGTGATCCTCAGCTCTATGAGCGCATCCTGTCTCTCTCATCGTCAGCCAATGACAATGACTACGGTCCCGAGCAGATCCGTCTCATCATCAACAAATTCGGCGCCCCTGGAGAATACGAGGTATAGGAGTGATAAGTGAGAAGTGAAAAGTGAAAAGTAAAGGATGCCTGTTAAGGCAGTTAGTAATGCTTAGTTATGCTGTTGGAGATGCTTAGTATACTATATAAAGTCCTATCGTTTACTCTGTTAGTAGGCATTTCCAATGGCGTTACCAGGCATCTCCAACACCGTTAGTTGACCCCCCTCTTGTTTTTGGATGAATCTTGCTTACTTCAGCCGATTCTGGGTGAATCCGGATTACTTGACCCTTCCGAAATGTCGTACCTTTGTATCGTCACACAGAAATCACGGAATCTGTGTTCTGCTGTGACAGGGGCCCTTCCTTTAACTTCTTTAACTTCATTAACTTCTTTAACTTCTCAAAATTATGAGTCAGAAATTCAAAAAGATCCAGAATCAGAACGACGACAGCAGCGCCTTCGGCAAGTGGTTCGCCACGGCTGTCTACGACCAGCATTTCATCACCACCGAGGAACTGGCCGAGTTCATCCAGACGCAGGCATCGGTGAAGAAGTCCGACATCAAGGCTGTCCTCGACGAGCTCGGTAGTGCGATGAAACACTTCTTCGAGCTGGGCCAGAAGGTGAAGCTCGACGGCATCGGCATCTTCAAGGTGGGATTCAGTTCCATCGGCGTGAACAAGAAGGACGACTGCGGTGCACAGAACATCACCACGCGCCGAGTCCTCTTCCAACCTGAAAGTGAGCGTGTGGTCGTCGGCCAGCAGAAGAAGGACGGCAAGGTGAAGCAGAAGTACGTCATCGTCAAGACCCTCGTCAAGGACGTCATCTTCGAGGAGACCTACGACACCGCCCTCAAGCCCGAGACCGAGTCCGATTCCAGCGATTCTCAGAGTGGCGATACCCAGAACGGAGGCACTCAGAACGGCGGAACCTCTGGCGGCGGTTCTCAGTCTACGGCCCTGGCTTCGCCCACGATCAGCGGTACGACTCCGTTTGCTGAGACTACCTCGGTGAGCATCAGCGGCCCTGCTGGCGCGGAGATCCACTACACCACCGACGGCTCGACGCCTACGTCTGAGAGCACGCTCTACAGCGAGGCATTCACCCTGAGCGACACCACGACCGTGAAGGCTATTGCTATCAAGGACGGTGAGTCGAGTGAGGTTGCAAGCAGGCTGTTCACTAAGTCCAGCGGCGACGGAGATGACATGGACCAAAACTGATAGAGCAGCGAGCGCAATGCCGAGCTCGCTCGAGCATTGCCGAGTCGCGACATCAGTCGGTTGATGACCAATTAAACGGCTAAGAGATTCGCAGTGAGTGTCCGGGGAAAAGCGATGACGTCTCTGGTGGTCTCCGTACCACAACACTTCCATAACACAGTCATGTACGCATCCTGTGCTCACTGCGCTCTCTTTCTTTTCTCACATTCTTTATAAAACAACTTCTTATCGAAATCAAAGTATCAATATGAAACGCGAAACGATTAATAAAATTGCGAATTTTATTCTGACGGTGATCACCGCCTTTGTCTCAACATTCCTCATGCAGAGCTGCATGCTTTAAATTAACGACAACTTGGACAACAAAGACAACTAATTTCGACCTCCGGTCGTTTAAAGGCAGGAACTTGGACCCCGCAGACGGCAGTTGCCGTCGTAGGTAGAATGTTGTCCTTGTTGTCATAGTTGTCGTGAAAAGAAGAAGAAACTTGTCGTAAAATACAAAATCTAATTTCTTTCCTAAAAATGAAAGAGCTCAAGCATGACTCCGTAAAGATCTTACTGATCCATTGTTCTGCGACCCGCTGCAATCGCCCTTTCAGCGTCGAAAGCCTGATCGCAACTGGCATGGCTCGCTTCGGCCAGCCCTCCTATCATTACTACATCCGTCGCAATGGCGCCATTGTCCCGATTCTCCCTGAAAATGTCCGTGGTGCTCATGCCGTCCACTACAACAAGTGCTCTCTCGGCATCTGTTATGAAGGTGGTCTCGATGAGAAAGGTCGTTCTGGCGACACTCGTACTGACGCCCAGAAGGCTTCCATGTTTGCCCTGCTCAAGGAACTGACGGCAGAGTATCCTGATGCCCGTATCATGGGCCATTGTGAACTCCCTCACGTAGCCAAGGATTGTCCCTGCTTCATACCGAGCACCTACTATTCAAGTCTTCAGCCCTCTAATCGTAAGTAATGATGAAACCCATTCATTTCCCCCGTGATGATTTGTTGAGAATTATTCTCTTTCCTTCCAAACAATTCTCGATTTATTATATCTTTTTTTCTCAAAATCTTCATTTGTTTCCAAAATATTCACTATCTTTGCACAATCCAATTTAAAAGACGATATATATAAGCTATGACAAAAGACGATTTTGAGAGAAAAAGATATGACAAGGAGCCGGTCTTTGATGAGAACTATCACATAAAAGATCTGTGCTATTTGGGTTTAGATACAGAATTTGGACGCTCCTCGTTCCTTTTTCGATTGAACGAGTTAGGGAATCCATGTTTCTGTCAATATATTAAAGACTATCCAGTTTATTGTATGAACTTTGCCAATATGAATGAGCTTGATAAGTGGCTCAAGAATCTGGCAACAGTCTATAATAATTTCAAAGAATGGATGGAGGAATATGAAAAGAACAAGGCAAAGACAATCGATATAAACACAGGGAAATAGGAGTATCTATGTAATCAGACCCGTCATCAGGTTAAGGCTGGTCACCGAAGGGAATTAGGTCTGGTTAAGCAAAATGAACTGTCAAAAAATCCTTGACAGTTCATTTTCTTATTTGTATAGCAATGGTTTTACCAACTCCAGATGGTCGTATTGCTGTTGTTGCTACGCTGTTCTGTATTGCGATTTCCAAAATAATCCGTCGATGAGGTTGACGATCCTAGAGAATTTCCATACGAATCCTGATATGTTGTCGTCGTGTTTCCGAAGTAATCAGTGGAAGTCGTAGAAGAACCTCTCGAATTGCCATAAGAGTCTGTGTAAGTGGTATTGGTATTTCCAAAGTAATCTGTACTCGATTTGTCAGTACCCATCGCATTTCCATATTTGTCACGATGGGTAGTCGTCGTGTTACCGAAATAGTCTGTTGATGTTGTTGATATACCGATTGTGTTACCATACCTATCTCTGTGCGTGGTCGTCGTATTGCCGAAATAATCAGTTGACGATGTAGAAGTACCAGTGGTATTGCCATACTTGTCACGATGGGTGGTCGTCTGATTACCAAAATAGTCCGTTGTTGTGTTCGAACTACCTACGTTGTAACCCTGTGCGTTTGCTGCGATGGCGAATGTAACAGCCATCAATGTCATCATTAACTTTTTCATGATTCTATTTTCTTTTTTTCATTTCTTTCATTTTAGCCTTCAAAGCGACCAGTGCTGATGCTGCTTCTGGGCAGTTGTCTTTCTTTCCAGCCTTATAGTCTGACAAAGCCGCCTCGTAGTTGCCAATGGCCTCAAATGCGGCGCCACGCATAAAGAAGCACAATCCGAGAGGTTCAATGCCAATGGTGTAGTTGGCGTTTTCAATGACGTCATACCATCGCTGGGCTTTGTAGGCATCAATTGTCCTGGAAGCGTAATACCTGAACATCTCTTGCCGTCTTGCAGCTATCTCCTGCTGCCTTGCTGCTGCCTCTGCTTGTGCCCTTATGGCCATGTTCATCACTCCGGTGTCATACAGATCCATCGTCGGCATTCTCACATAGTCATCATAACCATAGATCTGTGCTTGGGCCGACATCATCACAAAACACATCATTGCTGTTGCCAAAAGTTTCTTCTTCATAATCTACAATCTTTAAAAATTTGGCGCAAAGATAGGGAATAATCCCCCACTCTCCAAGCAAAAACCAATAACAAGCCTTGCGAAAATGCAAAAAAGCTATTTGTTTGTGCGTATTTCGAAGAAATGTTGTATCTTTGCACCATCCTAAACGTAATGAGTATGTCTACTAAGAATATCTTTGCAGGATTTGGTGTCAGATCGGAGTTCGTAAATCTGATTTACTCGGAACTGATGAAACGTGAGTTTGTCAGCTATGCCGATATTCTGGCCCTATATTGTAAAAGGCCCAAAGGCTATTACGATAAAATGGCTTGCAACAGCGAACCAGGCTATGGCGAACTGAAGAAAGCCTTTCCTGAGGTGTTGAAGGCATTGGAAAAGGCTTGTCCTGGTTGCATCGAAGATAACGGGCAAAACAAAGGCAAGGCATACAAGTATCATGGAGAGAATGATGATCCTTTATCTGAGGAACGAAAGGCTGTTGTCCAAAAATCCGTAGAGGATTATGTGGCTTTTTGCAAGGCCTCTGCAGGCATATTGCCAGCAAGCTGGTTTTCATCATTCTTTGAAAACACACAAATATTACTCGATACTAACAGAGAGTCCAAGGACGGAGAAATGCGTATTTGCTCTGGTGTTGATCAGAATCTGACAAACATAGATTTATTACCAGTATTCTATAAGGCAATTACGAACAAGCAGGTATTACGTTTCGATTATCAGCGATTTGGGCAAGAACCATTTACGCTGACATTTCATCCCCAGTTCCTGAAAGAGTATAATGGCCGATGGTTTGTGTTTGGCGATGCTGATCGCGAACCATACCAAGCCTATAATGTGCCTTTGGACAGAATCGTTGGTGAGGTCTGCGAGGTGGATGATGTGGAATACATCCCAGCTCCCAAAGGATTCTATCAGGAGTTCTTTAATAATATAATAGGTGTCACCCGTGAGAAAGATGCCAAGGTTGAAGAAGTCATCATCCGCACGAAGTCAGAATACCAGCATGGCCTTCTGCTGACGAAACCCTTGCATCATTCCCAAGAAGAAGTGCTGCCCTTTGGGGAGCATGATGGGCTATGGTATGGTGAAGTCCGTCTGACGATAGAACCTAATCGTGAACTACGAGGGCGTATTCTTCTTTATGGCGAGAACCTTGAAGTCATCAGCCCTCAGTCATTACGGGAGCAGATTAAGGAGATTCTCAAAAGGCAAATACTGCAATATTCAGAAAATAAATAGAAAATTTTCCTCCAAAATTACTGCACTTTCAAAAAAATGCAGTATATTTATAGTTGAGATGGAGTTATTTGTAACTTTTTTCCTGAATTATTTGGTTTTGTCGAAAAAATCCCCTAAATTTGCGACAAAAATAAATTTGCTGTTATGATATACGATATTGAGTTTGAGAATATGTATTCTTTCAAAGAAAAGGTTGTTTTTTCTATGGAAGGTACGGAAACCAATGCCAAGAATCAGAATTATTTCCGTGTCAATGATTCTGACAAGTGCTTGAAGGTTGGTGTTATATACGGGGCCAATGCTTCAGGAAAGACAAACTTGATTCGTGGATTATATGGTTTCCAACTTTTATTAAAGGAAGGAAATAATAGGGGTGAAAATGATGGCATAAAAGAATATATGCCATTTGGTCTTCATGAAAGTTCAATTAATGCTCCGTCATCTCTCAAGATTAGATTGTTGGGGAGCGGAAATATTCTCTACACATATAAACTTAGGTTCAATGCAGAAAAGATATTAGAAGAATCCTTGTCTAAGTCCGAATCAAATAATGAAGAGCTACTATTTGAAAGGATTTGCTATCAAGACTCAATGCATAAAATAGTATTGCGGGATGGAATCAGTCACATAGTCCTTCAACAAGATGCAGTTCGAAAGAACCAATTAGGTTTGAGCTTTTTACAAGCTGTTAATATCCCCATAGTTTCTGATATTGCTTTAGAACTGCATAATCTTCAAATGATCAACAGCTATAATCAGAGTATGACTAAAATGATGTGGGATGATGCAAAGAGCCTTTTGAAAAAGAATCCAAGTTTTGGAAACAAATTATTTCAATTCTTGGCCCATCTTGATACTGGATTAAGAGGCTTCGTGATTCCTAATGATCAATCAGAATTTAAAGATTTGCTGTTTGTTCATGACCAAATAAAAAATGATGGGACTGTTGTTCCTATCAATTTTAATGCAGCCATTTCAGAATCTCTTGGAACAAAAAATCTTTTCCTGTTAGGCGTTAAAATTATAGAAGCCTTGGATAAGGGCTATACTCTATTCGTTGACGAACTTGACGCTTCTTTGCATACCTATATAACGGAGTTCATTGTCAAGATGTTCCAGAACGAACGTATTAATTCGAAACATGCACAATTAATATTGACCACCCATGATATAAACCTCATGGATGAGAAGAGTTTAAGACTGGATCAGATATGGCTTATGCAGAAGAGACAAGACGGATCTTCTGAGTTGTATTCATTAGCAGATTTTGATGGCATTGATGAAGACACCAACGTTAAGGAGTGGTATATGGCCAAACGTTTTGGTGGACTTCCTAAGATAGAGTCAATAGAAAATCTTTTCCGCAATGAGGCAGAGTGAACATCTACAGCCAGATGATTCTATCTGTATCATCTGTGAAGGAGAAAAGACTGAGCCATATTTCTTTGAAGATCTCATTGCTTGGATGGAGCGTGAGCATATAGTTTGTGATTATCAGTATCGGATATATCCCATTCCTTTAAAACACGCTGATGTTGATAGTGACAATGGTGGTCGAAAGACAAAGAAAAGGCCTTTAGAGAATATACCCGGTGATTCTGATGAGCCAGTTATTCTTAGAGGTCCGATTCCGGAATGTTGGGTAGATTCTGGTATTGCCCAATTAGCGAATTTCTCAGAGGTATGGGTTGTCTTCGATAAAGACGAGCATCCTCATCACCCAGAGGCTTTTGAAAAACTGCGTAATACTCGAAGAACTAAAGCAAATCTGAATCTGGCTTTCTCAAGTCGTTGCTTCGAAACTTATCTCTTACAGCATTTTGAGTATAATACCCATACTTTTCAGAAAACAGAATGTAACGAAAAGAAAAATGGCAGTACTCGTTACTTTAATTGCTGTATGGATAATGCCGTAGTTGGAAAAGCATGTGATGGTGACAAATGCATAAATGGTTATGCAAGAAAACACGGCTACTGGCAGAACAGTAAGAATGACCAAACGTTTTCTGTTGTTCGTAATCTCTGGTTTGGCATTTTTAATTCTCATCGTTTAAAATGGAATAGCCTCGCTAATATAACTCCTGCAACAGAAATATATGAGAGAAATCCCTATTTGGATACATATAGGCTGACATTAAGGTTGATGGGGTATCACTCATTAGAACACGGTGACTCTTTATTTCATAAGGTAGGGAGTGGACAATTCTGGATATTGCAAAGAAAAGGTAATACTCTAACATTTAAAAACGAATCCGTTTTATCTATGTCTATTGCAGAGGGTGCAATCTCAACTATGAAAACTTTGTCAGACGGGAAGCCTCCAATTGATGTAGAGTGGCAAGTTAAGTGTAACTTGGAAGAAATCAGAATCGCTACAGGTGAACAATATACCATAATTATTGATGACTTATTGACGTCAGAAGATCAATATTTGAAAATCCATTGGTATGATGACATCTATTTCTGTGCAAAGGAAGATGGAATTAAGGAAAATTTCGATATGACTTTATTCAACCTCTCTACTTGTTGAGTTATGAATAATACGGTTTGTAAGAATTATCCAATAATCAGTTCCACTGAGAATGGAACCGTTCCTAATGGTGATTTCCTTGCAGCAATCAAAAATAGGTTGTACCTTTGCAGCGCATTTGAGGCACAAATGCCTGAAATAGAGTACTAACAACAAAAACACAAATGACTATGCAGAACGTACAGAATGCAGACATCCAGAGAGTAATGAACCTCGTAGATCTTTATCGCACTAAGGTGGGTAAGGAGAGTCAGATAGCAAAAAATGCAAAAGAAGAGAAAGAATATTGGGACAAGCTGAATCTTGATGCTGCAATACAGCTTCATGAAGAAGGTTTCGAAGGCGCCATCGGTGATATATATCCATACGACCAACCAGATGAATGGGTGAAGACTTTACGAGTTAACGACCATCTTTTAGGGCATTTCTATTCTGTCGTTGCAGGAAATGATGCAGACAAGGAAGTTCTTGCTCAGTTCCTTGCCGATTACTATGATTCTTCTGTTTTCACACCTGAAGAGGAAGATTTCTTGCGTTTGCATTTCAAGGAAATGGTGAACTACATTATACAAACACCATGTGATGATTTGTATAACGTCAATCATCACGATGGCAAGGATTGGCAGCTTATTCCTACAGAAGTGCTTGAGTTGATAAAGAGTCGTACTCATATTCCTGCAGGCTCTATCATTTATAATCCCTTCTCAGGTTTTGCTCAGATGGCTTCTCTCTATTCGGATTGTAAGTTTTATTGTGAAGATAGTTATGCTTCTTATAATAAAAAATGGAATGCGTTTAGCGAGAAGTGTCGTAAGGAGTCAAATGTTGTGTTGGGAACTCGTGATGTGACTCTCATGGTTGCATGGATGAAAATTGCTCTTTATGCAAACTCCATTGATGCGAGAGTTATTGAGGACGGCACAGTACCTGCGAAATATGATTCTATAATATCCTTTATTCCCAGAATTCCTAATGCAATCCCTGGGCAAGCATACGAACTGGATTTTGAATTACCAGATGACCCTGAGATTGTCAACAAGATTATCGTGTCATACAAAAACCTTCCAGAGGGAGGAAATATGATACTTGTTCTGCCAAAAGAATATCTTTGGGCAAGTAACTCATACTATTCTCTTCGTCCTTTATGGGAAGAAATGATAAAAGACAAATCTCTTACTGAAATAATCCAACTTCCGTGGGTGATGAGTACAAATCTTCATCGTGATGATTTCTGCATAGTTATTGCAGAAAAAGGACGAGATGGAAGATCAACCACTTTTGTAGATGCTCGCTTTGCAGCTCAGAAATCTGAAAGGAAGAACTTTAATAAGATTCTTGACTTGAAGATGCTTGAGGACATGTTAGCCAATGGCGGGAAAGAAAGTGCCACAGGGTTACGCAAGATGGTGCAAGTTCCTGTTGAAGAGTTGAAGCCAGAGATTCTTGTGCCTCAGATTTATGTTGTTGAGAGACCATTTGATGCAGAGTGTCCTGTTCCCTTATCAACCCTTGGCACTTTGGTTTCTACTCGTATACGTTTTTTGCAGTTTGACTTGCCAGAAGACACCCCTTGGGTTGAACAGGAAGATTTGTCACACTCTTTCAAGGGAGAACTCGATGTTGCTTCTGTAAAAAAAGCAGAATGTCCTAACAATCCTATATTTGTTGAGGGCTCTGAAGACTATGCTTTCAGCAAGTCTAGAAAATTTGTTGATGATTTCTGGGAGCAAGCATACACAAAAAAAGGCCATAAAGTCTATGACTATAGAAGGTGTACATATCTGGATGGTACAAAAGATGCAGTACTCTTCAGTTTGTCACAGCAAGGAATGGAAATTGGTTTAGTCCGAGCCACAGGCAAGGCTGTCGCTGTTGGAGAAGGTATTAGGGTAATTTGTCCTAAAGATGGAGTTGATGTTATAACACTTGCTGCATTGCTCAAGTTGCCTATTGTTATTAGACAGCTACAAGCATACAAAGATTTTGGTCTTGCAAATCATCTGGATGATATTCTTATCCCATCGGACAAGCGCATCATTATTGATGAAGTTCATCGGTTGAATAATGAACAAGAGGTTTATAAAAAACATGAAGAATTGCTCGCAACCAAGAAAGCTGAGTACATTAATGAAGTTCGCATGCGTAAGCATGATATGGGACAATATATATTCGAGTTAGTCAATATCGAGGATCTAATGCGTTATTATCTTGATAATAGAGATACAGAAAAGGACTTCTTCCAACAAATGGAAAGTCTGCTCGATAATTTCCGTTCATCTTTGGGAGAATTATCTACATTGCTTGATAATTTGAGTAAAGAGGAACAATTCGGAAATCCAGAGACTTTCAATATGACAGAGTTTTTGTCAGGTTTAGAAAAACGTCATACGAAAGATTCATATAAGATACAATATACCTGTGATATGCCGTCAATAAAAAAATACAATAGGAAACGGCAAATGAAGCAGCAGGCTGAATTAGATGCCATTAATGACCAGATGATGAAGGAAGATCTGAAGCGGCAGGCGGAATTGGATGCCATTGCTGACCAGATGATGAGGGAAGACCTGAAGCGGCAGATGAAGGAGCAGGCTGAATTAGATGCCATTAATGACCAGATGATGAAGGAAGATCTGAAGCGGCAGGCGGAATTGGATGCCATTGCTGACCAGATGATGAGGGAAGACCTGAAGCGGCAGATGAAGGAGCAGGCTGAATTAGATGCCATTAATGACCAGATGATGAAGGAAGATCTGAAGCGGCAGGCGGAATTGGATGCCATTGCTGACCAGATGATGAGGGAAGACCTGAAGCGGCAGATGAAGGAGCAGGC
>JAEEGJ010005013.1_pt1 | contig 42876 bp, 37 predicted proteins | sample 8958761 | NCBI WGS metagenome assembly JAEEGJ01 (sample SAMN16246546, study PRJNA631951) | gut metagenome | biome: gut microbiome; feature: rumen; material: RS-attached | host: Bos | place: Iran: Karaj | collected 2018-10
TATTGTTAAAAATTTTCAAGAAACTGGCTGCGCGATAGAAAAAAGTTTGTATCTTTGCAGCACATATCCGTTTGATAGGGAACAGGCCTGTCAGTAAAACCGATTCAACGCCCGCACTTGTGACGGTAGCGGATAAGATTAAAAAAGGGGAGTTAAATCCCCTTTTTTCTTGCCTGTTCAGCTCGTTTTGGATTTTTGCGAGACATTGGTCTTAAATCAAAAGCGGTCATAACAAAACGCTTATTTTTATCATTCCATTTTGTTTTGATAATCAACATAAAGTATTCACCACGGAGTTTGATTTTATTCTCCTTTTGGCTTTCACTATAAATGCCGAAAGCGAATACCATAGGTATAAAATTCTCGATACTAAATCCCAATTGTTTTAATTCATCTTCATGCTGCTCAATAATATGGCATAAACCGTATCCGCTTTTGCCGCTGACACCCCATACTATATCGACATATCCAATATCTTCCCGATAGAGAGCTTTAATACATTCACCATTTTTCTGTTTTTTCAAAAAAAGTATAGCTTCTCTGGGTTTCCCTTCGAATTGTCTGTAAATCGGACCAAATTCACCAGTTTCGATTTGTGTGTTTTTAGTTTCTAATTTATTGTTGTTCATATCGTTAAAATTTAAAATAATTGTAAATAAAATACCTTCAAACAATCGGGCGATTACTTTTGGGGTGGTATAAACTGTTTCAAAATGCTCAGTGGGAGGGAGGATTCAAAAATCTGTCGCAAAAATACAATTTTTTCTCAACCTGTAAACAGTAAACCGTAAACTGTAAACTTTTTTCAAAAACTATCTTGTTGATTCAGAAATAATTTGTAATTTTGCACCCGCAATCTGGGGAGAAATCCGGATTGTATAGAAGAAGCGTTTGCTTTTATTCGGTTGTCATAAGAATCTCGCAAATTCATAAACAAAACCGGAGAATAAGTAGCAAACGTCTGTGCATTTAGCATGGACGTTACTTATCTGGTTTTGTGGGCATGCGAGAGCCTTTATGACATGGATAAGGATGCATCCATGCTTTTTTTATTTCGTTCTTTGCATACTAAATCAACAAAATACTAAATCAAACAAAAACACTAAAACAATGAAAAAGAAATTTACATTCAAATCCATGCTCCTGCTATGCGCCCTTATAGTGGGAAATAATGCGTGGGCAGACACTTATACCATGTCGATAGATAGTGGAACCAAAAACGGTACAAAGGATGTACACTGGACAGCGAACAATGCAACTCTTACGCATTCTAACGTTAGTTGGAGCGCATCTTTCAATGGTGGAACTATAACAAATAGCAATTATTACGTTCAGATTGGTTCAAAAAACAGTCCGTTTTCTTCAATTACTTTGAGCACATCTGAAATTTCTGGAACAATCAGCGAAGTAAAAGTTGGCTGTGGCGCATATAACAGCAATGCTACTGTTGCTGTTACAGTAGGGGGTAATGCGTTTGGTGGAAATGCTCAATCAGTGGGTGCAGCTCCAGGTAATACTGGTCCATGCAATAAGAATACTTTTTCAGGCAGCGCATCTGGAGCAATAGCCATTACAATAACAAATGGAGATAGTGGTCGTGCAGGTTACATTGATTACGTTTCAGTTACCTACTCTACTGGAGGCGGTGGTGGTGGCACAACCACATCAGACTTTGCGATCTCTGGTGCTCCTGTAGCTTTGAGCTTCGACCTTTACGACGACTATTCTGCGAAAACTGTCAGCTACACGACATCAAGCACCGGAACGGTTTCAGTGGTAGCTAATGATTATATCACCACTTCTGTTAATGAGTCGACAAAGACTATAACAGTTACTCCTAAATCATCGGTTACACCAAGTGCACAAACTATAACCGTTAACCAGGCTGCTGATGCAACATACGCTGCTGGCTCTGGCACTTTCACTGTGACTATTAGTGATAGCACACCACCAGCAACTTATGACTTTACAAATATTGATGGATTTAGTAGCTGGGGAAGCAGTTATAGTGAGCATACAGTTACTTATTACGATGCAGAAGTGATATTTGCTTCAGCAAACAAACAAAGTGGTACAATAACCAACCAACCTGTAACCAAAGGTGGTGATGTTGTGTTGAAAATGACTGACGGTTCAAAAATTAGTGAGGTGAAATTTGTTTGCACACAGTGGGGAACCAAAGAACAAACTATAACTTTACATTATAGCACAAACGGAGGATCATCATATACCTCAACAGGAATCACCTCTACGAACTTTAGAATCACCGATAATAATTTGCCTGACGAAACTAATGCTGTGAAGATCACATTTAGTTCTACAGACAATCAAGTGGGTATAACTTCAGCTACAATTGTTAAAGTATGTGAAAAATCAATCGCAGGTTGCGGTGATAGTGGAAAAGCAGGCTACTACCTTATAGCATCACCAGTGGCTTCAGTAACACCAACAGCTGACAATGGCTTTCTTGCCAACCAATATGACCTTTATAGTTTCGACCAGTCACAAGCAGGAGAGGAATGGCAGAACTTTAAACAAGACCATTTTACTAATATAGTATCTGGTATGGGTTATCTGTATGCCAACAGAGGAAATGTAACTCTTTCATTCGAAGGCAGTCCGTATAACGGAAACGGTGAAATTGATTTGGATTATACAGCAAGTGTGGCATTCTCGGGATGGAACCTCATCGGAAACCCATATAGTGTAACTGCATATCTTTCAGATAAACGTCCTTTCTATAGAATGAATGATGATGGCGACGAAATCATCGCTAGAGAAGACTCTGAAAAAGCTATCGCTCCGATGGAAGGCATTTTTGTTCAAGCAGCTAATGCTGATGATGCAGTGACCTTTACCACGACAGAACCATCCAAGGCATCTAATTCAAGCATTACTCTCGACATTATCGGCAACAACGACAACGTTATCGACCGCGCAATCGTCAATTTCGACGGCAATACTTTGGAAAAACTCATGATTGACGAAAACAACACTAAGATTTATATTCCTCAGAATAATACTAGATACGCTGTAGCTTGCGGTGATGCCAAAGGCAGCATGCCAGTCAATTTCAAGGCAGCTGAAACAGGCAAATATACCATCAGCGTCAATGCGGAAGGCCTTGATATGGATTATCTCCACCTCATCGACCGCCTCACAGGTGAGGACATAAATCTCCTTTTGGAAGACAGCTATTCATTCATCGCTTCGAAGCAAGACCCGGAGTCTAGATTCATCCTTTCGTTCACAGCCAACGGCTATAACAATGATGCCGATGCCACATTCGCATACCAGAACGGTTCGGAAATCATCGTTAACGGTGAAGGCGATTTGCAAATCTTTGACGTTACTGGTCGCAAGGTGATGACTACAAAAGTCAATGGCGTTGCGATAATCAACGGATTGAATAGTGGCGTCTATATTATTAGAGTAATCGGAGAAACTCAGAAAACTCAGAAAATTGTTGTTCGTTAAAAATAGGAAAGGAGGAAAATATAATGAAAAAGATATTATTTGCAATCGCTATAGTTTTGACACTCGGTTTAACAGCCAATGCTCAGGGAAGAGACGGCTTCTTCAACATGACAGATTATGATGCTTATCAGGAAAGAGATGGTGGCGATCAGTCATTTGCATTGCCTAACCATTACGACAGTAATGATAATGACGCTCCACTCGGCACCGGCCTTCTCATCCTCACCGCTCTCGGTGCAGGATATGCCGTCGCCCGTAAGAAGAAGTAATACTAGATAAAATGTAAATTATTTTACATTGTTTTTGTTTTGTTTTGTTGGCCTCCGCCGTGACGGTTAGGAGGCCTTTTATTTACCAGCGAGTTTTTTATGATTACGTTTCGCAATATTTTTTTGTGAAAATAGGAAAAAACCAGTAATTTTGCAGTTGTGATAAAAATATTTGCGATATGCCAAACAAACGTGTAATTGGTATCGGTGAAACAGTGCTGGATATCCTTTTCAAGAACGACCAGCCGCAAAAGGCTGTTCCGGGGGGCTCTACATTCAACAGCATAGTGTCGCTCGGACGTGCCGGAGTGCCTTGTGCTATGGTGACTGACGTCGGCGGCGACCATATAGGCGATATTATCTGTAACTATTTGAAAGACAATGGAGTGTCGTCGGAATACGTGTGCCGTCACGAAAATGTAAAGTCGCATATCACGCTGGCATTCCTTGATAAGAACAACGATGCCCAGTATGTGTTTTACAAAGACCATGCATCTGTCTCGCTGGATAGCAAATTGCCCGAAATTTGCAAGGATGATGTCGTGCTTTTCGGTTCGTTTTTCGCCATAAACCCCGCCATCCGTCCTGTGGTGGGAGGCTTGCTTCGTGATGCCAGAAAAGCTGGTGCATGGCTATATTATGATGTCAACTTCCGCAAAAACCATATCGCTGAATTGCTTGTAGTGCTTTCCAACATTGAGGAGAATATGAGTCTGGCCAATGTGGTTCGTGGGTCGATGGAGGATTTTGGATATATGTATGACTTACACGACGGAGAAGCCATTTATGAACGAGTGAGTCGTTTTTGCAAAACATTGATTCTGACCGACGGAGCGAATACGATACGGGTTTATACACCGGATAATCGTGAAACATATCCTGTGCAGCAAATAGAGACGGTCAGCACAGTCGGTGCCGGCGACAATTTCAATGCAGGATATATCTATGCCATGCTGCAAGGCTCGCACGACCAGGCCTCTCGTATCGCTATGGCTCAACGCTGGAGTCAGGATGTGTGCCGTCAGATAGGGAATAACATCAGCGACGAATTGGTGAAGATGCTCAAAAACAATTTGTCAAATGTTAAATGAAAAAGCATAAATGAAAAAACTATTATTAATCGCCTCCATGCTCCTAATCGCATTGACGGGCTGTAAAGATACACCTATGAACATGAACACTGAACTCAAACCATTCGACGTACAGAAAGACTTTGCCGACTATCCCCGTCAATTTTTACAATAAAAAAGCCTTAAAACATTGCTAATCAATATTTTAAGGCTGTCTTTTTTGTGACCTGGCTGGGGCTCGAACCCAGGACCCCCACATTAAAAGTGTGATGCTCTACCTGCTGAGCTACCAAGTCATGCTCTTGTTATTCACAATTGCGACTGCAAAAATACTGTATTTTCCAATACGCCCGACAAAAATTTTTCAAAAATTTTCATATCAGGATACCTTTGCCCTGACGAGTGATAAGTATCTCATTATCAGTGCAATCCACAATGGTGCTCTCCTTGTTCTCCCCAAATCCGCCGTCGATGATGATGTCAACTCTGTCTTTATAATGCTCATTTATCTCCTCAGGATCGGTCAAATATCCTGAAATTTCATCTTCATCGAGGATTGATGTCGTCATTATCGGACACCCCAGCTCCCTAACTATATTGGTGATTATCGGCTGGTCAGGGATGCGTATTCCAATGGTCTTGCGTTTGCTCTGGAAAATCTTCGGTATGTTGTTGTTCGCCTCTAAAATGAAGGTGAATGCACCGGGAAGATTTCGTTTCATCATCTTGAACACCTCGTTGCTGATAGGCTTGGTAAACTCGGAAAGTTGACTTAAGTCATTGAAAATAAACGAGAAAACAGCCTTTTCTTTCCTGATTCCCTTGATCTGGGCGATGCGCTCGAACGCCTTGTTGCTTTTCACGCTGCAGCCTATACCGTAAATGGTGTCGGTAGGGAAGATTATCACGCCGTCGTCGTTGAGGCACTCGAGTACCATCTTGATGTGACGCGGGTTGGGATTCTCGGGGTGTATTTGCAGGAACATATAGTGTTTATTAAGTTTCTCATCAAAAAACGCCCAGCTGTTTGGCCAGGCGTTTGCTCTCCGTGATCCGGTTGGGATTCGAACCCAAGACCCACAGCTTAGAAGGCTGTTGCTCTATCCAGCTGAGCTACCAGACCATTGCATTTTGCGACTGCAAAAATACAAAATTTTTCTTAAAGCCGAACAAAAAATACAAAATTTTCTTTGTATTTGTAAATAAGATGATAATCAAGTGATTACGTTACTTTTTGCCTTTTGTGGGCTGCGGCTTGGACTTCTTGACGTTGATGACGTTGCCCATAAACTCCATCTCGTTGGTCTCAACCACAGCTACGTATGCCTCATTGTCAAAAGGCATCTCGACAAAACCATAACATTTTGAACGGTTGGTGTCATGATCCATTATGACCTTGCATGATGACACAGTGCCAAAACGCTCAAACAGCTGTCTTACATCGTCCGCAGTAGTCTTTGGATGGAGTTTCGCAATAAAAATCTTCATATAATAATTGAATAATTAAATATTTATAACTGGTTATTTATCAGCTGCAAAGATATAACTAATTTTAATATATTGAAGATTTTTTTTTAATATTTTCAATAATAATTTTATATGACCTGAATTATTTCGTTATTTCCATTATTTTACTGATGATTTCGGTGTTGTCCATTATGCCGGAAAATTTTTCCGCACCGGGTCCGTAGGCGAATACTGGAACAAAAACAGCCGAGTGGCTCCCAGTGCTGAAATTGAAGTCTGTCCTGGTGTATTTGCCATCAGGGTCGATAATCGACAGTCCGCCTGTCTCATGGTCAGCAGTGACGACAACCAGAGTGTTTCCGTCTTTTTCGGCATAGTCCAAAACCACGTTGAGGGTGTTGTTGAAGTCTATCATCTCCTCGACGAGTGTAGTAGAATCGTTGGCATGACCTGCGAAATCGATCTGTGAGCCTTCGACCATCAGGAAGAAGCCCTTCTCATTGTCAAGCATCTCAATGGCCTTTGCCGTAGCCTTTGGCAGGAAATCGCCGCGTTTCGGTGCCGCATCCAGATGCTTGCGGTCTGCCAGCACCATGGTCCTTGCGTTGTTGTCTTCAATCTGTGGAAGAGAGTCGTAGATGTTCCAGCCTTTTTCCCACATCTTATTCAGTAGGTCGAGGCTGTCCGTACGCTCGGTGAAATATTTCCTGCCGCCGCCGAAAAGCACGTCAAGACCTTCTTTTTCAGAGATCTCTAAGGCTATGCCTTCGTTGTCTTTGCGGGTGATGTTATGTGCTATGAAGTCAGCAGGGGTGGCATGCGTGACAGAGCAGGTCACGACGACACCTGTCTTTTTGCCTTGCTCGGCAAAGATTTCCAACATGCTCGGCACCGGGATGCTGTCGGCGTTCATTCCGACGTTGCCGTTGTTTGATTTGTGGCCGTTGGCGATAGCCGAACCTCCCGCCGCCGAGTCGGTGATCTCGTGAGATGCCGATTTCGTTATCGAAAAACCACTGTATGGAAAACGCTCAAACGCTGTCTTTTCATTACTTGTAAGCAATAAGGCGTAAACTTGTGCCGGTCCCATGCCGTCGCCAATCATCACGATGACGTTTTTCGGACCTTGAGGAGCCTGATTTTTGTCGTTTGAGGTGCAAGAACTTGCAAAAAGTGTCGTAACGATGAGTAAAAAAGCTAACAATCTGCGTGTTTTCATGATAAATTTATTTTTTGCAAAGGTAATAAAATTCTGATAATCAATGATAAAAATTAAAAATAAAAATTTTTTAAAAAAATGTTTGGTGGTATTAAAAAATGTTGTATTTTTGCACCCGCAAAGCCACAGAAAACAACTGGAGAGGTGGGTGAGTGGCTGAAACCAACAGTTTGCTAAACTGTCGTAGCCCCTAAGGCTACCGGGGGTTCGAATCCCCCCTTCTCCGCCGGATAATATCGGGGCATAGCGCAGTCCGGCTAGCGCACCTGCTTTGGGAGCAGGGGGTCGCAGGTTCGAATCCTGCTACCCCGACACAAAAAAAGACACCAAACGGTGTCTTTTTTTTGTTGGTTTGTTATCTTATCTTATCACGATTTTCTGTGTCATTAGCTTGTCACCGTTGATGAGACGCAGGACATATGTTCCTGGCGCCATTCCACCGGTAGAGATGTTTCTTGAAACGTCTCCCTCCCGTGAAACAATCATACGCCCCATCACGTCAATAACCTGTAAGGTTGCACCTTCCAAATCAGCCGTTATGATGATGTTGCCGTTATTGATGTAAGCAAAGGTTTTATTGTCGTCATCGCTTTTGAACACAATTTTGAATCTCTCTAATCTGTCGGAAGGTGAGCCGATGAAAGTGTAACTTGGGCTGATGCTCAGGTCGATTTCCTGCTGCTCAAAGAGATCGATGAGATATATATCTTTGAGGTTCATATTCTCGCTAGCGAAGCTGATAGTATATTTCCCGAGCTCGTTTGCATTGAAAAATACCGGCACATCGCCATGGCGGTCGGAGAATATGATAGCATAGTCATCTCCGTTTTGAGGGATGAAGATGTTTGCTACAGGCTCGCCGAAATAGAACTTCTGGAGTTGTGCTCCTTCGTTGAAGCTCACGATGGCGTTGTCTAACATGGCATTATTGCGAATATTAGTGTTAGCTTGGCTCAACGTAATCTGTAAACTGACGTTGTTGCCCTGGCTTTGTGCGGGGGCTTCCTTGCTGAAGATTACGTCGCCGTCATTATCGGCTTTAACCACGATGCCCGTGCATGGGGCGATGGGACTTGTGCTGAATGCCGACACGGCCACAACACCTGTTTTGGCTTCATTCATCTTAAAAAATGAGCGATTGGCGTAAACGTTGTAGGTGAATGGGTTGCCGATGAGGTTCCAGCCTGTGCTTACATTCACTGATTCGCTTGCCACGTATGGCTTGAGGGCTCCAGTGAAACAGAGGGTGGTCTCCTCGCTGTTGGCGTAGAGGTAGCCTGCACCGTTGTTTAACGTGGTGAAATCGGAGTGGCCAGTAGTGTTTTTGTAGTTCTCCCAATTCGCGGTTGTGGGGTTGAGTCGAAACAGGTCGTAGGTGTTTTCAACCATGCTGCCTGTGGGTATGTAGTCATCAGTGATAGGAGAGGATATGAAATGCCAGCCGTCGCTGAGTGACGTACCTTGATTTTGGGTTACCGTGTAGGCTGTGATTTTCTTTTCCACCGTGGCATTCACCGCACTGTTGCTGATGAGCTGACCGCCGTCGGCAATAGTTAGGGTGCCGCCGTAGAGATCGATGTTGCCTGCATTGGCGGTATAGTCGCTTGGGACGGTAGTGTTGGCCATGATGATCACGTCACTGCCATCATCAGGTACTGCATTACCGCTCCAGTTGGATGCCTCGTCCCAGTCGCCCTCGGTTGTGAAGACATAGTCTTTGTTGTAATTGGTGAAAGTAAACGTATCATTTGTTGATGCACCATTTACTCTTACCACATCGCCCGGGTTGAAATCAGTTGCTGTGAATGTCGCGATGTTGTTTACAACCGTGACAGTTTCAATCTCCACATCGTTCACAAAAAGTTTCAATGTGCTGCCATCGTTGGTATAACACTTTATTACTCTGCTGGTTAGCTTTTTATAATCCTTGCCACAAATGTGTACAAATTTGTCTTCTTGATTCCACCAAGCCTTGTAAAGATAGAATGGATCCTTTTTTGTCTTGTGGTCTCTCTCAACAAGGCCCTTGTTGTTCAAATACTTGAGTTCATCATTGTCGAATACCGTCTCTCCGCCATCAAAACATACCTTATAACCTTCCTGTCTGTTTGATACTGCTATGTCAAAAAGTTGCCATTGTGATGTGAACAACAACTCTGGTTTGTTCTTGATAGCTGCGATGTGTCCTTCATGCAACCACATCTGATACTCAATATCGTGTCTTGGGTTGTTACCGCTTGTGGTTGTTGTCTTAAAGTCATCGCTATGACAAACTTGTGTGCCACCGCAACCATATTCAGAGAATGCGCATGGCGTATTCTGAGTTGTGGCGTTGTTTATAGCAGTAGTAAGTCTGTTTGTTGGATTATTTGATGTCGTGTTTATGTACCAGCCGACATAGATGTTCTGACCTATCCAATCGACAGTAGGGTTGTTAAATATACCCAAACCATCTTGTGTCCCGTGACTTACAGTATATCCAACCAATGCATTGGGCATCAAAGACCTTATAGTGTTTCTATAGCCTTCAATCTTGCCTTTAACGAAGTCTTTCCCTTCTGTTGTAGTGGTATAATTTGTGTTAATCTCATTGCCCACACCCCAGAATATAATACATGGGTGATTGTAATGTTGATTTACCATATCGGCACATTGCCCTTCAAGATGAGCCCAATAATCTGCAGTTTCATCCATCGTTGATTTGTTTACCCAAGGTGCTTCAGTCTGAACTATAATACCTAATTGGTCACACTTGTCATAAACCTCCTTTGGATGTGGGTAGTGTGAGAGACGTAAGAAATTACATCCTAATTCAGTAATAATATCGAACTCCTGTGTATAATCAGCATCAGTGAGTGCATTTGCCTGATTGGCCAAGTCATCGTGCACACACACGCCTCTCAATAAGTAAGGTTGTCCATTAAGTAAGAAACCTGTATATTGATTCCCATTTACGGTTTGATTAAATACATACTCATAGTATCTCAAACCGTATGGTCTTTCATAGCTGTGATACAACTCATCGTCGTGATATATCTCAAGTTTTACATTATACAAATACGGGTCGATTGTACCATTCCAAAGATGAGGATTGGTGATGGTTGTTGTGAACACCAATTCATCTCCTGTACTGTCCTTTGTCTCAGTATAATTACAGTTATCACCACTGATTTTACATACGACGGTAGCACCGGTAGGTATGGTTGTATTCACATTGATGGTGGCTTCTGCAGAAGACACTGTTGATGTGATATGGAATCCGTCATAGCCATAACTCATTGAAGGCATGTATGGGCTTGTAAACAGCTTTACTTTACCCAATGTAGCATTGAAATTAAAGTCACCTGCTGCTGGAGCAAGATAATTTCCTTCATTGTTTCTCAACGCTACCTTGATATGGTTTGTACCCTTATGGACATGGTCCGAGATATCAACGAAGAATGCATTATATCCTCCCCAGTGTTTTTCCACAAGATTGTTGTCGACATATATTGTTGCTGATTGGTCAGCATGTTGGAACCATAAATATGTAGGATTAAGCGAATATAAAGTGATTGTCGTTTCGAATGTAAAGGTACCTTTTGAATAATATGATGAATGTCCGTCTATTCCATTAACTGAATATGGCAATGTTACTTGGGTATTACCATACATCCAAGAATTTAAAGACCTATTAGACTCGTCAAACGGATTGTCATATTTCTCAAATGTAATAATAACAGTATGACTTGTATGATCGTCTTTAGATGAATATGCTTCAACAGTGGTATCTGAATTAAAAGCTATTGGAGAGGTATACAATGAGAAGTCTCCGGTTTGATTCAATCTATAATATATGGATGCTCCTTCTGTAGCACAAGTCATTGTAATATATTCACCGTCACAGCTGATGGCTGGTGCAGCAATAAGTTCCCATCCAGTTGGAATACCTGATGTGCCAGTAACAGAAGACCATGATGCGTTTTCATCCTTTACAAAGACACCTGTTGCTGAAACACCAAGTGTTTCTTCCACATTCTTTTTTCCAACCCATTTTTCCAGATTTGTATTATTGATTCCGCTTGTTGCCAAACACTTTATGTAATTAAGATTTGAGCATCCTACAAACATGTGTCCATAGCATTTGGAAACCAAATTTGTTGCCAACAAATCGGGAGCTGTTGTAATAGCACAACATTCAAACATATACCAATAACACTCTTTTGCAAGTGTTGTTGCCGGTAATGCAGGAGCGTTTCCCAATGTTTCGCACATACTAAACATTGCTCTATAACAATCATCGGTCAATGTGTTTGCAGGAAGTATAAGATTCTCAGCAGATACCACATTGGCTTTTTTGAATAATGAACAGAACTGATATGTTGAATTTGTAAGAGAATTGTTATTTGCAAAATCATCACCATATAGCAAACTGTGAATATTGCCTTCTATGTTGAAAGTGGCCGTACCACCTTCAAATCCAGAATAGTTACTCTTATCTTTTGCGTAAGTTTGATTATTTCCCTTAAATTCTACAACATCATTGGCATTTACGTTTATTGTAACATCACTTCCAGCTGTTATTGATGTCCATTCTCCATCATTGATACTGTAAGAGATGGTCTTTGCTGTTTCAGAACCAAATGATTTCCATCCAATTGTTCCATCTGTGAGCACTTTGAATGTGAGATAATCCTGTGAGTAATCATGGTGCTGTGCCATTGCAGGCATACAAATCACCAACACCGCCATCATCACGGTGTATCGCAATAAACTATAGATATTATTCATTATTCCAAGTAAGTGTATCCGTAAAGTCCAGACCTGTAATTTGATAAGAACTCTTTACCTTCTTCAACGGTGATCTTTCCGGCTTTCACGCAGCTCGTGACCCATGACTCCACTGTGCGGACAAGTTTCTTCGGACTGTATTGAACATATTCCAAGACCTCAGCAACGGTCTCACCGTCAATGAGTTGGTCGATGTAATAGCCTTTCTCGTCAACGGAGACGTGCACTGCGTTGGTGTCACCGAAGAGGTTGTGCATGTCGCCCAAAATCTCCTGATATGCGCCCACGAGGAACACACCTATATAATATGGCTCGTTTTTCGACAAAGAATGCACCGGCAGGTTGTGCGACAGGCTGTGGCCTGTGACGTATGTGGTCATCTTACCGTCGGAGTCGCAGGTGATGTCCTGCAGAGTGGCTTGACGGTCAGGATATTCGTTCAAACGATGGATGGGCATCACAGGGAACACCTGGTCGATAGCCCATGCGTCAGGCAGCGACTGGAACATTGAGAAGTTGCAGAAATATTTGTCGGCCAGCAATTTAGGCAAGGCGAGCAACTCGTCGGGGACTCTCTTTTGCTGTGATGCTAACTGGTTGATTTCCAGTGCGATAGACCAGAAAATACGCTCAATCTTAGCTCTTGTCTTGAGGTCGAGCAAGCCCATGTTGAAGAGGTCGAGGGCTTCTTCACGGATTTCCTGTGCATCGTGCCATGTCTCAAGCATGGACGACTGTTTGCTGGTGAGGTTGTCCCATGTCTCGTACAAGTCGTGTATGAGCTCGTGGTCGTTGTCTTCAACCTTCTCGTTGTCATCGTCCCATGTCGGAAGTGACGCAGTCTCAAGCACTTCCATAATCAAAACCGAGTGGTGTGCCGTAAGAGCGCGTCCCGACTCGTTGATGACGTTTGGATGCTGTAATCCGTTTTTGTCGCATGCATCAACGATAGAGAATATCGCGTCGTTCACGTATTCCTGGATAGTATAGTTGACAGAGCTTGCGCTGTTGGCCGAGTGCGTGCCGTCGTAGTCAACACCAAGACCACCGCCAACGTCAACAAACTCAACGTTGAAGCCCATCTTATGAAGCTGAACATAGAACTGTGCGGCTTCCTTCAAGGCTATCTTAATGCTTCTGATTTTTGTCACCTGGCTGCCGATGTGGTAATGCACCAGCTTGAGGCAGTCCATCATGTCGTTTTTCTCAAGAAACTCAAGAGCTTCAAGCAATTCTGACGATGAGAGTCCGAACTTCGATGCATCACCGCCTGAGTCTTCCCATTTGCCTGCACCAGAACTCGCCAATTTGATGCGGATACCAATCTTTGGTGACACTTTCAGCTGCTTCGACAGCTTGGCGATGAGACGTAACTCATTCATCTTCTCAACAACTATGATGATGGTGCGGCCCATCTTCTGCGCTAACAGCGCCAACTCGATGAAACTCTCGTCTTTGTAACCGTTGCAGATTATCAGCGACTCGCTGTCGGTGTTCGAAGCTATGATGGCGTGAAGCTCAGGTTTCGAGCCTGCTTCCAGTCCGATGTTGAACTTCTTGCCGTGGCTCACTATTTCCTCGACCACAGGGCGCATCTGGTTGACTTTGATAGGGAAGACGATGAAGTTCTTTCCTTTGTAGTCGTACTCTTTTGCGGCTTCTTTGAAGCATGAATCGATTTTCTCGATGCGGGTGTCAATGATGTCAGGAAAACGAATCAGCATTGGAGCCGACACGTCACGAAGCTGCAATTCATCTACGAGCTCACGGAGGTCGACGGAGGCACAACCCTCGCGCGGAGTCACCACCACATGACCTTTCTCATTGATAGAGAAATAGTTAATACCCCAGTTGTTGATGTTGTAGAGCTCAGCCGAGTCCTCAACACGCCATTTTCTCATGCTTCTTCCCATAGTACAATAATTTGGACTGCAAATATATGCATTATATTAATAGGTGTAACAATTTTTTAACTTTATAAACCTTAAAACTTTATAAACTTTATGACTTTATAAACTTTTTACTATCTTTGCAAAAAATAAACTATGACACTGATTATCGATTGCGGTTCGACAAAGGCCGAATGGGTCGTCTTGGATGGCGAAAATATAGCTAAACGATTCATAACCAATGGCTTCAATCCTAATTTTACTGAAAATGAAACGATAAAGAATATTATTGTTGAGGCTAAAAATATCATTGATAATCAAGATGTTAGTAAAATAGTGTTTTACGGAACCGGATGCGCTTCTGAAGCTAACCAAAATAAGATGGCGATGATATTCGCTATGATTTTCAAAATCAATGATATAGAGGTGTATCCCGACTCTTTGGGTGCGTGCCATGCTCTTTTGGGTAAAAATGATGGAGTCGCTTGCATCTTGGGAACCGGCTCAAATGCCTGTTTCTATGACGGCGAAAAAATCACTGAAAGCATTGTGTCTCTTGGGTTTATGCTCGGCGACGAGGGCAGTGGCTGCCACATCGGGAAGCGCTTAGTGCATGATTATTTTTACAAAATTATGCCTGGCGGTTTAAGGGCAAAATTCAATGAGAAATATCATCTTGACAGGGAGACACTGCTGAAAAACGTGTATCATGGCGATGCGCCGTCGCGTTATCTGGCGGAATTTGCAAGTTTTGCATTGGAAAATATTGAGAATCAATATGTTATAAATCTTGTGACTGAATGTTTTGAGGAATTTATTATGTCGGCGCAACGTTCATTCCGTCATTTCGAGCGGAACGCAGTGGAGTCGAGACCTGAGCGAAGCGAAAGCATTCGCCAAAGGCGAATAAATCTCCTGCTGTATGGTTTCGTCGGCTCGGTAGCGTTTTCATTCAAAGATTTGCTATTGCAAGTCCTTGAAAACCACAATATTAAATGCTCGAAAATCATGAAAAACCCGATGGATGGTCTGATTGAGTATCACAAAAATTTATAAAGTCAATCCGACTTTGAGTTTGAACGAGAAATTGTCACCGGCGTTGTCGAACGAGTTGGCGCCATAGCGGTAATAGACACCGAAACCCCATTTTGATGTGCTGATTTTCAATAAGTTATCAAACACCATGCCGCTTTCATAGTAGCCGTCTTTCATGCTTTTGAACTCCACACCGCTATGTTGCTGCACATTGTCGATGTCGCCCCAACCGACATTGGTGACGAAGATGAATTCAGGATTGAAGTATTTGGTTTTAAAGAACTTGCCGAAGTTGTGGGTGAAGAAAAGCAGAGCAAACTTGTCGCAGATGAATTCGTTGATATTCATCGTGGCGAAACTTTCTGTCGAGTAGAGCGCAAAACCACGGTTGTTGGCGAAAATGTTGAAATTCTCAAATATCGGTGTGTCGCCGAAGACATATCCGGCCTGCAATGTTATCGTGGTTTTCCCGATGTAACGTGTTACAAATGAATATGTTAGCTGTGCTTGAATCTTGTCGAAGTTGAATGGACAGTCGAGCACACCTTTCAACCCTTTCTGGTATGAGAGCCAGATCACCGGCCTGCCAGGCGTTACGGTCACAAGGCCTTTGTTAGTGAGCATATAACGCTCACCAGGCGCAATCCTGACCTTGAAATCTAATGTCGTGACGCGGAAACGGCCGTTGTAAGTGGTGTCGCCAGGGTTGTAGGCGTACCAGTCGTACATCTCCTTGTCGCTGAGGCTGAATTTTACGAAACCCTTGCAGACATTGGCGAAACGTGAGGATAGCTCAGCCGCCGCCGTGGTGTTCAAGGTGGTCCATTTTATGTAGAAATACTTGTAATTGCTCTCGTTGAGGATGCTGTTTGAGTTGTTGAAACCGTAAGTGCCTACACCATCGTATTTGTGGTCGATACTAAGTCTCAGCCCAAAGTCTTGTTTGAGGTTGAATTTGAGTTCGATGTCGCCACCGGCATTGCCGTGTTTCGGGCCGAACCAATAGCCGATATATCCTCCAAATCTTATGTGTTTCGACAGCTTCTCATTGGTTTTAACACCCAAACCGAGGTATAATTTGTTGCCAACATTGTAGCGCAAGAAGTCTGACAGCCCGAAGTTGACTTTTCCCCACGGTATGGCACCGTCTTTCAGGATGGTGTTGGTGGTGTTCAAGATCTGGTCAAAGTCGATGCCGATTTCTTTTACCATGTCCTCGACTATGGTGTCCATAACCTTGTAAGTGTTTGTTATTCTTTCGTTTAAACTGTCGTTGCGGTAATACTTCCAATAAGTCTCGTCTTTCATTCCTGAGTCTTCGGCGAGTTCGATATCGGTGGAGCCAAACTTCTTATTATCAATAGGTTCTGTGATGTTGATGTTGGAGATATAGCTTTTCCCGATTCCGTTGAGCGAGGTGTTGGTGTTTTCGGCTGTCATGCCCGTTGAAAACTGCATGGATTGTTGGCTGGCGAGCATTCTCAAGAATATTATGTCGGTGTTGAGCTGCACCGGAAACCACACAGAGTCATTTATTTTAGCGTAAAGCTGCTGTATTTTCACGTCGAGGGTGTTGGTCTTGTCGGCGGCCTCGGCTTTCACGTTGACGATGGCCCAGCCATTGGATGTGACGGTCATCACGCCTTTGAGAGCGTCGAAAGTGGCGTTGCGGCGCGGCTTGAACGATATTACATATAAGGTGTCCCCCTCAGCTGTCGGCATCGTCGATTCGAGACCGAAGAAATAACGCGATTTGCTGCCTGGCGTGATGGGGTTGACGTAGTTTTTCTCGTAAACGGTGATGAATTCATCATAAAAATGAGTGCTCTGCATGCCGTCGAGGATGTAAAAATACATCGGATTCTTAAGTCCGGCAACTATGTTCGCCTTGATTTCGCGCTTGTTTTTATGTGATTTCTTATGAAAAACCTCGGAGACAGTCTCCATCACCATGAGGTCGTTGTTGCGCCAGAGCTTGCCGAAATCCAAGAAAACGGAGTCGGCGACCTCGATGGTGTCGACGGTGAAAACCATGCGGTCGTATATCGTATATGAGTAATAATCAAGCATTTCGGGGTTGTTATGCTTGCGGTTTTTCACCACGTTGTCGATGATGCGGTGTGCAGGGTTCTCGCCAGCATAAAAAACGACCTCGTCGAGATTGTAGGCAACCGGACTTAATCGGATTTTATTGATTTTACTGCTAAAATCTTCAACAGAAACCGATTTTTTACGATATCCTACGTATGAAAACGTGAGTTTTTTTATCTCTTTTTTGCTTGTGATGCTGAAATTGCCGTCGATGTCGGTGGTCGTTCCCAATGTGCCGTCGTCGTTGACAATGATGTTGACAAACGCCAGTTTCTGCTTCGTGACGCTGTCCATGACACTACCTTGAACGCTGAAAATCTGAGCTTTAGCAGTGACAGCCGCAATGATTATTATTACAAGTAAGATATACTTTTTATAAGCCATTATAATTAATTTGAGTGCAAAAATACAAAAAAATTTGTAATTTTGTCCCGTCATTTCGACTGAAGCGAAGAAAGATTTTGTCTTCTGACTTCTGTCTTCTGACTTCTAACTTCTAAAATTATGGCCGACGGATATTTGGAAAAACGTATGGCGGAGTTCTCGGCAGGCCCGAAGAAAACCGTAAAACATGTGAGTCTTGACACTCTGTTTGAGAAAAACCGCAGCTGTCGCGGCTACAAAAAAGATTTTGTGGTGACGTATGACATGCTGAAACGCATCGTGAACGTGAACACGAAGATCGCCTCGGGAAAGAATCAGCAGGTGCTGCGTTTCAAGCTTGTGACGAAGGGCGACGATGCTGACTTTGTGCTTCAGAACATCAAGCTGGGCGGCATGTTGCCAGAACTTCATCTGCCATACCAAGGCACTGAGCCTGAAGCGTTTGTCATCATCTGCACATCCGCTCCTGAGACTAAAATAATTGACATCGATTTGGGAATCTCGATGCAGAGCATGTCGCTTAAAGCCACCGAAATGGGACTCAACTGCGTGATGATTTGTGCATTCAACAAAGCCAGTATCACAGAACATTTTCGGCTTCCTTACGAACCGCTGGCGATACTTGCAGTGGGGAAGGGAGCCGAAAAGATAAAACTTAAAACTATTTCGGTCGACGAGAGCCGTGCCTATTACCGTGTCGACGGCGTGCATTACGTGCCGAAAGTGAAGATTGAGGATATATTGCTATAACCTCAATCTGTATCTTATTCTACTGTCACCGACTTGGCCAGGTTTCTTGGCTGATCGACGTTACAGCCGCGCTTCACTGCGATGTAGTAGGCGAGGAGCTGCAGCGGAATGGTGGCCAGCAACGGGGCGTAAGTGCATTCTGTGTCAGGGATTTCGATGACGTAATCCGACATCTCCTTCACCAACATATCGCCTTCGGTAACCACGCTGATGATCTTACCGTGACGTGCCTTGACCTCCTGAACATTTGACACCACTTTCTCGTATGTCGACTTGTTTGTGGCAATGAAAATCACAGGCATGTCCTTGTCAATCAATGCAATAGGACCGTGTTTCATCTCTGCGGCAGGATAACCCTCAGCGTGGATGTACGAAATCTCTTTGAGCTTCAAGGCACCTTCGAGCGCCACCGGGAAGTTCTGCAAACGTCCGAGATATATGGCGTTGTGGCATTCTTTCATCTCTTCGGCTATCTCTTTCACTATGGTGCTGCGTTCCAAAGTGGTCTGTATCTTCTCCGGGATGAGGTCGAGCTCGTGGATGAGCTCTGCCACTCTCGATTTCGGCAGATGTCCGTTGAGCTCGGCGAGGTGTATGGCCATCATTGTCAACACCGCCACCTGGGCAGTGAACGCTTTCGTTGATGCCACGCCGATTTCCGGACCTGCGTGGGTGTATATTCCTGCGTCAGTGGCACGCGAAATCGACGAGCCTATGACATTGCAGATGCCAAGTACAGTAGCGCCTTTTTCCTTAGCAATCTCAATGGCTGCAAGGGTGTCGGCGGTTTCACCGGATTGTGATATGGCGATGACCACGTCGTCAGGGAAGATGACAGGGGTGCGGTAACGGAACTCCGAGGCGTACTCGACCTTCACGCGGATGCCGGCATATAATTCAATAAGGTAGTTGCCGACAAGTCCTGCGTGCCATGATGTTCCGCAAGCCACTATGATGATATTTCTCGCATTCAAGATTTTCTTTTCGTAGTCGAAGATGCCGCCAAGTCTTATAGTCCCTGACTCAGGGTGCAGACGACCGCGCATGGTGTCGCGCACTGTGGTGGGCTGCTCGTAGATCTCCTTCAGCATGAAATGCTCAAAGCCGCCTTTCTCAATAGACTCGAGATTCAGCTGCAACTCTTGTATATAAGGTGTCATCTCCACGTCGTCGATGGTCTTGAGTTTCAGATCCTCGCCAAGTTTCACCTTCACAACCTCTTCATTTTCAATGTAAACCACTTGTGAGGTCTGACCCACGATAGGGGTGGCGTCGGAAGCGATGAAATACTCGCCTTCGCCAATGCCGATAACCATTGGACTACCTTTACGCGCTGCAATCAAAGTGTCGGGATGACCTTTCTCAATCAAAACGATGGCGTATGCACCGTTGACGTGGTTCAGAGCTATACGTGTAGCCTCAAACAGATCGACGTTTTGCGTAAGCTGCACATCCTCAATGAGATTGACCAAAACCTCAGTGTCGGTGCTCGATTTGAATTTGTAACCGCGGTTCTCGAGTTCTTTCTTTATCGTAAGATAATTCTCGATGATTCCATTGTGTATCAATGCGAGATTGCCTGAACGCGACAAATGTGGGTGAGCGTTGATATCGTCAGGCTCGCCGTGGGTCGCCCAACGTGTATGGGCAATTCCGATGTTTCCACTGATGTCCTTGCCGGAAGCAAATGACACCAAATCAGACACTTTGCCCTTCGTTTTATATACATTTAACTCATTTTTCGCGTTAAGCATCGCCACTCCGGCACTGTCATAACCACGATATTCAAGGCGTTTCAAACCATTGATAAGTATGGGATAGGCCTCTTTTTTGCCTATATACGCTACAATTCCACACATTTTTCGATAAATTTTAACTTCAAATACTATTTTTCAACCTGCAAAAATAAGTTTTTCTAAAAAATGACAATGAATTTTTTTAAAAAAATAGTAAAAAATTATACTATTTTGATTTTGGAATAAAAAAAATGCTATTTTTGCACCTCGTTGGTAAAACGATTTACTATATACTAATTTACTTTTATGGAATACAGATTTAAAGGACATTTGGTTGAGGAATTATATAAGGATTACAGGATAAAAGAGGGCATGAAGGCGTGTATGAACTGCGGTGTATGCACGGCCGTCTGTCCGGCTGCCGAGTTCTACAAATACAATCCTAAGAATATAGTGAATATTGTGGCGCGTAAAAACGAGGATGATTTGGAGGAACTCTTGAAAAGTGACACTATTTGGTATTGCGGCGAGTGTATGTCATGCGTGACACGCTGCCCGCGTGCCAATGCACCAGGACTGGTGGTCATGTCATTGAGAAAACTCGCCATGCGAAGCGGACTTTACATGCTTTCGGAGAAGGGTCGCCAGCAGTATGTTGTGGTTAAAGACTTGTGCAGCAATATCTTAAACTACGGTTATTGCGTTTATCCGCGCACTTTTGATTATGAGACACATAAGGAATTCGGCCCTGTCGGAAAATGGATTAACGAGCATCTTGACGACATACATGCACGTCTGGGCTCGAATCTCGACGGCGACGGCCCCGGCGGACTGCGCAGGATTCCAAAAGAGAGTCTCGAACAGCTGAAGAAGATATTCGACGTGACGGGTGCCACCGAGCTGATGGAACAGGTGCTTGGCGACGCTCACAACGAAGCTGTGAAAGAAAATCTCACCGACGAGGAATACTTCATGGAGGTCTATACCAAAAACGACCCCGAAAAACACTTAAACCACTAGTTTTATTTTTATAAAGAATTTTAAATCTTTGAATCTTAAATCTTAAATTATACAATGATAGTTGAAGGAAAACAGAAGATTTGGGCTGATTATCAGAAAGACATTCCCGATGACCATTATTTCTATGTGAGAAGCTGCATACGTCAGAGCTTTTGGCCTGCCTCGGAGGTGACTTTTCTTGACATCGTGAGGAATAAGCTTGGTAAAGATTTCTATGAGAACGCATATCATACAACCTGCGGCGGCATTGCCTATCACAGCGATTCCATCCCACAGGAGACTGCCATGACTATCATAGCGCGCCAGTTTGCGCTGATGCATGAGAGCGGCTACGAAAACTACGTCTGTTCCTGCATCACTTCATTCGGACTTTACACCGAGACGCTTGAGACATGGCGCGAGTTCCCTGAACTTGAGGCGAAAATCCGTCAGTATCTCTGGGATTCTTGCAAGAAAGAGTTTGCAAAGCCGAAATACCTCGCTCATGCCAGCGATATGATTTACAAATTCAGGTTCGACATCGCCAAGCAGATGAAATTCCCGCTCGTGAATGTCAAGACTGGCAAGCCTTTGAAGGTTGTAGAGCACATCGGATGCCACTATTCGAAGATGTTCCCGTCCAAGGGCTTCGGAGGCGCAGAGTATCCATACGTCCTCGTCGGAATGATCGAGGCATGGGGCGGCGAGGTCGTCGACTACCCGGAACGCCGTCAGTGCTGCGGATTCGGATTCCGTCAGTATTTCGTACAGGCAAACCGTGGATATTCGGAGTCTAACACGTATAAGAAATTCGAGTCGATGGAACCTTATGAGCCTGACCTCATCATCACCAACTGTCCGGGATGCCCTTATTTCCTTGACAGATGGCAATATGTCATCGCCGAGCAGACAGGTAAGACATACGGCAAAGACGGCTACGGAATCCCTGCTCTGACATACGAAGAGGTGGCGGGCCTGGTGATGGGCTACGACCCATGGGACCTCGGACTTCAGGTGCATCAGGTATCCATCGAGCCATTGCTTGAGAAAATGGGAATACCTTACGACCCGAAGAAGAAATATCAAGGTGTGAACGGCAAAGACTTAGGCGTGCCGCAATGCCCAATGCATATTAAATCAGTTTGATAATCAATACATTATGAAAGAGAATATACTTATCATCGGTGGTGGCGCCGCTGGAATGGAAGCAGCCACACAGCTTCAGAAAATGGGGCTGACACCAATAATTATTGAGAAAAGCGAGACTCTTGGCGGACATATCGCACAGTGGGACAGACTGTTTCCTGCATTTCATCCTGCCAAAGACGTGGTTGATAAAATGCTCGACCAGGTAAAAGGGGTGAAGACTTACCTGAATACAGAAGTTGTTGATATTCAGAAAGATAACGATGGTTTTCATGCCGTTTTGAGTAATAAGGAGAAGATTGACGCCAAGGCGGTGATTCTTGCAACAGGTTTCGACATTTTCAAAGCCGAGAGAAAACAGGAATACGGCTACGGCATTTACAATAACGTGATGACCAGCGTCGAGTTGGAGAAGTTCTTCAGAACCGGCAAGGACGAGCGCATCAACAACCCGAAGAAGATAGGCTTCGTGCATTGCGTGGGCGCTCGCGATGTGAAAGTTTGCAACACCTATTGCTCAAAAGTGTGCTGCACCACAGCATTGAAACAGGCTTGTGAGATTAAGGAAGTGTTCCCGGATGCCGAGGTTTATACATTCTACATGGATTTGCGTATGTTCGGCCCAGGTTATGAAGACCTCTACCTGAAAACGCAGAAAGACTTCGACGTGAAATGCGTGCGCGGCCGTGTCTGCGAGGTGTCGGAAGACATGGACGGCAAGCTCGTCATCAAAGCTGAAGACACTTTGTTCGGCAAGCCTTTGAAGATGACTCTCGACGTGCTCATTTTGATGTGCTCCATGGAGAAAAACAAGAGCATCAACCCTATACAACAGAAGCTCGGCATTGCCGACAACAGCGATGGCTTTATGCAAAACAAGGATATGTATCTTGGCATGAACAGCACCGCTCAGGACGGCGTGTTTGTGGCAGGTGCCTGCACCGCCCCGAAGTCACTGCCCGACACCATAGGCGAAGCACGCTCAGTGGCTACTCAAGTGTATAACTATATTAATAGGTAAGCCATGGATTTCGGTTTTTGTTTGTCACCAAGCTCGCACGTTAAAATGGATAGTGTCGACCTGACGACGTTTAACCGTCTGAAGGATACCAATCCTGACGTGAACACCTGCATAGCATGTGGCTCATGCACAGCGACTTGCACGGCGGGTAACTTCACTGAAATGAGCTTCCGCCGACTCCTTCTGATGCTGCAACGCGGCAAGGAAGACGAGGCTAAGAAAATGATTCAACGTTGCATGCTCTGCGGCAAATGCACCTTGGTGTGCCCGCGTGGCATCAATATTCGTAAGATTTTGTTAGACATTACACGATGAACTCACAGATATTCCATCCTTTTGTGCTCCCGTTTGTTCTCGGCATGGCTTTCGTGCTGACGTACTGTCTCGTGGGGCTTGTAAGAGTAATCAGCCAGCTGCCAAAAGACGACCGTAAGAAGTTCTGGCACTCGCTGGTGACGCCTAAGACAGCGTGGGCCAACATCCGCGACCTGTTTGGCGATTGTTTGTTCCATGTGAAGATTTGGAAACGCAACCCGGTGCTCGGTTATATGCACACCGCCATCGCTTTTGGCTGGTTCATGATAATCGTGATAGGCCACGTGATGCTTTTTACATTGAAACCATTGCAAGGCATAGAGGTTGAAGGACTTCAGGGTATGTTTACCAACTTCTATTACCCGATTTTCTTCAAATATTTCGCTGAAGAAACCCCGGTTTTCGCCTTCCTGATGGACTTCTTCCTTCTGATGATCATCAGCGGCATCCTGATTGCTGTGGTGAAGAAGATACACTCAAAGATAGTGGGAGTGAAGCGTGTCATGCACTTCGGCTTTGCCGATAGCCTGATACGGTTCGCCCTATGGACCATCTTCCCATTCCGACTGATAGCGGAAAAGACCAATATCATGGCATTTTGGTGGCTCTATTCCATTGATTTGCTGATATTTATGTGTATGCTGCCATTCACACGCTACATGCACATCCCGACGGAGGCGTTGTTTATATTGTTGCGCCATGCAGGCATAAAAGTTACAGAACCAAGGAAAGGATACGCCTTGGCGGAACTTTACTCTTGCCCTTCGTGCGGCTTGTGTATCGACGCCTGCCCGATGAGCGTCAACGACAAGATGAGCGGCAACACCTCGGCTTATTTTATGAAAAAACTGAGGAACAAAAACACTGAAGAGTCACAGCGTATCGCCGAAACCTGCCTGATGTGCGGCAAATGCGTGATGATATGCCCGTTGAGCATCGAGTCATGCGACATCAAATTCAGCCAGCGTGCCTCAATGCCATACGAAATCAAGAGCGACCATTCGTATTTGAATGTCATTTCGACCGAAGCGCAGCGTAGTGGAGAAATCTCAAACAAAAAAGTCCTTTATTTCGCCGGCTGTATGACCCAACTCACCCCGAAAATCATGCGTGCCATGAAGCAAATCATGGAGGCGGCAGACGAGGAATACCAGTTTATGGACGAGAACGGCGGCATCTGCTGTGGCCGCCCGATGATGCTCAGCGGAAAGACGGCTGAGGCTAAGGCTATGGTCGAGAAAAACACAGAGTTGATAAAGAAATCAGGTGCTACAAAGCTCGTGCTTTCATGCCCTATATGTTACAAAGTCTTCAAAGAGGAATATCATCTTGAAGGCATTGATATTCAACATCATACGCAATATATCGACGAGCTTGTCAAAGCTGGCAAGCTGAAACTCAACAAAGGCGATGTCAACTACGTATATCACGACCCATGCGAGCTCGGTAGGGCATTCGGAGTATATGACGAACCACGCGAAGTGCTTGAAAACGTTGGAAATCTGAAGAAAGCCAAGTCGGAGAAAGAACTCAGCATTTGCTGTGGCGGTAGCTTGGGCAGTTTCACCCTTACTCAACAAGAACGCGACGAAATCACAGCAAACTCAATCAACGACCTGATGTTCAACAACCCGGATGAGATTGTGACTGCATGTCCGTTGTGCTTGAAGACATTCGCAAGAAAGTCGCCGGTTAAGGTGAAGGATATCGCTGAGGTGACAGCAGAGAGTTTATAGTTTAAAGTTTATAGTTTAAAGTTTAAAGTCAGTTTTAGAGTTTAAAGTTATAAAGTTGGGATTTTTCAATTGCTCTCGCCGTTGCACTTGTCCATTTACAGAGTCTCCAAACACTTTCAGCAGGAACAAGTGGCAGCACGGCGAGAGCCTTTTTTTCTAATCTTGAAAAAATGGCATGTCAAAATGTCATTAAATGTGTCAAAATGACGTAATCTACTCTCTGGCACATAATTTGATACTATTCCTGTCGAAAGCCGATGCGAAAGCGGAGGCGATCAAACAAACAGATTGTTTAACAAAATTATGGAGGTATAAAATTATGTTACCAGTATTTAAAAACAGTTGGTTCCCAACAGTATTTGACGAATTCTTCGACAATGATTTGATGCCTCGTGCCAATACAACAGCACCGGCAGTCAATGTGAAAGAGGACGACAAGGCCTACACAATGGAGCTCGCAGCCCCAGGCATCAGAAAAGAGTTTTGCCGCGTAAACATCAACGAGGACGGTAATTTGAACATCGCCATCGAAAACAAGACAGAACATAAGGACGAAGACCACAAGCATCACTATCTGCGCCGCGAGTTCTCATACGCAAACTACGAACAGAACTACACATTGCCAGACGACGTGGAGACCGACAAGATTTCCGCAAAGGTCGAACACGGCATACTTACTGTGGTCATGCCTAAGAAAACAAAACAAGAAATGAAGATTTCAAAGAACATAGATGTTCTTTAAAAGTTAAGAGTTTAGAGTTGAGAGTTTAGAGAGCGCGAAGCGACCATAAAGGCCGCTTCGCGCTTTTTTTATCTTTTATCTTTAATCTTTTATCTTTTAACAAAAATTAGTATCTTTGCAAAAAATTTTGAAAACGATGTTAGAACATTTGTATAGTATTCTGCAACAGACACTTACGATAACGGCGTTCGTCATCGGAATGATGATGATAATAGAGTTTATCAACGTGAAAACCGATGGGCTGTGGTCGAAGAAGCTTCAGGCGTCGCCCTGGATGCAGATATTGATAGGTGCGCTGATGGGCGTGATACCAGGATGTCTCGGAACCTACACCATTGTGTCACTTTATATCCATCGAGTGGTGAATTTTCCTGCCTTGATGGCTGCGCTGATAGCCACGGCAGGCGACGAGGCTTTCTTCATGTTCTCGATGTTCCCAGGTAAGGCATTGACAATCACACTGATAATGTTTGTGGCAGCGGTAGTGGTAGGCGCTATCCTGCAACTGGTGATGAAAGACAAATACATTGGCCTTACAGAGAAATCATTCCCTCTCCACGACGAGCCTGAATGCCATCATCATCATGAACATACGATGAAAGACAACCTCAAAAACATCACCTTCGTGAGAGCTCTGCTCATCGCGATGTGCGTGCTGGTGCTGGGCCTGATACGCGGTGGCGTCATTGACGAAGGTCACGAACACGGTCATGAGCACGGCGGCGACGAGGAATGGATACGCTACTCGCTGATGGCAATGTTCTCGGTGATTCTCGTTATCGTGGCAGTGGCAAAAGAACATTTCCTGCAGGAACACCTCTGGGAACACGTCATAAAGGTGCATCTTCCGAAGATATTCCTGTGGAGCTTCGGCGTGATCCTGGTGATCACCGTCCTTGAGGAATATGTTGATTTGGAAGGACTTGTGAACGCAAATCCATACATAGTGCTGCTTATCGCAATACTTATTGGCATCATCCCTCAGTCTGGACCGCATCTCGTGTTCGTGCTGCTGTTTGCCAACGGAATGCTGCCATTCAGCATACTGCTCGCCAACTCGATAGTGCAGGACGGACACGGCGCATTGCCGCTTCTGGCAGAGTCGAGAAAGGCATTCCTGCTCTCGAAAGGCATAAAGATAGGACTGGGAGTCGCTGTAGGCGTCGCAGGATTATTGATTGGTTTTTAATATGCACCGTCATTTCGAGCGTAACGAAGTGAAGTCGAGAAATCTTATTCAATCTGTTTGAGATTTCTCCATTCCGCTTCGCTCCAGTCGAAATGACGAAAACGAATATATTTTATGACAAAAAACGACTGCTTCTTTTTCGGCAAAGTGACTAAAACACACGGACTTAAAGGCGAAATCACCATCAAGCTCGACGTGGTGAACCCTGCTGATTTCCGTGATCTGAGATACCTTTTAATCGAAGATAAAGGGAATCTTATTCCGTATTTTATTGAAAATCAGAAGATTAACGGCGATAAGATGTTTGTGCAGCTGCAGGATGTGACGAAGATGGAACAGGCTGTAGTGTTTCTCGGAAAAGGTGTGTTTCTGCCTAACGAGATGCTGCCCGAACTCGACGATAACAACTTCTATTTCAAGGAGATAATCGGCTTCAAGCTCATCGATGAGGAAAAAGGGGAGGTGGGTACGATTTCCGATGTGCTCGAATACCCGACACAGGCCGTCATCCAGGTGATGCGCGACGGGAAAGAGATTCTTATCCCGATTCACGACGACATCATCCAGAAGGTGAATAAGAAAGCTAAGACATTGAATATCAAGGCTCCTGAAGGTTTGATAGATATGTATCTCAATATGTAGATTATGGATTGCCGCCCGTTTTTTTTCAAGAAATTCGGCCTTTTTCACCATCGCTCGACCATGAAAATCGGGACAGATGCCATCTTGCTTGCCCGCTGGACCGAAGTGGCGACAACTGACGACGTTCTTGACATCGGGACAGGCTGTGGCTTGATACCACTGATGCTTGCCCAAAAAGGCATCAACAGTGCCGATGCAGTGGAGATAGACCGCGACTCATACGAAGAAGCGACGCAAAATTTTAGCAATTCAGCGTGGAAAACGCGTATTTTTTCCATAAATGACGATATAAAACATTATTCCGACGTCTGCACGAAAAAGTACGATCTGGTGGTGTCGAACCCACCGTTTTTCTTCGGCGACAACATTCCTGAAAAGGCGAAAAAAGGTCTTGCTCGACATACTAACACATTGAGCTACAGTGACTTGCTGGCATCTGTCAAAAAACTGATGAAGCCAGACGGTCGTTTCTCATTGGTGCTTCCTGCCCGTGAATCAGCCACATTTCTGCAAGAGGCTGAAAATCAAGGATTTTATTTAAAAAAAGAGCAAAAAATAGTGCCTGTTGAAGGAAAAGAACCAAATAGATTGAATATGCAACTCGTTGTAAATCAGGTTGATAAGATTGAAAGCGAGACGTTTGTCTTAAGGTATCCTGACCACAGTTTCACCAAAGAATACAAAGACTTTTTAAAAGATTATTATTTGGATTGAAAAAAGTTGTAATTTTGCAAAAAAATTTTTATGTTTAAACTGATAATCACAGCGATAATACAATCGGCTTTCCTTGCCGTCGCCCAATATTTCATGAAGGTGGGCATGGACAAGGTGCTCGATTACAGCATGTCGTGGGCGTTTTACCGCAGCTTCCTCAATTGGCAGCTCGGTCTTTCGCTGTTGCTGTACGTCTTCGCCATGATTATCTATATGTTTATGCTTAAAAGTTATTCATTATCAGTGGTTTATCCGCTCACAAGCATCAGTTACATCTTCACAACGCTCATTGCAATGGCATTACTCGGTGAAAGAGTGTCATTGGGAGGATGGCTGGGTATTTTGTTGATAATGCTTGGCGTCGGATTGATCGGTTCAATGGGAAAATAGTTTGACAAATATGAAAAAAGTATTGTTTATCAGTGCTTTTGCACTTTTATTTTCGATGATTTCTTGCACTAACCCACTCGTTGGCGCTTGGGTGCAACCTGAGACAAAACACACTCAAGAGCAAGGTTTTGAACTGCATAAGGACGGTACCGCAACCGACATCAACGTGGACTATGTCACATACCAATCATGGGAGAAAAAAGGCGATTACTTGATTTTGAACGGTAAAAACATCGGTTCGGTGAAGAAAGATTTTTCGGATACCTTGAAAATAGAGAAGGTGGATGACCAGGAGCTTATCCTTATCACATCCGGACAAACCGTGAAATATAAAAGAAAAATAGAGAAATAAAATATACAGACATGAGTAAATTAGTAGTTGTAGCTCTCGGCGGAAACGCTTTGTTGAGAAGCAATCAAAAAGGTACTTACAAGGAACAGATTGAGAACGTTACCGATACATGTGAGGCTTTGATGAGCTTCATCAAAAACGGTGACAATTTGATTATCGGGCACGGAAACGGTCCACAGGTTGGCAATGTGATGCTTCAGCATGAAGCTGGCGCCAAGATGTTTGAGGTGCAGGCGATGCCGATGGATTTCTGCGTGTCGGAGACACAAGGCTCAATCGGTTACATGATAGAGACTGGATTCCGTAAAGTGTTGTCACAGCACGGATATAAGCATAATATCGTCACTTTGGTGACCCGCGTGCTTGTCGACGGCAACGACCCTATGTTTAAGAACCCTACCAAACCTGTCGGTCCTTACTATGAGAAGGAAGAGGCTGAAGAGTATGCCGCCGCCACTGGCGCAATCTTCAAGGAAGACCCGAAGGGTAGAGGCTGGCGTAAGGTTGTGGCATCACCAAAACCGTTGGAAATCAACAATATAGAACTTGTGGAACAGCTCGCAAGAGGCGGTAACATCGTGGTGACCGTTGGCGGCGGCGGCATCCCAGTGGTCGAGAAAGACGGCTATTACGTTGGCGTTGAGGCGGTTATCGACAAGGACCTCGCCTCGTCATTGGCTGCAGTGCAGGTGAAAGCCGACGAATTCTATATCCTGACCGACGTTCCTCAAGCTTACATCAATTTCCGTAAGGAAAACGAGAAGGCTCTTGGCCGTATCACAGTGGCAGAAGCCAAGAAATACCTCGAAGAAGGACAGTTTACAGAAGGCTCGATGGCACCGAAGATGCGTGCAGCCATCAAGTTCGTCGAAGAGACAGGCCATGAGGCAGTCATCACCGACGCCACAAGCCTCGGAAACCCTAACGCAGGAACTAGAATAGTTAAAAGATAATAGATAAAAGTTAAAAGATAATAGATAAAAGATAAGGAGGGGTTATCATATTTGATTACTCCTCCTTTAACTTTACTCTTTTAACTTTTAACTAGAAAGGCACATCTCCGAGGTCGTTATTCATACGGGAGCCTACTCGGCGCTCAGTCGGAGTGTTGAAGTTGGCGTTTGGAGCAAATTGTGCCGGTTGGTCGTTGTTGCCGCCGGCATTCTCATTTCCAAAATTCTTAGCGTAATCCGGTTCAGGGTCTTCGAAACGTGCGTATTGTCCCACGAAACGCAATTCCACGTCACCAAGCTTGCCATTACGGTGTTTTGCTATGTTGATGACAGCCTTGCCCTTTGTCGATGAATGGTCTTCGTCCTCGCTAAGTCCATAATACTCAGGACGATAGATGAAGATGACCATGTCGGCATCCTGCTCGATGGCACCCGACTCACGAAGGTCGGAGAGTATAGGCTTCTTCGACCCCGGACGTGACTCGACACTACGTGACAGCTGTGAAAGTGCCAAAACAGGGATGTTGAGCTCTTTTGCCAAGCTCTTCAGTGAACGCGAGATGTTGCTGATCTCCTGCTCACGGTTGCCGTTTTTCTCGGTCTTCGCCGTCATAAGTTGCAGATAATCAATGAAAACCATCTGGATGTCGTGCTGTTGCTTGAGTCGGCGGCACTTGGCACGGAGGTCAAACACCGAAAGCTGCGGCGTGTCGTCGATGTATAACTTGGCATTGATAAGAGGCGAAACCTTGGTGTTCAGCTGCTGCCATTCGTATTCTGCAAGCTGTCCCGAACGCAGTTTGTCAGCTGTCAGTGATGTCTCCGAAGAAATCAGACGTGTGACGAGCTGCACTGATGACATCTCGAGCGAGAAGAAAGCGATCGGTTTGTTGAACTCAACGGCGGCGTTGCGTGCCATGTTGAGTGCGAACGCTGTCTTACCCATACTCGGACGGGCTGCGAGGATAATGAGGTCGGATTTCTGCCATCCCTGTGTGATGCGGTCGAGTTCGGTGTAGCCTGAGGGCACTCCACGAAGCTCCGAGCCGGCGTTTTTCGCCTTCTCGATGTCATCGATGGCGAGTTTCACGAGGTCAGGCATCTGGTCGTAGTTGCGGCGCAGGTTGTTCTCGCTGATCTGGAACAGCTTGTTCTCAGCACTGTCAAGCAAATCGAACACGTCGGCAGAGTCTTCGTATGCGTCTTTGATGGTCTCCGATGAGATCTGTATGAGCTGACGCTGTATGTATTTCTGCAAGATGATGCGTGAGTGATACTCAATATTTGCTGACGAAACCACACGGTTGGTGAGCTGCGAGATGTAATAAGGACCGCCTACAGCCTCAAGGTCGCCAGTAGCCTTCAGGTGATTCGTCACCGTGAGGATGTCGATGGGCTCCGACTTGGTGAACAAGTCCTTGATGGCAGCGAAAATCATCTGATGCGCCTCCTTGTAAAACACCTCCGGCGACAATATGTCGATGACCGCATTCACAGCCTCTTTCTCAAGCATGAGTGCACCCAAAACGACCTCCTCCAAGTCGACAGCTTGAGGTGGTATACGTCCTTGATTATTAAGGAAGTCAGCAGGTGCTGATGCGGCCTGCGACTTAAGAAAACCCGATTTTTTTATACCTTCATTATTCATACTGCAAAAGTAAAAATAATGATGGTTTGTTTATTATATGTTGATAACTTTTTTGATTTTAACGTGCGAAATGCTGATACACCTCACGTAAGGCTTTGTTCTCCAATTCTAAGTCGTTGGTAATCAGATTTCTTTCCATAAGGTTGTCGCTGAGGGCATTCAAAATGATGCGGCTATGCTCGAAAAGAGTCTTGTCAGGGAAGACAGTCTCGTACACATTTTTCAATGAAAAATCGTTTTTCACTTTCTCGTGCTCGAAACCTGATTGCTGAAGTACCTCTCTTAGATTCAAAATCTTGTAGTTTAACTCCTTGGATTCCAATAAATTATATTTCTGTAATGATGCTTGGATGTTCTGTGATGCGAAACAGATAACACGTTCAAAACCAGTAAGTTGTGTGGCTAGCAGCTCGAGGCTGTCTTTCCATCTTGAAAGGTCATCAAGGCAGTTCCAGTTGTAGATTTTGTCGAACTTTCCGTTGTTTGACAAAACTGAAAACGCGATAATGAATTCGGTGTAGGGTTTGTCGCCGTCGAACAATGGCACTGCCGGGCGATAAAACAGCAAATTCAAGAACGCTGTCGAGTAATTACGGTCGCCAAGCAGCTCGTAAAGTGGCTTGTAATCAATGATATAAGGCTCATTGAGCTTGTTTGGGACGTCTTTCCAGCAATGGCCGTGAAACTCACATCGGTAGGGCGTATCGCATTGATTGCCAACAGGTATCTTGGGTGAATGAGGCTGTTTGATGATGTCTTTGAAATGTGCGATATTCTTGGCAATAACATCTTGATATTGCTCGGCATAATCTTTAACAGATTGAAACACAAATAGTTGTGACAAATCCAAATCTCCATCACGGACATAATCGGCGTTGATGTACATCAGTTGGATGTCGGAAAGGGGCACGTTGCAGCCTTTGAGCACGTAGTATTGCAAAGCGGCGTCTTTCATGTAAGTCGGGCTGATGCTGAGTGAGCTTTTCACCTCTATGGCACGCCATTTGTCGCCGTCGCGGACGATGATGTCAAGCATTATGAGGGTGTCATCGTATTGAAACACAGCCTCATACATCACGTTGATGTCCTGATTGCTGAGGTTCTGCATCGTCTCTATGGCTTTTTTGCCGAACAGTGAAGGCGAGCTCGGCGTCATGTTGATGCCACCCGGAAACAGCTGCTGGGCGAGGATTCCCACATCGGTGCCGCGTTTGAACTTGGCACGTTGCTCCATGCTCAGCTTGTCACGTAAAAACGGTCTGTTTTTGAACAGATACAACGCCTTTTCGCATTGCTCACCTTTGATATATGTCGATTTTGATAGGATATGCATCTTATTTGTTTTTTGGTAGTTGCAGAATATTTTTCTTTGCAAAGAAAGTCATGGAGACACCTCTTGCGACCATAAAACCGAGGAAAGCTATCCAAAGTCCGTGGTTGGCGTAGATTGGCATCAGGAAGTACCACATCGGTAGGAAAACCAGTAATGCCGAGATAATCATGGTGTTGCGGATGGCTTTCGACGCTGTGGCGCCGATGTAGATGCCGTCCCAAAGGAACGCCGCGAAGGTGATTATCGGGATGAGCGCCATATATATATAATAAGGTCTTATCTCACTGATGATTTCGGCATTGTCGGAAATGATTTTCACGAAAGTGGTGGGGAATAGGGCATATAGTGTCACAAACGGCACGCTGATGTACATCCCCCATTTGAAAAGCTGACGCACCACGCCGTGAAGGCTGTCGGAATCGTTGGCGCCGATATATTTCCCTACTAAAGCCTCGCCTGCGTATGCGAAACCATCGGTAAAATAGGAGAAAATATAAAACGATTGCAATAGTATCATGTTGACACTCAATATGTTATCGCCTAATTTCGCCGATTGGTTGGTGAAAAACGCAATAGTCAAAACCAATAATATGCTTCTGATCATCAGGTCGGTGTTGACTTGGAAAAAGCGTTTCAACTTGTTGATATCCAATAATATACTGGTGTCAATCCTGATGAGATACTTTTTGTATTTTGTAAAAAGGAAAACCAATGCCGTCAGCAGTCCGCAATATTGAGCTATGACCGTTCCGAGTGCCACGCCCACCACACCTTGTTTCATCACCAACACGAAAATGATGCTAAGTATGATGTTTAACACATTGATTATTATGGCGATAGCCATTGGAATCCTGGTGTTTTGCATCCCGATGAACCAGCCGTTGAAGCAATATAGAAGCATATTGGCCGGAGCCGCCCAGATTCTTACGTAAAAATATGTGATCGCCAGTTTCTCCACGTCATTGCTGCCATCCAGCAGCACCACGCTGAGTCTTGCTATTGGGTGTCTTACACATATTATTATAATGGATGCTAAGATCGCAATGGTTATTGACCTGTAAAGCGAATAGCTGATCTCCAAGGTGTCGTTGGCTCCGAATGATTGAGCGGTGAATCCTGTGGTGCCTGCGCGGAGAAAACTGAAAAACGAATACAAGACGCTGAAAATGGTACCGCCTAAGGCAATGGCTCCGATGTAGACCGATGAACTCAGATGTCCCATCAGAATCATATCGACCAACCCCAGCAACGGAACAGTTATGTTGCTGATAATGTTAGGGATGGCTAATTTTAGAATTTCGCGATTCACATGAAAAATTTTATGCAAAATTAAAAAAAAGTGTTGTATGTAATAAAAATATTTGTAAATTTGCACTGTTGAAAGTGTGAATTGTGGATTTTTGTGGACTCTTTCCACACTTTTCCACACCATAAAAAGAAAGGTGAGAAAATAATTAAATTATAAATATATTGATTATCAATGGGTTGTAAAATTTTTATAAAAAATTAAGAGTTTGGCACGAAATTGGTAGTAAAAATTATTCGTTAGCATAGACTAATCTTAAATTATAACACAATGAAAAGAACATTAACAATTTTGTCGGTCGCATTGGTAGCTTTAATGTTAAGCTCATGCGTTGAGAGTTCAAAGAAGTATCAAGCTTTGCAGAAGGAAAATGAAGCTCTTACAGCTCAGAATGCAAGCATCCAGAAAGATTTCGAAACCACTATGGGTATTATCAACGATGTTGAGAATAACCTCCAGGCAATTCGTGATGCTGAAGGTATGCTGACAATGCAGCAGGAAGGCAGCCAGAGAGAGCAGATCGTTGCTGAACTTCTCCAGCTTAAAGAACAGATGGCTGTTAACCACGCTCGTCTCGACTCTTTGAACGATGCTTTGGCAAAGTCAAACAAAAACAATGCTAACCTCCGCGCACAGGTGAAGAAGCTCCAGGCTCAGCTCGCTGAGAAAGAGGAGATGATCTCAAACCTTCAGGCACAGGTCGCAGAGAAAGATGGTCAGATTGCTAACCTTAACACACAAGTTAACAACCTCAACGCTGATCTCGTAATCGCTAACAATCAGATTGTGGACCTCAACAACGAAGTCGCAAATCAGACAAGCGAACTGAACGCTGTGTATTACATCGGCGGTAAGGTCAAAGAATTGAAGGCAAAAGGCGTTATCCTCAGCAAAACAAAAGTGCTGCAGGGCGAAGTTCCTACAGAGGTCTTCACAAAGGGTGACATGCGTGAGCTCACAACCATCACATTCAACACAAAGAAGGCTTTCGTCCTTTCAACACACGCTGCAGAGTCATACAACCTCGTGAAAGGTGTTGACGCTGACGGTAACAAGATCGTTACACTTGAAATTACAAATCCAGAACTGTTCTGGAAAGTAACAAGATATTTGGTTGTATTAACCAAGTAATTTTCTGCTCGTTTTCAATATTTACGGGGATCCGACGCCGCCTGGTGTCGGATCTCTATTTTTTTGGTCTTTTTTTGTCGCCCGTAACGATAAAATGTATAATTTTGCAGAACGAGCAGAATTATTATTATGTCAAAAAAGATTTTGATAGTAGACGATGACGTCGCTTTCGGCGTGATGCTGAAGACATGGTTCCAGAAAAACAGATGGGAGCCAGTACTCGCATCCAATCTGGAAGAAGCGGTGGCGTCATCAAAAGCAACATCATTCGACCTGATACTCAGTGACTTGCGTCTGCCTGACGGCGACGGGATTATGTTTCTGACTTCATTGAGGGAAAAGAAAATAATGACCCCATTCATCATCATGACAGGCTATGCCGACGTGCAGACTGCCGTCAATGCGATAAAAATGGGCGCCTTCGACTACCTCAAGAAGCCAATCACGCCGACAATGCTGGAACAGAAGATTGTGTGCGCCCTCAGTCAGGAAACGGCAAAAGTTGAAACCAAGGCCAAGACTGACATACCGACAAAAACCATGGTGAAGGGCGAGAGCTCGGTGATTCAGAGGGTTTACAAACATGTGGCACTCGTCGCCCCGACCAAAATGTCGGTGCTGATACTCGGCGAGAGCGGCACAGGTAAGGAATATATCGCCCGAATGATTCACGAACAGAGCGGACGCAAAAACAAGCCGTTCATCGCCGTCGACTGCGGAAGCCTGTCGAAGGAACTGGCGCCGTCGGAGCTGTTCGGACATCTGAAAGGCTCGTTCACCTCAGCAATAGCTGACAAAAGAGGTGTCTTTGAAGAGGCTAAAGGCGGAACAGTGTTTCTCGATGAGGTGGGTAACCTGCCTTACGAGGTGCAGAAACAGCTTTTGAGGGCCTTGCAGGAACAGAAAGTGCGTCCTGTAGGCTCAGCACAGGATATCAATGTGGATGTGAGAATCATCGCCGCTACCAACGAAGACCTGGAAAAAGCCATAGAGAATGGCTTGTTCAGAGAGGATTTGTACCACAGAATAAACGAGTTCTCGATAGAAGTCCCACCACTTCGCGACAGAATAGACGACTTGCCGCAGTTTGCATACTATTTCCTGCAACAGGCCGATGAGGAACTTGGCAAAGACGTGAAACGCATATCAGCCGAGGCTGTAGAGATATTGAAACAGCATCGCTGGGACGGAAACTTGCGCGAATTAAGAAATGTGATTCGTCGCGCCACCTTGTTCGCTGAAAATGAAGAGGTAACAGCCGATAATCTGCCTGTTCTGGTGAGCCGTCATAAAAAAGACACTTTCACCGACGACATGGCATTGCATCCTGGTGACGAGAAAGAACAGATACTCAATGCGTTACGTAAGGCGCGCGGCAACAAGACTGTGGCTGCCAAGCTGTTGCAGATTGACCGTAAGACCTTGTACAACAAGATGCATCTGTACGGGATGGATCTTACTTAAACTCTGGATAAAGTTCGTAAAACTTGTTCTCGAACGTGCGCACGCGGTTCAGCGACTTGCGTGTCCAGTCGAGTCGTATCTCCTGCTTTTCATCTTCGGTGAGATGCCAGTCGATGTCGCTTTTATGTAGACGTTGTGTCAGTGTGTACATCAGTAAAGCCGCTGAAACACTGATGTTGAAGCTCTCAGTGAATCCGTGCATCGGAATTTGCACGTACATATCGGCATGGTCGAGCGCGTAGTCGGTGAGACCTGTCTTCTCAGTGCCAAACACCACGGCTATGGGCTGGTCGAGCGGGAGTGTGTCAAGACTGTAGTCGTTCTGATGCGGACATGTGGCCACTATTTTGTAGCCTTTGTCGTGCAGATGGTCAAAACACTCCGGCGTGTTGAACTCGTTGACGTTGTATTTGTGCAGGTCGAGCCACTTGCTGGAGCCCACTACAATGTCAGGGTTGATGTCATAAACCCATTTGTTTTCGATGATATGGATATCCTGCACCCCTGTAAGGTCGCAGCTGCGTAAGACAGCACTCGCATTGTGCGACTGATAGATGTCTTCGAGCACTATCGTGAGGTGACGTGTGCGATATTTCAACACTTCTTCGAAGCGTTGTTTTCTTTCGTCGGTGATGTAATTTGAAAGAAATTCGTATAATTTTTCGTCTTTCGCGTTCAAAATGAATGAGTTATGATTTCTAAATGCTTTTATTAAAATTTTTACAAATATAGCAAAAAAAATGTTCGGATATAAAGAAAAATCCGTAATTTTGCAGTTCGAAAAATTTATAATTGATATGGCAAAAGAAAATGTAATGAAAGACGAGGAACGTCTCGAGTCAATTGAGTCAACATTAGGTAAGACTGAAATGTTTGTTGAGAACAACAAGAAGACCATCACAATTGTTGTGATAGCTTTGGTAGTAGTTATTCTCGCTGTTTTTGGTATCAAGAAATATTATATCGAACCACGTAACGCTGAGGCTATGGCCCAGATGTTCCATGCTGAGCAGTTTTTTGCAGCTGATGACTATGCAATAGCATTGAATGGAGACGGTAACAACGCTGGTTTCATGGACATCATCAACAATTATGGAAGCACAAAGAGCGGCAACCTCGCCAAATACTATGCAGGTATCTGCTATCTCAACCTTGGTGAGTTTGACAACGCTATCAAATATCTCGGTGAGTACAACGGCAAAGACGAAATCGTGAAGCCATTGGCAAAGGGCGCTATGGGTGACGCTTATCTCGAGCTCAACAATCCGGCTGAGGCTGCAAAATGCTATGAGAGAGCGGCTCTCGACAGCAAGAACTCATTCACCAGCCCTATGATGCTTATGAAGGCCGGCTATTCATACGAGATGGTTGAGAACTATCAGAAGGCATTGGAGATGTACACCATCATAAAAACTGAATATCCTAACAGCAACGAAGGCTTCAGCATAGAGAAAAACATCGCATACGTTGAGGCAAAACTCGGTAAATAAAGTTTAGAGTTTAAAGTTTAGAGTCAGTTTTTAAGTTTAGAGTTTGGAGTTATAATGCCTGATTTTGACAAATCAGGCATTTTTTAATAAATACAATAAAGTATGAAGATAGTTTATTTTGGGACGCCGGAGTTTGCAGCATCGCAGTTGGAGGCTATATTGGATGCTGGTTACGAGGTGCCGGTGGTGGTCACCACACCTGACAGGCCTGCTGGTCGCGGCAAACAGATGCATGCCTCGGAGGTGAAGGAATGTGCTATGCGTCACGGATTGCCTGTTTTGCAGCCGGAGAAGCTCAAAGACGAGGCTTTCGTGGAGCAGCTGCGCTCATATAACGCCGATTTGTTTGTGGTGGTCGCATTCAGGATGTTGCCGGAAGTGATATGGAGCATGCCTCCAAAAGGCACGATAAACCTTCATGCTTCGTTGCTTCCACAATATAGGGGCGCCGCACCTATCAACCATGCCATCATAAATGGGGAGACAGAGACCGGCTTGACGACTTTTATCCTTGACAAAGAGATAGACACTGGAGCCATGATTATGCAGGAAAAGCTGGCGATTGGAGAGAAGATGAACGCCGGCGAGCTGCACGACGCGTTGATGATGATGGGTAACAAAGTCATCGTAGAGACAGTCAGAAAGATTGAAAAAGGAGATATACATCCTGAGAGTCAGGAGGCGGTGATTGAAAAAGAGGGCATAGTGTTGAAGCCTGCACCTAAAATCTTCAAGGAAGACTGTTACATCGACTGGAACAAGTCGGGGAGGGATATATACAACTTTGTGAGAGGCTTATCGCCATATCCTGCGGCACATGCGAAGATTCAGAATCCGGAAGGTGAGATTCTGGATTTGAAGATTTTTGAGACGGAATTGGCGTTAAAAAATTGCACAAACGATGAGTTATTCGGCATAAAAACCGACCAAAGGACATATCTGGCGGTGGTTTTACACGATTCATGCATAAAAATAACAGAAATACAACAGGCAGGCAAGAAAGCTATGAAAATTGCGGAATTCCTAAGAGGAACAAGGGTTTCCGAAGATTGGAAGCTTGTTTTGTGAGTAAGTGCTGAAATTTTTTTTCAAAAAAATTAAAAAAAATGAAAAAAAGTTTGTAAGTTTCTGATTTTGTGTTATATTTGCATTGTCAAAAAAATTACAAACTTATTAATTTCTACAAAATGAATAAAGCAGAATTAGTTAATGTGATCGCTGAAAAAGCTGAACTCACAAAGGTTGACGCAAAAAAAGCATTGGACGCATTCATTTGCGCAGCAACAGAAGCAATCCGCAAGGGTGATCGTATCTCTTTAGTCGGCTTCGGCACATTGTCAACAACAAAACGTCCAGCCCGCAAAGGTCGTAACCCACAGACTGGCAAAGAAATCACAATCGCTCCTAAGACAGTTGTGAAATTCAAAGCAAGCAACGACTTAGTAAAATAATAGGTTTTACTATTGACTTTTAAGGCCGCTTTATAGCGGTCTTTTTTTGTTTAAAACAGTGACTGCTGGCTTTTTGCTTTGAGGTTGCCGTTCTCATCCTGTTCGATGACTCCGCTGTCGAGCATCCAGCGCACCGTCTCGAGAACTTTCTCTTCGAGATAGGTCTTCGCCAAGGATGGCGTCTCGTACAAAGGCACTACACGTTTTTTTAGCTCTTCCATTATTGTCTCGCTGATGTTTTTGAATTCTTCATCATTGATATTCATGCGGTTACGGATATTGCAGACATCGCATTTGCCGCAACGTGTCTTGATCTTTTCCCCAAAATACTTTAAAAGTTGTACGCTTCTGCATTCGTTGTCGTTGTTAACGAAGTCAATGACGGCCTGTACTCGGCGAGAGGCAGCTTCTTTACGGTCTTTATATACTTCGTCGGAAAGGATGAAATGCCGTGTGTCCTGACGCTCTGTAAGATATTGAATCTGAGGCTTGTCGGAGCGTTGGATATATGTAAGGAAGTTGAATTTTTCGAGCTTTTTCAGAGTGTCCTCGACCTGGGCGACATCGATGCCGAGACGTTGGCTTATCTGTTCCTCTTTTATCTTGACGAAATCGGATAGTATGCCCGGATAGTTACGGAGCAGATATTTTATCATGACATCGAAATGCGGGTATTCGACTTGGAAGCGGTAGAGGTCTTCACGAGAGGCTTTTATGAACAGTTGTGAAGGCGTGTCCATGGCTTCCGACAATGCGAAGAAGCCTTCTCTCTCCATGAGTTTCAATGAGTTAAACACTTCGAGTAGCGAGAAACCATAGCTGTTTGCGAAGTCATTCATGTCGAACGGATAGCTCTGTCCGTTGCCCGCGCCGACCGGTATCTGAAGATAGTTGCCGAGGGCATCGTATATCGCTTTAATTCGACTCAGTTCAGGATACGAGTTCTGAAGGTTGTCTTTGAGTTGCTTGATATCGCTGTCGGCGACGAGTAAGAACGCTTGTGAAGGCTTCAGGTCACGGCCGGCGCGGCCTGCCTCCTGGAAGTATGCCTCGAGCGTGTCGGGGAGGTCCATGTGCACGACCACTCGCACGTCAGGCTTGTCGATGCCCATGCCGAAAGCATTGGTGGCCACTATGACCTTGATGCGTCCGTCCATCCACAGCTTCTGCCGCTCGTCACGGGTCTTGGCGTCGATGCCAGCATGGTAGAACGTGGCGCTGATGCCTGCTGACTGCAGCCAGTCGGCGATGACCTTGGTGCGCTTGCGGCTGCGCACATAGACGATGCCGCTGCCAGTGTCCATCTTCATGAAGAGACGGTACATGAGTCCGTATTTGTCGGCCACTTTGATGACGTTGTAGGTGACGTTCTTGCGCTCGTAACTGGTCTGATAGACGTTACGTTCCTTGAAGCCGAGTCTGTATTGTATGTCCTCGACGACTTCCGGAGTCGCCGTCGCTGTCAAGGCGAGACAAGGCGTGTTGGGTATATAAGGTCGGATCTCCGCTATTTTCAGATAGGGTGGACGGAAATCATAACCCCATTGCGAGATGCAGTGCGACTCGTCGATGGCGAGCAGACACACTTTCATCTTCTTAATCGCCTCGATGAAAGCGTCGGTCATGAGACGCTCCGGTGAGACGTAAAGAAACTTGAGGTTGCCGAAAGCCGCTTTGTTATAAGCTATCTCGACTTCGTTCGGATGCAGCCCGGAATATATCGCAGCAGCTGGAATGTTGATGTTTTTCAGATGCTGGACCTGATCTTTCATGAGTGAGATGAGCGGTGTGACGACGATGCAGACGCCATCCATCGCCATGGCGGGCACTTGGAAACACACCGATTTGCCGCCGCCCGTGGGCAAAAGCGCAAGGGTGTCGCGACCGTCGATAACAGAGTCGACGATGTCTTCCTGCATAGGGCGGAAAGACGGATAACCCCAGTATTTCACCAAAACGGCACGCGTCAGTTCACTCATCTGAATATTTTTTTGCAAATATAACAATTTTTTTGGATTTTTTTAGTAATTTTGCACCCGATTTTTTGAATTTTTGAAAAAAGGATAAAAATCAAAGTTAAATTATTGAAAATCAGTTAATTAAAAACAAATGACAAGTATTCGTAATGTTGCGATAATCGCTCACGTCGACCATGGAAAGACCACTTTGGTGGACCGTATCTTGTATCAGTCAAAGCTCTTTAGAGAGGATAAGGATAACGGTGATTTGATTTTGGATAACAACGACCTTGAGCGTGAACGAGGTATCACCATCTTGTCGAAAAACGTGTCAGTGCGTTATAAAGATGTGAAAATCAACATTATAGATACTCCTGGCCACAGCGATTTCGGTGGCGAGGTGGAGCGTGTTCTTAATATGGCCGATGGCGTGCTGCTTTTGGTCGACGCCTTTGAAGGTCCTATGCCGCAGACTCGTTTCGTGCTCGAAAAAGCTATCCAACTGGGACTGAAACCTATCGTGGTGGTCAATAAAGTGGACAAGCCTAACTGCACACCAGAGGAGACTCAGGAAGCCGTGTTCGACCTGATGTATAACCTCGGCGCAACCGACGACCAGCTCGACTTCCCGACAGTGTTTGGCTCATCGAAACAAGGCTGGATGTCAGACCACTGGACACATGTTACAAACGACGTTTCTTACCTTTTGGATGTGATTATCAACACTATCCCTGAGGCA